>Ga0310810_10007752_pt1 | contig 12290 bp, 8 predicted proteins | sample NCmetagenome_FD_207641 | JGI IMG/M metagenome (GOLD analysis project Ga0310810, IMG submission 207641) | Soil microbial communities from experimental microcosm in Duke University, North Carolina, United States - NC | ecosystem: Engineered > Artificial ecosystem > Soil microcosm > Unclassified ... | reverse complement strand
CATGGTCGCCGCGTCCTGGACGAACGTTCCGCCCGCGAAGTGGCCGCGCAGGACGCCGACGCCGTTGTTGTTCGTGCCGGTGTTGGTCGTCAAGCCACAGTAGTAGAAATCGCCGGTCTTCTCGTTGACCGAGACCACCGGATCACTGCTCCAAGTCGCGATGGTTCCCTGCTTGAGCGGAGTGCCGCCGTCCGTCCACGTGGCACCGCCATTCACAGTCCAGCCAAACCCTTGGACATCCGAGATCGGGGTAAAGTCGAATCCGTGGCCGTCGTTCCATGCGCACAAACCGTTCTGACCAAGGAACGCGATGCTCTGCTCAGCCTGGCCATCAGTGGCGCCATCACCCGTCTTGTCGTTCGTCTTGGTGTTCGTGGGCGCCACGAACGTGCGATTCAGGCCAAACGGATCGGCCACGCGCGCGGCGGCGGCGCCGGCGGCGGAACGATCGTCACTGCCCGGGACGTACTGGACCTTTTCTCCGCGCGGGTGCTTGCCCTGCTTCGCATGGCGCGCCCGCTCGGCCCGCTCCTTCAACTCGTTCTTTCGCTCCGCGAGCTCCTCGCGGAGGAGCTGCACGCGATCGTCCTGCAGCTGCGAATTGCCGCGCAGGTACACGGGGCCCGGATCCTGCGCGACGCTCAAGCGCGGCATCGCGAGTACGGCCAGGACGCCGAGGGCAAGTGCGGTGGCGGCGGTGCGGAATCGTAGTGTCCTCAAGTTCATTCCTAGCCTCCCGGTTACAGACAGGGGTGGGGACCAACTAGAAACAACGGAAACGCCCGCCTGGGGGGAGTGCGGGTCGTTGAACGCAATATTAGGGAGTTGTCAGAGGGCTTCCTAGGAAAATATTGGCAGCCCGAGCCGTATCCGGGGTAGCCGCAGCGCGCTGGGGGCTTCAGACCCGCGGGGCCGCCTTCAAGACGCCCAGCTCCTGCCCCACCGCCGTGAACGCCTCGACCGCGCGATCGAGGTGCCCCTGCTCGTGCGCCGCGGACAGCTGTACGCGGATGCGCGCCTGGCCCTTGGGCACGACCGGGAACGAGAAGCCGATCACGTAGATCCCCTTCTCGAGCAGGCGCCGCGCCATGTCGTGGGCCAGACGCTCGTCGTACAGCATGATCGGAACGATCGAGTGTTCGCCTTCCGGGATCTCGAAGCCCGCCGCGCGCATCGCGCCGCGGAAGAAGCGCGTGTTGCGCTCGAGCTTGTCACGAAGTTCGGTCGTGCTCGACAGGAGATCGAGCACCGCGATGCTCGCCCCCACGACGGCAGGTGGCAGCGTGTTCGAGAACAGATACGGCCGCGAGCGCTGGCGCAGCAGCGCGATGACTTCCTTCTTCGCCGCCGTGAAACCACCGAGCGCGCCGCCCAGCGCCTTGCCCAGCGTCCCGGTTGTGATGTCGACACGCCCGAGCACGCCGCAGTGTTCCGCGGTGCCGCGCCCGGTGCGCCCGACGAAGCCGGTCGCGTGGCAGTCGTCGACCATGACGAGCGCGCGATAGCGATCGGCCAGGTCGCAGATGCCCTTCAGGTCGGCGACGTGGCCGTCCATGCTGAACACACCGTCCGTCGCGATCAGTTTCTGCGGGCAGCCCTTGGCCTCGGCCTCCTTCAGGCAGCGCTCGAGGTCCGCGAGATTCGCGTGTTCGAACCGCCAGCGCTGCGCCTTGCACAGTCGCACGCCGTCGATGATCGACGCGTGGTTCAGCGCGTCGCTGATGATGGCGTCCTCCTCGGCGAGCAGCGGCTCGAACACGCCGCCATTCGCGTCGAAGCACGCGGCGTAGAGGATCGCGTCCTCCTGACCGACGAACTCGGCGATTTTCTTCTCGAGCGTCTTGTGGATGTCCTGCGTGCCGCAGATGAAGCGCACCGACGACAGCCCGAAGCCGTGGCTGTCGAGCGCGCGGTGCGCGGCCTCGATGACCTTCGGGTGGCTCGAGAGGCCGAGGTAGTTGTTCGCGCAGAACACGAGCACCTCTCTCCCGTCGGCCAGCTTCACCTCCGCGCCCTGCGCGGACGCGAGCACGCGCTCGTCCTTCCACAGCCCGGCGTCGCGGATCTTCTGCAATTCGGCTTCGAGGTGCGGCTTCAGCGTGTCGAACATGGGAAGAGGCTCCCGCCTATTTCAGGTTGAAATGCACGAAGCACTGGGTCCAATCGGGCACCGGCTGGCCGTTCGCGCGGGCCGGCTCGAAGCTCCAGTGACGGACGCAGTCCATAGCCGCGGTGCTCAGCATCGCGCTGTCCGTGCGCACGACGCGCGCATCGACCACGCGACCGTGCTCGCAGACCAGCGCCATCACCTCGACGCGCCCGTCGACGTTCGCCTCGCGAGCCATGCTCGGATACACGGGATCGGTCTCGGCGACGACACGCGCGCCGGAATCCGCCTCGCTGCGCGCGCCGAACGCGGGCGCGGGCAGGTGATGCGGCTCGGCGCAGCCGACGACGTCCGTCGGCGCCGCCACGTGCTCCTCCGCCGCAACTCCGGCACAGCCCACGGCAACCGCGAGCCACGAGAGCGCGATCGCGAACCGGAGGGCGCCTTTCACCCCTCCGCGCCCCACGGCACGAGCACGACCTTGCCGGCGTTGCCCGACTGGAGCAGCGCGATCGCCTCCTCGAACTTCTCCATGGGCATGACGTGCGTGATCGCCGGACGGATGTCGAGGCGGCCCGAGCGCAGCAGCTGGTCCATCTGGTACCACGTCTCGTACATGCGCCGGCCGATGATGCCGTGCAGCGTGATGCCCTTGAAGATGAGCAGTCGGTTCCAGTCGAGGTCGAACGGCTCCTTGGGGAGGCCCAAGAGCGACAGCCGTCCGCCCATGCGCAGCGCGCTCAAGCCGTCGCGCATGGCGTCGGGGTTGCCCGACATCTCGAGCACGCCGTCCACGCCGTGGCCGCCGGTTGCGGCCTTCACGCGCTCCACGAAATTCTCGCGCGACACGTCGATGACGACGTCGGCCTGCATGCGGCGTGCGAGGTCGAGCCGGTATGGCGACACGTCGCTCGCGATCACGCACGTCGCGCCCGCGGCGCGCGCGACGCCGATCGCGAACAGGCCGATCGGGCCGCAGCCGGTGACCGCGATGCTGCACGCCGACAGCGGTCCCGAAAACGCGGTGTGCACGGCGTTGCCGAGCGGCTCCATCACGCCCGCGACTTCGAGCGGCACGTTCGCCGGCGCGCGCCACGCATTGCTGGCCGGCACCGCGACGTATTCCGCGAAGCCGCCGTTCAGGTCCACCCCGAGGATGCGCGTGTTCTCGCACACGTGGCCGTTGCCGGTGCGGCACGCCAGGCACACGTTGCAGATCACGTGGCTCTCGCACGACACGCGCTCGCCCAGTTCGAATTGCGTGACTTGGGCGCCGCGCTCGACGATCTCGCCCACGAACTCGTGGCCGAGCGTCACCGGCGGATGCATGCGCCCCTCCGACCAGCGGTCCCACGCGTAGATGTGCAGGTCGGTGCCGCACACGCCGGCGCGCAGCACGCGCAGCAGCAGCTCGCCGGGTCCGGCCGTGGGCACGGGCACTTCGCGGATCTCGGCGCCGGGCCCGCGCGTGGCCTTGACCACGGCCTTCATCGTGCTCGCGCGGGTGGCGCTCGGCGTTCGCGTTCGTTCGGCGGCGGCGGGAGTCGGGGTCATGTTGCGAGCACCTGGCGCAGGGCCTGACCGGTGTGCGACCCCCGCGTGCGCGCCACGGCTTCGGGAGTCCCGGCGGCCACCAGCGCGCCGCCACGGTCACCGCCTTCCGGCCCCAGGTCGACGAGCCAGTCGGCGCTCTTGATGACGTCCAGATTGTGCTCGATCACGATCACCGTGTTGCCGCGCTCCACGAGGGCCTGCAGCACCTCGAGCAGCACGCGCACGTCCTCGAAGTGCAGCCCGGTCGTGGGCTCGTCGAGGATGTACAGCGTGCGTCCGGTCGCGACCCGCGACAGCTCGGCGGCGAGCTTCACGCGCTGCGCCTCGCCGCCCGACAGCGTCGTCGCCGACTGACCGAGGTGAATGTACCCCAGACCCACGTCGCGCAACGTCTCGAGTTTGCGCCGCGCGGGCGGCAGCGCGGACAGGAACTCGCAGCCCTCCTCGACCGTCAGCTCCAGCACGTCGGCGATGCTCTTGCCCTTGTACGCGACCTCCAGCGTCTCGCGGCTGTAGCGACGGCCGTGGCACACATCGCACTTCACGAAGACGTCGGGCAGGAAGTGCATCTCGATCTTGCGCAGGCCGTCGCCCTGGCACGTCTCGCAGCGCCCGCCCTTCACGTTGAACGAGAAACGCCCGGGCCCGTAGCCGCGCACCTTTGATTCGGGCAATTGCGCGAACCACTGGCGGATGAAATCGAACGTCCCGGTGTACGTCGCGGGGTTCGAGCGCGGCGTGCGCCCGATCGGGCTCTGATCGATGGCCACGACCTTGTCGACGTGCTCGAGGCCGAGGATCTCGCGGTGCGCGCCCGGCATGGCGCCGCTCTCGTTCAGCCGGCGTTCCAGCGCCGCCAGCAGTATGTCGTTCACGAGCGTGCTCTTCCCCGAGCCGGAGACGCCGGTCACGCACACGAACGCGCCGAGCGGGAAGCGCACGTCGACGTCCTTCAAGTTGTGCGCGGTCGCGCCCTTCACTTCGAGCGCGCGGCCGTCGCCGGCGCGGCGCGTCGCCGGCGTCGGGATCGAGCGCGCGTTCGACAGGTACTGGCCGGTCAGGGACTCCGGCACGCGCACGACGTCGGCCGGCGTGCCGGCCGCGACCAGTCGCCCGCCGTGCCGGCCCGCGCCCGGCCCCAGGTCCACGAGCCAATCCGCGGCCAGCATCGTGTCGCGATCGTGCTCGACCACGACGACGGTGTTGCCGAGATCGCGGAGCTTGAGCAGCGTCGCGAGCAGCCGCTGGTTGTCGCGATGGTGCAGGCCGATCGACGGCTCGTCGAGGATGTACAGCACGCCCGTCAGCTGCGAGCCGATCTGGGTCGCGAGGCGGATGCGCTGCGCCTCGCCGCCGGCGAGCGACGCCGCGGCGCGATCCAGCGTCAGGTAGCCGAGGCCGACGTCGTCGAGGAAGCCGAGCCGGCTCGCGATCTCCTTGACGATGGGCTCGGAGATGGTGACGGCCGAGCCTGCGAACGACAGCGTGGCGAGCGCTTCGCGCGCCTTCGCCACCGAGCGCTCCGTCCATTCCGAGATGTTCATGCCGCCGAGCGTGACCGCGAGGCTGGCGGGCTTGAGGCGCCGGCCGGCGCACGAGGGGCACGGCGTCGGATTCATGAGGCTGGCGATCCAGCGGCGGATGCCTTCGCTCTCGGTCTGGCGATAACGCCGCTCCAGGTTCGGGATCACGCCCTCCCACTTCGCGCTGTGGATGAAGGCCGAGCCCTTCGACGTCTTGTACTCGAAGCGCACCTTCTCGTCGCCCGCGCCGAACAGCAGCAGGCGCTGGACGCGCGGCGGCAGTTTCTTCCACGGCGTCTTCAGGGAGAACTCGAAGCGCTTGGCGAGCGCGCGCACCGTGCCGCCGACCCACGTGCCGCCGGCGTCGCCCCACGTCACGATCGCGCCGTCGGCGATCGATTTCGCCGGATCGGGCACGACGCGCGCGGCGTCGACCTTGAGCAGCGTGCCGAGCCCGTCGCACGTCGGGCACGCGCCGAACGGCGAGTTGAACGAGAAGCTGCGCGGCTCGAGCGTCTCGACGCTGGTGCCGCAGTTCGGGCACGACGAGCCCTGGCTGAACAGCAGGTCTTCCTCGCCCTTCGCGGCGGCGGCCGCGGACGCCGTGCCCTTGCCGGCTTTCGCGCCGTCGGCCTTCCCGGCCGCGGCCTTCTCCGCTGCCGCCTTGGCCGCGCCGGTGCGCGCGACGGCGACCAGCCCGTCGCCGAGCTTGAGTGCGGTCTCCAGCGACTCGGCGAGCCGCGCGCGCGTGCCGGCCTCCACGGTCAGGCGGTCGATCACGACCTCGATGTCGTGGCGCTTGTAGCGGTCGAGCTTGGGCGGCGTCTCCAGCTCGATCCACGCACCGTCGACGCGCGCGCGCAGGTAGCCCTGGCGCAGGAAGTCGGCGAGTTCCTTCCGGTATTCGCCCTTCCTCCCGCGGATCACGGGCGCGAGCAGCGTCACGCGCTCCCCCGGCAGCCTGGCCGACAGGAGGTCCACGATCTCCTGCACGCTCTGGCGGCGCAACGCGGTGCCGCAGTTCGGGCAGTGCGCCTCGCCCAGCCGCGCGTACAGCAGGCGCAGGTAGTCGTAGATCTCGGTGATGGTGGCGACGGTCGAACGCGGGTTCGCGCCGGCGCCGCGCTGCTCGATGGCGATGGCCGGGCTCAGGCCCTCGATGCTCTCGACGTCGGGCTTCTCCATCTGCCCGAGGAACTGGCGCGCGTACGCCGACAGCGATTCGACGTAGCGGCGCTGGCCTTCCGCGTACAGCGTGTCGAACGCCAGCGACGACTTGCCCGAGCCCGAGACGCCGGTGATGACGATCAGGCTCTGGCGCGGCAGCTTGAGGCTCAGGTTCTGGAGATTGTGCTCGCGCGCGCCGCGGATGACGATGTCACGCAAGCCGCGTTCGGGGCGGGCGGGCCTGGCGATCGGGCTCTCGGGAGGCGCGAGAAGGGTGCGAGGAGGCATGGCGCGCCGACGATAGCACGCCTGTCGAGCGCTCGCGGGCGGCCGCTACTCCCAGCGGAGCGAGTCGACCGGGTCGAGTCGCGACGCGCGCATCGCCGGGTAGAAACCGAAGAACACGCCGACCACGGCGGAGAACAGCAGCCCGGTGATCACGGACCAGATCGACACGAACGTGGGCAGCGGACTGATCGCGTGGACGAGCCACGAGATCGAGGCGCCGAGCATCACGCCGATCAGGCCGCCGACCGCGGTCAGCACCACCGACTCGACCAGGAACTGCGCGAGGATGGCCTTGCGCGGCGCGCCCAGGGCCTTGCGCACGCCGATCTCGCGCGTCCGCTCGGTCACGGCCACGAGCATGATGTTCATCACGCCGATACCGCCGACGACGAGCGCGATCGAGGAGATGAGCGTCATCAGCGCGACGATGCCGCCGGTCACGGTCTGGTACAGCTGCAGGAACGCGTCGTCCGTGAACACGACGAAGTTGTTCTGCTTGTTGCTGGCCAGGTGGCGGCGGATGCGCAGCGTCTCGATGATCTGCTGCTGCGCGCGATCGCTCTGATCCGGCGACACCGCGACCGCGTCGAGGAACAGCTCGCCGCGCTTGGGGAACCAGGGCGGCGCGTCGTCCGGCGCCGGGAAATACTTGTCCATGAGCGGGTACGGCAGCACCGCGACCTCGTCGAAGTTCTCGCCGAGCAGCTTGCCCTTGGGCGCGAACTCGCCGATCACGGTGAACGGAATGTTGCCGACGTGCACCGTCTTGCCGAGCCCCGTGCCGCCGCCGAACAGCGCCTCGCGCGTGTCCTTGCCGAGCACGACGACGTTCGCACGGTGCGTGACCTCTTCCTCCGTGAAGAAGCGGCCCTGGTCCAGGTCCTGGCCGTGCGTCAGCAGGTACTGGTGGTCGGTGCCGAACACGAACGTCACCTTCGTGATCTTGCCACGGTACGACAGGCGCAGCCCGTCGTACGGGAACTTCCACGGCGACACCGCGCGCACGGACGGGCAGCGCTCGAGGATGGCTTGCGCGTCCTCGATCGAGAACGCGCGGCGCTGTTTCAGGCTGTCCGGGATCTGGTCGCTGAAGTTCACCCCGGGGCGGATGCGCCGGATGTAGATGGTGTTGTTGCCGAGCGAGCGGATGCTGTTCTGGAACGAGCGCTGGAAGCCGTTGATCAGCGACACCATGCCGATCACCGTGCCGACGCCGATGACGATGCCGAGCAGCGCGAGCAGCGAGCGCAGGCGGTTCGCGAACAGCGACCGCGCCGCCATTCGCAGGGTCTCGCCGAGCAGGAATCCGTTCATGGCCTCACTCGTAACGCAGCGCTTCGATGGGATCCAGCTTCGCCGCGCGGAACGCCGGATACGACCCGAAGAACACGCCGACCAATGACGACATGGCGATGCCGAGCACGATGGCGAACACGTTGACTCCCGCGGGCAGCGGACTCAGCGCGCCGACCAGCAGCGCGAGCCCGACGCCGAGCAGGATGCCGATGATGCCGCCGACCAGCGACAGCGTCGTGGCCTCGACCAGGAACTGGGTGAGGATGTCGCGCCGGCGCGCGCCCAGCGCCTTGCGCACGCCGATCTCGCGCGTCCGCTCGGTCACAGAGACGAGCATGATGTTCATGATCACGATGCCGCCGACGACGAGCGCGATCGACGCGACGCCGATCATGACCACGAAGATGCCTCCGGTCAGCGTGCGATAGAACTCGAGCCAGGTGTCGGCCGTCGTGATGCCGAAGTTGTCGGGCTTGCCGGGCGCGACGTGGCGCCGGCCGCGCAGAACGTTGCGCGCTTCCTGGATGGCGATCGGCAGCGACGCCTGATCCGCGCTCTTGATCGAGATCTCGACGGACTTCTGGCTGGTCTGGTACTTGAGGAACGTGCGCACGGGCACGATCACGAAGCGGTCCTGGCTCTGGCCGAGCATCTTGCCTTTCACCGTCGTGACGCCGATGACCTGGAAGCTCTGCTCGCCGACGCGGATGATCTTGCCGATCGGATCCATCCCGGGCAGGAGTTCGTCGGCGATCTCGGGACCGATCACGCATACCGACTGGCGGTGCTGGTCGTCGAAGTCGGTGATGTGCCGGCCCTGGGCGATCGTCAGGTCGTCGATGACGTCGTAGCCCGGCCCGCGACCGCGGATCGAGATGCCGTCGAGGTGCCGTGCGCGAAAGCGCACGCGCTCCACGCTGCCGGTCTGGGCCACGACCATGCGCGCGTGCGGGACGCCGCGCGCGAGCGCGTCGGCGTCCTCCATGCGGATGTCGGGCCGCTTGTTCGCTTCTTCGTACGCCTCGTTGCTCGTGATGAAGCCGTATTTGTCGACCACGAACACGTTCGAGCCGGCGTTGATGAGCTTGTCGGACACGAACCGGTTCAGGCCCTCGACGAACGAGATCACGGCGATGACCGAGGCCACGCCGATGATGGTGCCGAGCAATGTGAGGAACGAGCGCAGCTTGTTCGCGCGCAGCGCACCCAGCGCGATCCCGGTGCTCTCGCGCAGGTTCATGCGTGAGCCCGCGCGATGCGCCGCTCGGTGGCGGCGTCGCTCTCGACCTTGCCGTCGCGCATGCGCACGACGCGGTTCGCGTGCTGGGCGATGTCGGGCTCGTGGGTCACGAGGATCACCGTGTTGCCCTGCTTCCAGATGTTCTCGAACGCGATCATGATCTCTTCGCCGGTCGCGCTGTCGAGGTTGCCGGTCGGCTCGTCCGCCAGGATGATGCTCGGCTTGTTGACGAGCGCGCGGGCGATCGCCACGCGCTGGCGCTGCCCGCCCGACAGTTCGTTCGGCTTGTGCTTCATGCGGTCGCTGAGGCCGACCAGTTCCAGCGCCTCGCGCGCGCGGCGACGGCGCTCCTCGTGCTTGACGCCCGCGTAGACGAGCGGCAGCTCGACGTTGTGGATGGCGTCGGCGCGCGCCAGCAGGTTGAACGTCTGGAACACGAAGCCGATTTCCTGATTGCGGATGCGCGCCAGCTCGTCGTCCGACAGCGTGCCGATCTCCTGGTCCTTGAGCTTGTACGAGCCCTGGCTCGGCGTGTCGAGACAGCCGAGCAGGTTCATGAGCGTCGACTTGCCCGAGCCCGACGGTCCCATGATGGCCACGTACTCGTTCTTCTCGATGTCGAGGTCCACGCCGTTCAGGGCATGGACCTGCTCGGTGCCGACCTGGTACACGCGATGGAGATCGCGAATGGCAATCAGCATCTAGGGTCTCCCGCCCGCGGCCTTGCCCGGCGCCTCGGCCTTGACCTTGGCGTTCGGCTTCAGCTCGCGCAGCGCCTTGTAAGGTCCGGCCACCACCTGCTCGCCCGGCTTCACCGCACCAAAGATCTCGATCATCGTCTCGCTCGAGATGCCGGTCCGGACGGGCACGAACTGCGCGACCCCGTTCTTGACGGCGAACACGCCGGTCAACTCCGGATCCTTGCGACCCACCGTGTCTTCGTCCGCGGCGGCGTTCATGGCGTCCGCCTTCTTGCGCGCCTTGCGATCGCCGGACTTCTTGGCCGCGCGGTCCAGCTCGCGCTGCGTGCGCACCACGACGGCTTGAATCGGCACACCGACGGTCTTCGCGTGCGTCGCCGTCTCGATGTCGACGTCCGCCGTCATGCCCGGGCGGATCTGCGGCACGAGGTCGTCGAACACGACCTTCACCTCGAAGTTCGTCTGTCCTTCGACGGTCGACGTGAGCGAGCGTTTCGCCGTATTTCCGATTTCCGTGACCGTGCCCACGAACGTCGTGTCGGGAATCGCGTCCACGCTGATCTTGGCCTTCTGCCCGATCTTCATGTTGACGACGTCGGTCTCGTCCACGTCGGCGCGCACCAGCATGCGGGACAGGTCGGACACGACGAGGATCTGCGTCCCGGGATTGTTCATGGTGCCGGTCACGACGATCTCGCCCTGCTCCACGTCCAGCGAACTGACGACGCCGTCGAACGGCGCCACGAAGCGGGTCTTCGACAGGTTGTCCGCGGCCCCGTCCATCGCCGACTGCGAGCGCGAGACTTCCTCACGCGCCGTCGCCTGGGCGACGTGCGCGGATTCGTTCGAGCTCGTGGCCTGATCCCACTCGGCCTGCGACAGCAGCTTCTGATCGAACAGCGCGCGTTGCCGCGCGTAGCTCGCGTCCGAGACCTTGAGGGCGGCGTCCGCCTCGCGGATGCGCGCCTGGGCCGACGCCAGCGCCGCCCGTGCCTGGTTGTAGTTCGCGCGATACTGCGTGTCGTCGAGTTGCAGCATGAGCTGCCCCTGGCGCACGCGATCGCCTTCCTTGACGAGCAGGCGCGTGACCTTGCCGGGAACGTCGGCGCTGATCTTGACCTGGGTCTTCGGCTCGATCTTGCCGGGCGCGCGGACGCGCTGCGTGATGTCCTCGGCCCGCACGCGCGCGAACTGCACGGCGATGGCGTTGCCCTTGGCCTGGCGCGCGATGTTCACCCCCACGAGCGCCAGCACCACGACGACGGCGATCACGATCCACAACACCTTCTTGCTCTTCATCAGCGACCCGTACCCTTTCGTTGGCCCACGCCAGGCCCTAGCGCCCGCGTACGCGATCCAGCACGGCTTCGGCGACGCGCAGCGCGGCCAGCGCAGACACCTCGTCGCTCTCGGCGCGCTGCAGCTGCACCTGCGCGTCGATCAGATCCAGAATGGTGGCGGATCCCACGTTGTACTTTTCCTGCGTCAGCTTCAGGTTCTCGGTCGACGAGGCGAGCGCGCTCTCGACGAGGCGCGTGCGTTCGATGGCTTCCTGCTGCCCGAGCAGCGCCTGGTGCACTTCGCCTTCCAGGTTGCGCTTCGCGGCATCGCGCACTTCCTTCGCGCGCTGCACGCCGGCCTGGGCCGAGGCGATCCGCGACTCGATGGCCATCCCCGAGAACAGGTCCCAGTTCAGCGCGATCGACGCGCCGTACTGGCGGTCGCTCTCGTTGTGCGCGGCGAACGACACCGTAGCGCCCGTGCTGTCCTTCTCCGTGACCTTCGTGTCGCTGAACGGGCTGTACGTCGCCGAACCGTTGACGCTCAGCGACGGGAAACGCGCGAGGTTCGCCGACGCGAGCGCGGCGTTCGCGGACTTGAGTTCCAGCTCCGCGGCCTTGAGGTCGGGCCGGTTCTTCGACGCTTCGTCCAGCACCTGCGCCGGGTCGTACACGAGCGCGTTCGGGCTCAGCGTCGTGTCGATGTCGCCGAAGTCGCGATCCGCGACGCCGATCACCGTGCCCAGCGTGATGCGCTGGACGGTCACGTTGTCGATCGCGGTCAGCGAGTCGAGCTGGCTCTGCGCGGTCTGCACCTGCGCCTTCAGCAGGTCGCTCTTCGACACGGAGCCGACCTCGAACAGCGCGCGCACGCGCCGCTCCTCGCTGCGCGACAGCTGCAGCGCGCGGCTCGACACGTCGGCGAGGCGCACCGCCTTCACGACCTCGTAGAACTGCCGCCGCGCGGCCAGCGCGACGTCCTGACGGGAGGCCGTGCGCCGCAGCTGCGCGGCCCTCAGACCGCTGCGCGCCGAGGACAGGCCGGTGATCGCGGACAGGTCGAGGATCGACCAGCTGCCGCTCAGCGTCGGCGACGTGCTGTAGCTCTCGCGATCCGACGGGGTCTGCGGGATC
>Ga0310810_10007750_pt1 | contig 12293 bp, 10 predicted proteins | sample NCmetagenome_FD_207641 | JGI IMG/M metagenome (GOLD analysis project Ga0310810, IMG submission 207641) | Soil microbial communities from experimental microcosm in Duke University, North Carolina, United States - NC | ecosystem: Engineered > Artificial ecosystem > Soil microcosm > Unclassified ... | reverse complement strand
CGCGGAAAAGCTCTTCCAGGGCTGCAAGGAGGGCGAGGAGCTACTCTACGAGAGCGACGAGGCGATCGCCGGCCGGCTCGGGCGCTACGCCGTGCGGCTAAAGGAATTGGCGCGCATCGACGGCGCCCTCAGCCCCGCGGTCGAGCTCCTCGACGCCGCGCTCGCGCAGCTTCAGGAGACCGCGGCTCTGCTCCGCCGCCACACGGGCCACGTCCGATTCGATCCCGCGGCGCAGGAAGAGCTCGAAGCGCGGCTCGCCGAGATCGGCCGCTTGAAGCGGAAATATTCCGGCTCGATCGAAGAGATCATCCGGCGCGGCGAGGAGATCGCCGAAAGCTTGAAAGCGCTCGAGCATGGCGCCGAAGAGATCCCGGCGCTCCAAAGTGCGGTCGAGGCGGCGCGGCGGTCGGCGTGGGACGCGGCGGAGGCGCTCTCGCGCGAGCGGCAGAAGGCGGCGGGCCGCTTCAAGAAAGAGATGGAGAAAGAGATTGCCGCGCTCGGCATGGCGGGGACGAGCTTCGAGGCGCGCTTCGCGCCGGCGGCCGAGGTCCCGGACGAATCGCCATTCGCCGCCGGCGGAAAAAAATTGACCGAGCGCGGAATCGATCAGGTCGAGTTCTATTTCTCGCCCAACCCCGGCGAGCCGGTGAAGCCGCTCGCGAAGATCGCCTCCGGCGGCGAGCTCTCGCGTCTGATGCTCGCGATCAAATCGCTCGCGCTCGCGCGCGGCGAGATTCCGACGCTGCTCTTCGACGAAGTCGACGCGGGCATCGGCGGGCGCGTGGCGGAGATCGTCGGCCAAAAATTAAAGAAGGTCGCCGCCGCGCATCAGGTGATCTGCGTCACGCACCTGCCGCAGATCGCCGCGCTCGCCGACGGCCATTTCGCCGTCGAGAAAGAGGTGGCGCGCGGCCGCACATTTACGCGCGTCAAGCGTCTCGGCGAGCGCGAGCGCATCGCCGAGGTCGCGCGCATGCTCGCCGGCGTCAAGGTGACCGACCGGGCGATGCGCCACGCCGAAGAGATGGTGAAGGCCCGCCGGGAATAGCGCCGTTAGCGCAAAGCCGGCTTTGAAGTCGGAGTCGTCGTCGAAGTCGTATTTGTATTCGTATTCGGCGAAATCGTATTCGTCAGTGCCGACTGAGTCGTCAGCGTCGTGCAGAAATCCTGCCCGACGTTCGGATTCGGCTTCGCCGCGGCCGGAGCCAGAATGCTCATCGAGCCCGCCAGACCCGACGGCGCCGCACCTTCGCCGAAGACCCTGATCCAATCATCCACCCCCGCCGTTCCGCCGCCGGCCTGGGAGAAGCTGAACGAGGTGTGCGCGGGTATCTGATAGCGCGCCATCTCTTCCCCATCGGCGTAAAGAACCTGCAAAACTTTCAGTTCATCACTCCAGTTCGAAACCGTCACGTGAAAGGTGAAGCCGACGCTGTTCTTCGACGAGCCGAGCACGGCGCCGCATTGCGCGCCGATCTCGTTGGAGCTGGGGTCGGTGCCGTCGAACAGCGCGAAATCGGTGCGCTGCGCGCCCGCCGCCGCCTTGGATTTCGATTTGTTGGTATTCGTCGTCGTATTCGTATTGGTCGTCGTCGTGGTGGTATTCGGCAGCGTCAACGTCTTTGTGGCCGTGGTATTCGGCGTGGTCATCGTCGTCGTACCCGTTGTGTTCGGCGTCGTCTGCGCGCCGGCGGTCGCGGCGACGAGCAGCAGCAAGTATGCAGCGAGGGGTTGCAATTTCATCGGTAAAAATCTCCTCCCGTAAAACTGAGAATAGTTCAGGCTAACATCTGACGTCGCGCATACAACCCGCGCTCGCGCTTTTTTACACTCTTAAGGTAATTGCCTGGTTTTTCAGATTCCGCCATCGAGAAGAGCCGGTTTGCTCGGCTCGGTTTGACTTTTTCGCCGCGCTCTCTTACTTTTGTCATAGTCCGATCTTTCTCTCTTCGTTGTGGGGCCGTAGCTCAGTTGGGAGAGCGCTTGAATGGCATTCAAGAGGTCGAGGGTTCGATTCCCTTCGGCTCCACCATTGATCAAACGTAAAGAACTCCTCTTTCCGATGCTTTCGCATTGAGAAGAGGAGTTCTTTGCGTTAGCCGCCGAAGCTCAGCTTAGAATCTTTTCTACGATCAAATCGACCAGCCGGGCGACGTCGCCGGCTTCGTAGCCGAGACGTCCATCGACATCTCGCGGGCTGACGACGGCGAGCGGGGGAAGATCGGACGGTGCATCGGTTCTCTCCCGTCCATGCGCGTCGCGGACCTCGATGCGCGCGCCCGGCTCGGAATGGAAGCCTTCGACGAGCACGATATCGAAGTCCTGGAAGTCGTCGCGGATCGCCGCGATCGGCGCGGCCCCTTGGAGAGAGCGAAATAATACCGCCTCGCGCGAGGACACGAGAGACACCGCTTCAGCGCCGGCGTCGCGGTGGCGCCGGGAATCCTTGCCCTCGGCGTCGAACGCGAGGGGCGCGCCGTTGTGATGATGCTTGACGGTGCCGACGCGGTAACCGCGCGCCGCAAGTCCGGGGATGAGGTTTTCGATCAGCGTGGTCTTCCCGCTGTTCGACGGCCCGCCGATAAAGAACCACCGCGGCCGCTCGTCGCGTGAGGCTTCTCGGCGCGGCAGGTAAGCTCCCCGGGCGCACGGGACGCACAGAGCTTTTCCTTCGCGAATCACCTCGCGCTTGAAATTGATGCCTTCGCCGCACTGGGCGCACGTTACCCGGCCGCTGCGGCTTCCCGGCCGCTCGGTCGGCGCGATTTCGATTTCGACGGTGGAAAGAGAGAACAAGCTCGCCTCGGACATGACGACGTACGCCTGCCGCTCGGCTTCGTGGCGGTTGGCGGCGCCGTTGACATAGGCCGCCGCGAGTCCGCGCGCATCGTCGCGCGCGAGCACGCGCACGGCTTTGCCGGTCTCGGTGTTGACGAACGTCGCCGCCATCTTGCCGTAGTCTAGAAATTTGAGGCTCCGCTTTCCCAGCGAGCATCCGGTCACGGCCTGGATCGCGTCGGTGGCGCAGCGGTCGATCTCGACGTAAACGATGAGCTTCTTGCAACCCTTGGGCTCGTCGATGCCGATCTCCCGGCATCCGACCATCGCCATGCGCACGCCGAGCACCTGCCCGGCGCAGAGATGGCCGTGAATCGTCGCGGACTGTTCCAGCAACTCGTCAAAGGAACGCATGTTCCGACCCTGTCTCCGAGATTTCCTCCCGCGCCAGGTCCGCGAGCGTCGTACGGTCCATGAGATCGCCGACGATACGCTCGGCGCGCTTCCAGCGGCTGTGTAAAGCGCAGATTTTGCCTTTCGCGCAGCCGTCGCTCCAGAGGATGCAGCGCTCGAGAAAATCGGCGCCTTCGACCGCGATGAGTATTTCTCTGACCTTAATGTCCATGGAAGGGCGTGCCAGCGCGTAGCCACGCACGGCTCCTCTGGAGGAGGCGACGATGCCGTGTCGAGCGAGCTTTTGGAAGATCTTGGCGAGAAAGCTTTGCGGCAGTTCGCGAGCGGCGGCGATGTCCCGCAGCAGCATGACTGCCCCTGTAGGCTCTCCCGCCAGGGCTAAGAGCCCTTCAATGGCGTAAGCACTTTCACGACCGATTCTCATATTTTTCCACGAGTCAAAGGACCAACTGAGTCCATTGCGGAGCAACATGGATGCCAAAGAAAAATGCAGGCAATCCCTCTCAATGTCATCGTCACGGGACAGCTTGTTTTCCAGTAAGTGGGAAAAAGAGGAGGGTTTTTTCTCGAAAAGCGAAAGAGCATTCGGGCGCGATAACGTTCTCGGCGACCCCTTCATAGAGAAAAAGCGATCTTAAGCTCGGCACGTCCGTGGCATGTTTTATGCGTCGATACTCATAGCCGCTGGTTTATGGAGTCTTCAAAGTTCATCAAAATTTCCTATCTTGGTTTGGTGCGCAACGTCATCGGCTGCCGTGAGGAGCGGATCGAAGTGGTCTCGGGCATCACCGTCGGCGAGCTGCTGCGCCATTTAATCGAGCGCCACGGCGAGCCGTTCCGGGCGAGCGTTTTCCGCTCGCGCGACGAGCTTCGCTCGACGGCGCTCGTCTGCGTCAACGACCGCGATATCGATCAGCTCGAGGGATTCGCAACCCCGCTCGGTGATGGACAAGAACTGAGCGTCGTCGTCGGCGTTTATCCGCCGGAAGGAGGCTAACGATGGGAGCCGCAAAAGAAGATGTCTGGGTTCACAGCTCCTGCGACATGTGCTTTGCCGCCTGCGGCATCGTGGCGCATCGCGTCGACGGCGTGCTCGTCAAGATCGAGGGCGACCCGGACTGTCCCGCAAGCGGCGGCCACATCTGCGCAAAGGGGCAAGCGGGGCTCATCGGCGTTTACGATCCCTCGCGCGTGAAAACACCGCTGATCAGGACCAATCCGCACAAAGGCATCGGCGTCGATCCCAAATGGCAGGAAATATCTTGGGATGCCGCGCTGGAGCTCCTCATCAGCAAGCTGACCAAGGTGCGCGAGAAAGATCCGCGCGGTCTCGTCATCTCGAGCTTCGATCAGATCGCTTTGTCGTACTTCATCCGCCCGGTGTGGGCGCCGGCGTTCGGGACGCCGAACGCGGACTGGGTCGGCTATTACTGCGGCAACTATCTGCACGCATCGATGTATCTCACCAACGGCTCGTTTCACTCGGACTTCGATCTCGACTATTGCAACTACGCCATCCTGCTCGGCAATCAGCAGGGTTTCATGGCGGGCCTCAACGCCACCGTGACCGCGCGCAAGATGGCCGACGCGCGCCGGCGCGGCATGCGCGTCGTGGTCGTCGATCCGGTCGGCACCAACGCCGCGGCGAAAGCCGACGAATGGGTCCCGATCCGTCCCGGCACCGACGGCGCCTTCATTTTGAGTCTGATCCATGTTCTCTTAAACGAGCTCGGCTGCTACGACCGCGATTTCCTCGCTTGCAGAACCAACGGTCCTTACCTCATCGACGAAAACGGCGCCTACCTCAAAGCGGACGGCAAGCCGCTAGTGTGGGACGCGAGGAGCGGCGCGGCGGTGCCGTTCGATCGCGACGCAATCGCGCCCGCGCTCGAGGGAGCCTTCACTGTAGACGGAAAGAAGTGCCGTACGGCATTCCAGGCGCTGCGCGAGCACGTGCGGCAATACCAGCCGGAGAAGGTCGCCGAGACGACGACCATTACCGCCGAGGCGATCCGACGCATCGCGAAGGAGTTCGGCACGGCGGCGCGCATCGGCTCGACGATCGTCATCGACGGCAAGGTCATGCCTTATCGGCCGGTGGCGGTCAACATCTACCGCGGCGCCGGCGCCCACAAGCACGGGACGCATACCGCGCTCGCGGTGCAGATTCTCAACATGATCATGGGCGCCTATTACGTGCCCGGCGGCCACCGCGGCCCCAATCTCGTCGGCCCCGCCGGTCGCTGGGGTCCGGGCAAGACGGCCGAAGGGCTCATCACGCCGCCGTCGGCCGTCGGTCACGGCGCCAAGTATTACAATTTCGAGGAGCGCAAGCCCGACGATCTCGGCTTTCACGAGCTGTTCCCGATCACGACCAATCGCAGCCCGATGTACCAGATGGGCATGAGCGGCGCCAAAGGCTTCGAGCTCCCTTACCAACCGGAGGTGCTGATCGTCTGCCGGCGCAACGTGATGATGAACAACGTCAATCCCGAGTTGAGCGCCGAGGCGCTGAGGAACATTCCTTTCATCGCGACCTTCAGCACGCATCTCGACGAAGTCGCGGAGTTCGCCGATCTGGTGATGCCAGAGGCGCATTATCTCGAGCGCTTCGACCTGTTTCCCAACCGGCCGAGCCACACGATGAGCCCGGCGACCGGATATTATTATTGGGGCCTGCGCCAGCCGGTGATCGAGCCCGAGGGACAGGCGCGGCGCTGGATCGACGTCATGTACGAAATCGCCGACCGTATGGGTTTTTTAGGCGACGTCTACAAGCTGCAGAACGTGACGCTCGGCCTCAAGGAGCCGTACAAACTCGATCCCGATAAGCGCTACACGATGGAGGAGATCTACGACCGCTGGATCAAATCGGTCTTGGGCCCGGAGCTCGGCATCGCCTGGTTCCAGGAGCACGGCTATTACAAAATCCCGCGCTCGCCGGAGGAGAAATATCCCGGTCCGTTCATCCAGCCGCGGTTTCCGATCTATTTCGAGAACATGCTCAAGGCGAAGAGCACGGTTGCGCGCGTCGCCGAGGAGATGCACATCGATTGGGACACCTCCGACTACCAAGCGCTGCCGGATTGGCGCGCCTGTGAAGCCTACACCGACGGCAAGGGAGGACGCGATCTGTTCGTCGTCAATTTCAAAATCCCTTTCCACAGCCTCTCGATCACCACGCAAAATCCGTGGCTGAACGATCTGGCCGAGCACAATCCGTACGCCTACAAGATCCTCATCAACGCCGAGACGGGAAGACGCAAAGGCATCGAAGACGGCGCGACGATCTGGGTCGAGTCCGAGGCGGGCAAGGTCAAGGGGGAGGCGAAGCTCACCGAGTGCATCCACCCCGAGGTCGTCGGCATCGCCGGCGTCTTCGGCAGCTGGGCGGCCGGCAAGCCGGTCGCCAAAGGCAAAGGGGTCCATTTCAACAGCCTGCTGCCGCTCTCGCGAGAGCGCATCGATCCGATCTCGACCGGCGTCGACTCCTGCGTTCGCGTTAAGATCTCGCCGGCATAGTCACGGAGGTTGCCATGAGCCGCATAGATGAATTTTTCATCGGCGTTAAGCCGCAGCGCGAATGGGGCTGGCTCGTCATCACCTATCTTTTCTTGGGGGGCGCGGGGGCCGGTCTCTTTCTCGTCTCGCTGTATCTCAGGCACGGCTGGGCCGGAGCGCTGGGCATCGCGCTGCTGGTCGCCGGGGCGGCGCTGCTGCTCGTCGATCTCGGGCGGCCGGAGCGCTTCTGGCGCGCTTTCTTCCATCCGCGGACTTCCTGGATCAGCCGCGGCTGTTTCTTTATCGCGGCGGTGGTCGTCTTCGGCGGCGTGCAGACGGCGCTCCGAATCATGGGGCTGGAGGCCGAGCCCGGCACGCCGGCGGCGACCGTCAGTGTCGTAATGGACTCGATCGCGGGCGCGGCGGCGCTGCTCGTGATGATCTATACCGGCTTCGTCCTCGCGCCGTCGCCGGCGATCCCCTTCTGGAATTCAGCGTTTTTCCCGATGGTCTTCTTCGTCTATTCGCTACTCGCGGCGATCGACATCCTGATTCTCTCCTCGCCGCTGCTCCCGGGCGCCGCGCTCGATATCGCCTGGCTCGAGCGCTCGCAGGGTTATCTGGCGGTCGCCTGCCTGATCCTGCTCTTGAGCCATCTCTCGATCATGTCCGGCTCGGCGGTGGCGGCGCGCGCATCGATCCGGCTCCTCACGCACGGAAGATGGGCGCCGTTTTTTCTCGGCGGCGTCGTCGGTGCGGGGTTGATCGTTCCGCTCGCCTTCTTCACGCTCGCGGGCGGATCGGATCTCAAGGCGGTTTTCGCGGTGACGGCGGTCCTCGCTCTGCTCAGGCTCTTCGGCGATTACCTGTTTCGTTTTCTGGTGATTCGCGCCGGGATGTACGATCCGCTTCTCTGAAACGAGGTGAATCATGGCACGTTACGGCATGGTGATCGATCTCGACATGTGCATCGGCTGCAACGCGTGCACGATGGCCTGCAAGGCCGAGCACGCGACGCCGGCGGGCGTCTTCTACGCCAAGGTGCTGGAGAAGGAGATCGGGAAATTCCCCGCGGCCCGGCGCGTCTTCCTTCCCGTGCTGTGCAACCACTGCGACAAGCCCGCCTGCCGCGACGTCTGCCCGACGGGCGCCACCGCCAAGCGCGAGGACGGCGTGGTCTGGGTCGATCACGATCTCTGCATCGGCTGCCGCTCGTGCATCGAGGCATGTCCTTACGGCGCGCGGACTTACTACGAAGGCGACGGCGCTTATTTCAAAGGCCACACGACGCGCTTCGAGGCCGCCAAGCAGGGCGGCATCCCCGAGGGCGTGGTCATGAAATGCAACTTCTGCATGCACCGTGTCGATCAGGGGTTAGACCCGGCGTGCGTGCAGACCTGCCCGACCGAATGCCGCGTCTTCGGCGATCTCGACGATCCGCACAGCCGCGTCGCTCATCTCGTCGCGGATAAAAAGGCCCGGCCGCTGCTGGCGGAAAAAGGTCTCGAGCCGTCGGTATTCTATATCGGCTCTTAGGCGGCGATCGCCTGAGACGCGTCATGAAATTCCTCCTCGGGTGCGTCGTTGCCCTTGTCCTGGCGCTGCCGGAACCGTCGGCGGCCGAAAAAATAACGATTTTATACAGCAACGCGACCTTCACCGGCACCGCCCTGTTCTTGACCAGGGACGCGGATCTCTGCAGAGGCAGAGATATCGAGCTCGAGCTCGTCCTGGGCGGCGGATCGGCCCCGACCGTCAGCGCGATCTTGGGCGGCTACGTTCAATTTATCCACGTCTCGGCCTCGTCGGTCGTCAACGCCGCGCTGCAGCGCGGGCCCGTCGCGATCGTCGCCAAAGTGATGGGACCGCCGCCCTATAAACTCGTCGCCGCTAAATCGATCCGGTCGATCGCCGATCTCAAAGGCAAAAAGATCGGCGTCAACCGCTTCGGCGGCGCGCCGGATTTTCTTCTGCGCCACGTGCTCGCGAAGAGCGGCATCGACTCGCAAAAAGAGGCGACGATTCTTCAAACCGGCGATCCGACCGCGCGGCTGGGAGCGCTCTTCAGCGGCGGCATCGACGCGGTCATGCTGCTCGTGCCGGAAGAAAAAATCGCGATCGAAAAGGATTATCCGGTGATCGTCGATTTCGCCGCGCTCAATCTCCCTTACGTCAACATCGTCTTCGGCGCCAACAGCAAATTTCTCGAGGAGAAGCCCGCTTTGGTGAGGAATTTTCTTGCCTGTTATTGGGAAGGCGTGAAGCGCGCCAAGGAAGAGCCGGAGCTGGCGAAGAAGGCGTTGGCCCACTGGACGCGGGCGAGCGATTCCGCGCTCCTCGACTATACCTACAAGAGCTGGCGCTCCGGCTTCGCGCCGGCCTCGCTCAAGGTCGGTCCCGAAGAACTCGATCTGATCCTCGCCTCGGCGCCGAAAACGGGGGCGAAAAAAGAGGCGGCGCAATTTCTCGATATGCGTTTTCTGCCGCCGCTGTGAAGAGGCCCATGTGAATTTTTTAAGCGAACCGGCTCCGGCCCACGAAGATCTCCGCGACTGGCTCGCGCGGGTGGACAAGCTGGGTGAGCTCAAAGTGATCCGCGGCGCGGATTGGGATCTCGAGATGGCGGGGCTGGCCGAGATCGTCTCGCGCCAGGCGAAGGGAGTCGCGCCGGCGCTTTTGTTCGACGAGATTAAAGGCTTCCCGCGCGGCCACCGTGCGCTTTTCGCCCAGCTCGATTCCGTCGGCCGGCTGGCGTTGACGCTTGGCCTCTCGCTCGACCGTCCCGACAAGACCTCCTGCGTTCGTGCCTGCCGCGACCGCCTGAGCAAGCTCGCCTATCTTCCCCCGCGCTTCGTCGAGAGGGGAAAGGTTCAGCAGAACCATCAGCAGGGAAACGCGATCGACCTCTTCCAACTTCCTTTGCCGCGCCACCATGAACTCGACGGCGGCCGATATTTCGGCACCGCGCACTGCGTCATCACGCGCGATCCGGACACGGGATGGGTGAACCTCGGGACCTACCGCTGCATGGCATTCGGCAAAGACACGGTGGGGGTGCACATGAGCCCGGGCCGGCACGGCCGCACGGCGCGCGATAAATATTTCGCGCGGTCCGAGCCGTTTCCCGTCGCGGTCGCGGTGGGTGCCGACCCCGCGCTATTCCTCGCGAGCACGATGGCGGTGCCCGACGGCGTCTCGGAATACGAGTTTGCCGGTGGCCTGAAAGGGCGGCCGATCGATGTCTTCGAGGCGCCTTACACGAAGCTACCGGTGCCGGCGCACGCCGAGATCGTGATCGAGGGGGAATGCGTCCCGGGCGAGACGCGCGACGAGGGGCCGTTCGGCGAATGGGCCGGCTATTACGCGAACAACGGCTTGGAGCCGGTGCGCGAGCCGGTTCTGCGCGTGAAAAATCTCTGGCATCGTAACGATCCGATCCTTACGTGCGCGCAGCCCGCGCGGCCGCCGGGCTATAATTTCGCTTTCTGCGTGTTTCGCTCGGCGATGATCTGGGACGAGCTCGAAAAAGCCGGCGTCCCCGACGTGCGCGGCGTCTGGTGCCACGAGGCGGGATCGAGCCGGCTCTTCAACGTCGTCGCGATCAAGCAGCGCTACCCCGGCCACTCCCGCCAAGCGGGTCTCATCGCATCGCAATGCGCTTCGGGCGTTTACATCGGCAGGTATACCGTCGTCGTCGATGACGACATCGATCCGACCGATCTCGCCGATGTCGTCTGGGCGATCTCCACGCGCACCGACCCTGAAACATCGATCGGGATTTTCCGACGCGGCAGGAGCAGCTCCGCCGATCCCGCGGTGTCGCCCGACGCGAAAGGCCACAGCTCGAATCCGGCCGCGGTATTTACGTCGAAGGCGGTGATCGACGCCTGCTGGCCTTACGAGTGGAAGGAGCGCGCTTACCCGGTCGTCGAAGTCGGTCCGGACCTCCGCCGCCGGCTCTTGGAAAAATGGCGCGCGGAGTTCGAAGGGATTTTTTAGAGGGAGAAATGCCGATGCGCACCCGTCGCTCACTCATTGTCGCTTCGATCCTCGCCGTTTTTATCCTTTTCTTTATTGCGGCTTCCGCGGCGGCGGCGGCGAAAAAGAAGATCGTCGTCACCTTCGCCGATTTCAGCGAGCGTACCACGGCTCTTTTCGTCGCCCAGGACCGCGGCTTTTTCGCCGAGCAGGGGCTCGACGCCGAGCTCGTGCAAATCCGCAGCGGACCCGTATCGATGTCGGCGCTCGCGACGGGTGAGACACAATTCTATGGCAGCGGCGCGACCGGCGCCAATCTCGGCGCGATGGCGCAGGGCCTGGACGTCGTCTTTATCGCCGGGCTGGTCAACAAGCTCGACGGCTACTTCGTCGTCGGGCCGAAGGTCAAGAACATCGACGATCTCAAAGGCAAGACGCTCGGCGTGCAGAGCATGGGCGGCGGCATCTGGACCTATACGATGGCGGCGCTTGATTACTGGGGCCTGGTTCCCGAGCGCGACAAGATCGACTTTCGCGTGCTCGGCGATCAGTCCGTGCTCGCGCACGGGATGATCGACGGCGCGTTTCTCGGCTATACGTTCAGCAAAATGGCCGAGCGGCAGGGCTGCCGCATCTTGGCGGAGCTTCCCAAAGCGAACGTGCCGTATCAGATGCAGGGCATTCTCGCGCGGCGGAGCTTTATCGAGCAGTCGCCCGACGTCGCCGAGCGAAGCCTCAGGGCGCTCAGCCGATCGATCGGCTTCATCCAGGAGCCGGCGAACAAGCAGGCGGTGCTCAGGACCCTGGCGAAGTGGCTCCGCGTGCCGCAGATCGAGGGCGGCGACGAACTGTACGAAAGGATGAAGATCAATTACGACCGGCGCATCTACCCGACCAAAGATGGACTTGCCCGCGCGCTGCGGATTCTCACCAAGGCGAACCCGAAAATCGGCGCGCTGAAAGTCGAGAACCTCTTCGACAACCGGATCGTGCACAAACTCGAAATGGACAGAGTTTTTTGACGGCGGACAAATAGCGACGCCGATCTCGATAGCAAGAAAAGGAGAAGCGATGGCTCAAGCAAAATGGATTCTGGCGACCGGACATCATCATCTCTTTCACATGGTGGCGGCGATCGTCGCGCGCGAACGCGGCTATTTTCGCGAGGAGGGCGCGGGGGACTGCGATTTTCTCTCCACGGGCAGCGACGCGAACACGATCGAAGGGATGAAGTCCGGCATCTATCACGTCGGCCTCGATCCGAAACCGTTCCTGCTCTTGGAAGCGAAGTCGAAAGGCGCCGATTTCGTTATCATCGGAGGATTTCTCAACAGCCCGGCCTACGCGTTCATGGCGCGCAAGGGCGTCCGCTCGCTCGCCGAGCTTGAAGGCAAGCGAGTCTCCGTCCGCGAGCCCGACGGCATCGACTGCCGTTTCACGCGGCAGGTCTTCCGCCGCGCGGGATACGACGCGGACCGCATGGTCCAATGGGTGTGCAACGGCTCGCCCTCGCGGCGCTTTCAGCAGCCGCTGTTCGATTCCGGCGCGATCGACGCCGCGATGGTGATCCAGCGCGACGTTCCCGGCATGATGAGCGACGGCTATCCGATGCTGGCCGATCT
>Ga0310810_10007749_pt1 | contig 12293 bp, 10 predicted proteins | sample NCmetagenome_FD_207641 | JGI IMG/M metagenome (GOLD analysis project Ga0310810, IMG submission 207641) | Soil microbial communities from experimental microcosm in Duke University, North Carolina, United States - NC | ecosystem: Engineered > Artificial ecosystem > Soil microcosm > Unclassified ... | reverse complement strand
CAGCGTTGCGCTCCGCGCCTGCTTGATCGCGTTCGCGATCCTGACCGGAGCGGCGCTGGCCGGCGACTGGCTGTTGCGCACCCTGTCGATTTCGCTTCCAGCGTTCCGCATCGCGGGCGGACTCCTGTTGTTCTCGATTGCGAGCGAAATGGTGTTCGGCGTGCGCATCACGCGGCAATCCGAGACTGCCGGCAAGGCGATCGAGGAGCACGTGCGCAACATCGCGGCGTTCCCGCTCGCAATCCCGCTGATGGCCGGGCCCGGTGCGATCACCGCAACCGTGCTGCTCTCCGGCCGGGCCGGCGGCGACATGGTTCGTCTCGGCGTCTTGATCGGCACCATCGCCGCCGTCATGGTGGCGTGCCTGCTGGTGTTCCTTGCCGCAAGCAGAATCGAGCGGTTGCTCGGCAAGACCGGCAACACCGTACTGTCACGCCTGCTCGGCGTGCTGCTCGCCGCGATGGCGGTGCAGTTCGTGGTCGATGGCGTGAAAGCGCTGTGGGGCTAGCCCGAGCCGCCGCGCAGCTTGCCGACAATCCCGGTCGGGAAGAAGTAGACCGACAGAATGAACAGGATGCCAAGCCACAGCAGCCACCGATCCGGGTGGAAGAGCTGCGGTAGCACCGGGATGCCGGCGTTGCCGGCCGCCGTCGATAGGCTGCTCATCAGCGTCTGCAGGTAATTCTGCGCCATGATGTAAAGTGTCCCGCCGATCACCGCGCCGTAGAGCGTGCCCATCCCGCCGATCACCACGATCAGCAGGATGTCGAGCATGATCGCGAAGGAAAGCGACGTGTCGGGCCCGGTGTAGCGCAGCCAAAGCGCGTTCAGCGCGCCGGCCGCCGCCGCGACCGCCGCCGCGATGCAGTTCGCGAGAATCCGGTGCACGACGGTACGGTAACCGAGGGCCTCGGCGCGGAATGGATTTTCGCGGATTGCCTGCAGGACGCGGCCGAAGGGTGAATTGACGACCCGTAGGAGCAACAAGAAGAGAAGCACGCAGCACACGAATACGAGATAATAGGTCAGCGTCCGCCCGGTGACGGCGACGCCCAGCACATCGCGCGGGATGAACACCGTGCCCGGCTGCAGCACCTCGGGCACGCGGAACGAGCGCCCGTCCTCTCCGCCGGTGAGCCAGGAGAGCTGCGAGGCGAGCACCGCGAAAGCAGAAGCCACCGCGAGAGTGATCATGGCGAAGAAGATGGTCTGCACGCGCAGCGAGAACAGGCCGATCACCAGGGCGAGCAGCGCCGCAAGCGGCAGCGCGACGATGAGCCCGAGTCCGACCGCATCCCAGCGCGCGCCGAGTCCATAGAGCGCGATCGCGACGCCGTAGCTGCCGATGCCGTAGAACATGGTGTGGGCGAACGAGACGACGCCGGTGTAGCCGAGCAGCAGGTCGTAGGAGGCCGCGAGCGCGATGAAGATGCAGATCTTGGCCGCCACATTGAGCGGCTTCGCGCCGGGAAACAGGAAGGGCGCGAGCGCCAGGCCGAGCGCGATCGCGATCAGCGCAACAGCCAGTACCTTGCTGCGCGGCGGGTCTCCGGACAGCGGCATGAAACGTGACGTCATCGGCTGGTCACCGGATAAAGCCCGCGCGGCCGCCAGAGCAGCACCGCGACCATCAACAGGATGTCGGTGACCAGCGCGAGCTTCGGCACCAGAAAGCCGATGTAGTTGGTGGCGAGCGCGACCAAAAGCGCACCGATGAAACAACCTGTGACCGAGCCGAGCCCGCCGATGATCACCACGATGAACACCAGCACGAGTAGCTCGCCGCCCATCGCGGCGTTGACCTGCTCGCGGTAGAGCCCCCACATCACGCCGCCCAGGCCGGCAAGCGTGGAGCCCGCCATGAACACCCCGACGAACAGCCGCGTGATGCGGTAGCCGAGCGCCTCGACCATCTCGGTGTTCTCGACGCCGGCGCGGATCAAGAGGCCGATCTTGGTGCGGTTGAGCACAAGCAGCATCGCGAGGAAGACAGTGAGGCCGACCACGACGCAGACGATGCGATACTTTTCGATCGCCGCCTCGCCGATCATGAACGAGCCGCGCAAGGTGGCGGGAAGCGGCAGCGGGATCTGCTGCGGACCGAAGAACACGTAGAGGATCTGTTCGGCCACGATCATGCCGCCCATGGTGATCAGAATCTGCTTCAGGTGCTGGCCATAGACCGGCGCGATGACGATCCGCTCGAACGCGAGGCCGAGCAGGCCGGTGACGCCGACCGCGAGCGCGACCGCCGGGATGACGGCCGCGAGGTTCAGCCACACCGAATCCGCCTGCATCCAGCCGGTGAGCGGAACGAGCACCAACGCCGCCATGTAGGCGCCGATCGCGATGAACGCGCCGTGGCCGAAGTTGAGCACGTCCATCAGGCCGAAGATCAGCGTGAGACCGGACGCCATGACGAAGATCATCATGCCCATGGCGAGACCCGCGATGGTCAGCGTCACCCACGTCGATCCCGACGGGATGAACGGCAGCGCGATCAGTGCCATCGCAATCGGCAGCAGCAGCGGCAGGTAGTCCGCCCGCACCTTCGGCAGCGCCGCACCGGCGTCTGTGTCTGTCGCGCTCATTGATGGGTGTCCAAGCTGAGGCCGAGCAGGCGGTGCTGGAGCGCTTCGTCCGCGGCGAGCGCCGCCATCGTGCCGGTGTGCACGACACGGCCGTTGTCCATCACGCTCACCGTGTCGCCGATCTCCTGCGCGACGCGGAAATTCTGCTCCACCAGCAGGATGGTGGCGCCGCGACGCTTCACTTCCCTCAGGCAATCGATCAGCGCGCCGATGATCGCGGGCGCGAGGCCCTTGGTCGGCTCGTCGATCAGCAGCAGCTTGCGCTGCTCGATCAGCGAGCGCGCAAACGAGAGCATCTGCTTCTGTCCGCCCGAGAGCGTGCCGGCGCGCGACAGCCAGAATCTCTTCAGCGGCGGGAAGAACCCGAAGATCCAGTCGAGCCGCCTGGCGTCCATCTCGCCTTCGCGCGCGGCCAGGATCAAGTTTTCCTTCACGGTCAGATCGGAGAACACAGCCATCGTTTCCGGCACGTAACCGATGCCCGCGCGCGCGATATCGGGCGTGGTCAATGCCTCGATGCGCGCGCCGCCGAGACGGATTTCGCCGGCCGAGGCGCGCCACAGGCCCATGATGGTGCGTAGCGTGGTGGTTTTCCCGGCGCCGTTGCGGCCGAGCAGCATCGTGGTCTGGCCTTCCGGCACGCCGAACTCTACGCCGTGCAGAATGTGATAGCGCCCGATGTGCGTTTCGACGCCGGAGAGGGTGAGCAGTTCGCTCATGCGGCCTTCTCGCCGAACGAGCCGAGGTAAGCCTCCTGCACCACCGGCGAGGCGATCACCTCCGCTGGTTCTCCGTCGGCGACAAGCTTGCCATTGTGCAGCACGATGATGCGGTCGGCGAGCGAGCGCACCACGTCCATCTTGTGCTCGACCAGCAGGATGATTTTCGACACATCCTGCTTCAGCGCCGCGATCAGATCGAGGACAACCGGAACCTCGTCTACGCTCATGCCGGCGGTCGGCTCGTCGAACATGAAGATCTTCGGTTCGAGCGCGATCATCAGCGCGACCTCGAGCTTGCGCTGGTCGCCATGCGAAAGCGCAGCGGCCGGAACGTCGCGCTTGCCAGAAAGCGCGACGCGCTCGAGCACCGCGTCGGCGCGCGCGATCAGCTCCTCGTGGCGCATCCAGGGGCGCAGCATGTCGTAGTGCACGCCGGCCTGCGATTGCACGGCGAGCCGCACGTTCTCTGCGACGGACAGCCGCGGGAAGAGGTTGGTGAGCTGGAACGCGCGGCCGAGCCCGGCGCGCGTGCGCTGCGGCGCCGAGAGCCGCGTGATGGTCTCTCCGTCGAGCAGCACATCGCCCGCCGTGGCGGGAAGCTGGCCGGAGATAAGGTTGAAATAGGTGGTCTTGCCGGCACCGTTCGGCCCGACGATCGCGGTGAGCTCGCCGGGGCGGAACATGCAGCTCACCGAGTCGACGGCGACGTGGCCGCCGAAGCGGATGGTGAGGTTCTTGGTTTCGAGGGAAGTCACGCGCTGACGTGCCGCGAGCGCGGAAGCTGTGGATGTGCCCTCTCCCCTTGTGGGAGAGGGCCGCTCGGAATTTCAACAAGGAAGATCGGGTGAGGGGTGAAGCTGTAACCCCTCACCCAACAGAGTGTATTGAAGCTCCTGCGACGCCCTCTCCCACAAGGGGAGAGGGCACAAGATGCGATCGCCGGAGCTTGCGGCGCCATCGCGGTAATGCCCCCGCTCTAGCGCTTGTTCTGAATCGGAACCTGCATGTCCTCGATCTTGAGCTCGCGCACGAGCCCCGGGATGCCCCAGGCCACGTTCGGATCGACCTTGATCTTGAAGTGATACATGCTCTGGAGCGCCTGATGATCCTCCTTGCGGAAGACCATCTTGCCCTTCGGCGTATCGAACTCCATGCCCTCCATCGCGGCGATCAGCTTCTCGGTGTCGAGCGACTTCGCCTTCTGTACCGCCGTGACCACCGCCATCGCCGCCGCAAATCCGCCGGCCGTGAAGAAATCCGGCGGCGCGTTGAAGCGCTTTTGGTGCTCGGTAACGAGCCAGTCGTTCACCGGGTTCTTGGGGATCTCGTAGTAATAATAGGTCGCCCCCTCCATGCCGGGCAGCGACTTGTAGGCGGCCATCGCGGGCAGGATGTTGCCGCCGGTCGAAAGCTCGATGCCGTAGCGGCCCGGGTTCATGTCCATCAACTTAGTCATCGGCGAGGCGCCTGCCCACAGCACCCAGATGATCTTCTTGCCCGGCTTGTCCTTCAGCGCATCGAACAGGCGCTGCGCCGGCGCGGTGAAGTCGGTGGTGTTCACCGGCGCATATTCTTCCGCCGCGAGCGTCGCGCCGGTTTTCGCGAGCGCCGTCTTGAAGGCCGCGATGCCGTCGCGCCCGAACGCATAGTCCTGCGCGAGCGTCGCGATCGTCACGCCTTGCTTGCCGATCGCGACCGCGTTCGAGATTGCATCCTGCGAGGAGTTGCGCGCGGTGCGGAAGATGTAGCGATTCCATTTCTCGCCGGTGATCTGGTCGGCCACCGCGGGCTCGACCAGCAGGATCTTCTTGTTTTCCTCAGCAACCGGTAGCATCGCGAGCGCGGCGGCCGAAAACGTAGTGCCGATCGCGAGCGCGACGCCATCGTCCTGATAGGCTTCGGCGAGCACAGTTTTCGCAACGTCGGGCTTGGTCTGGTCGTCCTTGGCGATGATAACGATCTTGCGCCCATCGACCGTCATCGCGCCTTTGGTGGCGTACTCGAAGCCCATGCGCAGCCCGGTCTCGGTCTGCTTGGCGTAGGCTTCGAGCGGGCCGGTCTTGCCGTAGATCAGCGCGATCTTGAGATCTTCGGCATTCGCTGCGCTCGCCATCAGGCCGATCGCAGCCGCAATCAAAATCCGTCGCACGCTTTCCTCCCGTGAAATGCGGTCGAGAATCCCTAGCAAGGTGCAGCGCACAAAGGCAATGGGCAGATGCCCGCGAACCAAGATACGATTGTCGTTTCAGAGTCGCCGATCTACCGCTTTCGTGGCTGCAGTGCGGTGCCGCGATAGAGATCGGCAAGGGTGCAGCTTACGCCGAACTCCTGCAGAACTAGCTCGTCTTCCGCCCGCGTCAGACGGCGCTCAGTCCAGCCGTGATCGCTCAAGGCCCACACCCTGACCTCGATCCGATACTGCTCGATCACCAACACACATCGGCAGTCCGGATGACGCTTGTACACGTCGCGCTTGCTCTCGACGGTCGCGCGGTCACTCTTCGAGACGACTTCGGCCGTTAGGTAAAAGCGGTCCGAGTACCGTTCGTCGCCGGGTGCATCAGCATCCACCACGACCACGTCGGGCTCGGGATCGTAATCCGGAGCAACTGGAGCAAGGTTCAAGCCGACGCGTTGATACGCCACCCTCGAGGGATGTGTTGCTTCGAGCGCGTCATTGAGCAGCCGCTCAAGATTGCTTGCGATGCGCTGATGGTCCTTGGTTGGCGGAGCCATCATCATGATGACACCGCCAATAAGCTCCCAGTGCTCGTTATCCGGCCGCGATTCGAGCCAGGTGCGGAATGTCTCAATGGACAATGGGGCTGTAGTCGCGCCCATTCCGGTCTCCCGCTGATTGCCAGCGTTGGAGCCTACCATGGGCGCACTGTTATGACATCAGAACCGCTCAGAACGGAATCTCATCATCCAGATCCCCGCGCTTGCCGCCGCCTGCCATCGCGGGCTGGCGCTCGCGCGCGGCCGGACGCGACGAGCCGAAATCGCTGCCCTCGCCGTAATCTCCACCGCCTCCGCCTCCGCCGGCGCGATCGAGCATCGTCAGCGCCGAGTTGAAGCCCTGCAGCACGACCTCGGTCGAATATTTCTCAACGCCTTGCTGGTCGGTCCATTTGCGGGTCTGCAGCGCGCCTTCGAGGTAAACCTTCGATCCCTTCTTGAGATATTGCTCGGCGATCTTGGCCAGCCCCTCGTTGAAGATCACCACGCGATGCCATTCGGTCTTTTCCTTGCGCTCGCCGGTCGCCTTGTCGCGCCAGCTCTCCGACGTCGCCACGCGCAGGTTCACGACCGGGCGGCCATCCTGCATCCGCCGCACCTCCGGGTCGGCGCCGAGATTGCCGATCAGAATGACCTTGTTGACCGAACCTGCCATCGTCTTTCTCCACTGATCCTTGAAACCACCCTACTCCCGCGTTGCGCCTCACGCGCGCATGCCCCGCACTTGTCCACGCCAATATGGGGTGCCGGCACGCCATTCACATGTGTTCTCTTTTTGTTCTAGCATTGCCCCGACGCTGCCGCAAGGCGATTCCTGTGGTTGCGCGCCAAATTGCGCTTTCAGGCAAGCAATGGCCCATCGCAGAAAAGGCAGCCGCCCGTGTCGAAAGAGGGCGTTCCCGAACGTCGTGACGATGACGGCGGCCCGCAGAGGTCGAAACGCAGGGTAACTTCAGGAAAGGCGGCGGCATGAGTCATTCCTATCGCTGGATCATCGTTGCGGCAGGTGGCCTGCTCGGCTGCGTGGCGATCGGCGCGATGTTCTCCCTGCCCGTCTTTCTGGGCTCCATCACCCGCGACACGGGCTGGTCCGTGACCGGCGTGTCGAGCGCCATGACCATCGCGTTCCTCGCGATGGCATCGACCAGCATGGCCTGGGGCAATCTGTCCGACCGCTTCGGCACGCATTTGGTCGTCGTGACCGGCTCGGTGATCCTGGCCGCGAGCCTGGCGCTGGCCAGCCAGATGACCTCGCTCATCGCATTTCAGCTCATGTTCGGTCTGTTCATTGGCGGCAGCATCTCGGCGATCTTCGCGCCCATGATGGCCTGCGTCACAGGCTGGTTTGACACGCACCGCAGCCTTGCGGTGTCGCTCGTCTCCGCCGGGATGGGCATGGCGCCGATGACCATGTCGCCGCTCGCCGCATGGCTCGTGTCGGTCCACGACTGGCGAACGTCGATGCTGATCGTCGCGGGTGTTGTCGCGACCGTGATGATCCCCGTGGCGTTTCTGGTGCGCCGCCCTCCGGCTCTCGAAAACAAAAGCGCCGCCGCCATGCCGGGCGAGGCGGATAGCACGATGTCGGTCGGACAGGCGTTGAAGTCACCGCAGTTCATGACCCTGCTGCTGACCAACTTTTTCTGCTGCGCCACCCACTCGGGTCCGATCATCCATACGGTGAACTACGCGGTGAGCTGCGGCATTCCGTTGATCATGGCGGTCTCGATCTACAGCGTCGAAGGGTTCGCGGGCCTTGGTGGCCGCATCGCCTTCGGCCTCGCCGGCGACAAGTTTGGGGCGAAGCGCATTCTGGTCCTCGGCCTGCTGGTCCAGGCGCTCGGCGCGCTCGGGTATCTCGCCGCGCGCGACCTTTCCACGTTCTACGCGGCCGCCGCGCTGTTCGGTTTCGTGTACGCCGGCACCATGCCGCTCTACGCGGCGATCGCCCGGGAGAATTTCCCGCTGCGCATGATGGGAACGATCATCGGCGGCATCTCGATGGCCGGCAGTCTCGGCATGGCGACCGGGCCGCTTGCCGGCGGCATGATCTACGACTCGCTCGGGAGCTACACGTTCCTCTATCTCGGCTCGTTCGGCATGGGGCTCGGCGCGTTCGTGATCGCGATGACGTTCAAGCCGTTTCCGAAAGGGCAGAAGGAGGAGCCATTGCCGGTGGCAGCGTGATGGCGCCTCACATGAAGCCCGGGTTGCGCGGCAGGTAGCGGCTCCAGTCTCCGAAGTCGCGCGACGACATCAACACCATCGGAAAGGTGATCTGCATCCCGTGTTCCATGGCAATCCTGAGCGGCGCTTCCGCCGGGCCTGGAATGAAGGCCGATACCTGAGTGGCGTTCGCCTGTACGGCGAGGCTGAGCGCGCTCCGGAATGCCGGCCCAGCCGCATCGGCGCTGGTCACCGCAAAGGGCCCGATGTGCCCGCCTTGGTTCACGTAGGCGTAGCCCACAGGCTCGCGGACATCGCGAAGCAGGAAGCCCTTCGTTGCGCCCTCGCCCAGCAGGTAGGCATGATGCTTGCGCCGCGAGAAGCCGAGTGCCGAGCGATCGATTGACTCAAGTGTGTCGAGGTGCGCCGGCGAGCGTTCGAGCGCAACATGCGTTAGCGCCGTCTCGCCGCCGCGCTGCACGATGACCTCGCGCGGGGCGCTGACCATGTAGAGCGGCCAGCGCGGGTACATTCCATGCCGGATGTAGAGCGCCTGCGAGACCCGGTTGAAGGTGAAGGTGATCAGCGCATTGCAATCGGCGCCCGAGGCGCTCGCGTGCGCGAACGTGCGCTTGAGCAGCTCCTGGCCGATGCGCTGCCCCTGACGGTCGGGCGCAATGAACAGCTCGGCGAGAAACCACAACCGCTCGGCAACCCAGCTGAACGCGCACCCGACGATGCGACCATCCTCCTCCGCGGTCCACAGGCCTGCGGGATCGTCGTTTAAGGAGAACAGCTGGAAGTCCGGCGTGCGGACGCTCGCCATCTTGCCGAAGCCGTGCCGCTCGGACAGGTCGTTGATGCTGCCGACGATGAGCTGCTGGCACTCCTGCAGCTCCTCGGCGCGCGCAGGCCGGTACAGAATTGGCATGCGCGCGCGTCAGTGCCCGATATTCACCAGCGCGCCGCCGTCGACGGGGAGCTGCACGCCGGTGATGAAGTTGGCCTCGTCGGAGGCGAGGAAAAGCGCGGCGTTCGCCACGTCCCAGGCCGTGCCCATCTTCTTGCGCAGCGGCACGCGTGCGTCGCGCATCGCGGCGACCTCGGCGCGCGTCTTGTTCATGGCGCGGGCGCGGGTGTCGACCGCCATCGGCGTATCCATCAGGCCGGGCAGGATCACGTTGCAGCGCACGCCATAGGCGGCATTCTGAATCGCGACCTGCTGGCAGAACGTCACCATCGCGGCCTTCGAGGCCTTGTAGGCCACATAAGGGTAGTTCTCCCACGCGGCGAGCGAGGAGATGCCGAGGATCACGCCCGCCTTCTGCTCGCGCATGATCGGCAGCGCGTGTTTCACCGCCATCACCATGCCGCGCAGGTTCACGGTCATCACGCGGTCGAAGGCTTCCTCGGTGATCTCGGTCGGGGGCGCGTCGCCGCCGGCGATCGAGAAGCCGACGTTGTAATGCAGGATGTCGACGCGGCCCCATTTCTGCTTGCAGTGATCGATCATCGCCTTCATGGAGGCTTCGCGGGTCACGTCCGCCTCGTAGGCGACGCACTCCCCGGCCTTGGTTTCCTTCGCCGCCATCGCAGCGGTGTCCTGCGCCGACTTCAGGTCCTTGTCGACGCAGAGCACCTTCGCACCTTCCTGCGCAAAGCGGATGACGGTCGCCCGCCCATTGCCCATGCCGGTTCCGGGGCCTTGGCCCGCCCCGACCACGATCGCGATCTTGTTTTGCAGGCGCATCATCCCATCTTTCGGTTCTGGGCGCCCCAAAATGGCGCCTGTTTCGTTATCCACAATGCGTGTCGCGCCGCCAGCCCCGGCATGTCAAAGCTGGTCTGGCGAATTAGCCGCGTTCTCATTATGTTCCGGGACTCATGAACGACCCCTTCGACAAGAGTCGCCCACGCCGCAACCTCGACGGCGGCCGCGTGATTTCGATCCGCGGCGCGCGCGAGCACAACCTGAAAAACATCGACGTGGAGATTCCCCGCGACAGACTGGTCGTGTTCACCGGCCTGTCCGGTTCCGGCAAGTCCTCGCTCGCCTTCGATACGATCTATGCGGAGGGCCAGCGGCGCTATGTCGAAAGCCTCTCGGCTTATGCACGCCAGTTCCTCGAGATGATGCAGAAGCCGGACGTCGACCAGATCGACGGCCTCTCGCCCGCGATTTCGATCGAGCAGAAGACCACCTCGCGCAATCCGCGCTCGACGGTGGGCACCGTCACCGAGATCTACGACTACATGCGCCTCCTCTGGGCGCGCGTGGGCGTCCCGTACTCGCCCGCGACCGGCCTGCCGATCGAGAGCCAGACCGTCTCGCAGATGGTCGACCGTATCCTCGCGCTGCCCGAAGGCACGCGGCTCTATCTGCTCGCGCCCGTGGTGCGCGGCCGCAAGGGCGAGTACCGCAAGGAATTGGCCGAGTTCCTCAAGAAGGGCTATCAGCGCGTCAAGGTCGACGGCAAGTTCTACGAAATCGGGCAGGTGCCCGCTCTCGACAAGAAGTTCACCCACGACATCGACGTGGTGGTGGACCGCGTCGTGGTGCGTCCGGACATCTCCACACGGCTCGCGGACTCGCTGGAGCAGGCGCTCAAGCTCGCGGACGGGCTCGCCATCGCCGAGATGGCGGACGGCGGCGTCGCCGAAGGCGCTAAGGCCAACAAGCAGCGCAACGAAACTGCCGAGCGGCTGATCTTCTCGGAAAAATTTGCCTGCCCGGTGTCGGGCTTCACCATTCCGGAGATCGAGCCGCGGCTGTTCTCGTTCAACAACCCGTTCGGCGCCTGCCCGAAATGCGGCGGGCTCGGCGTCGAGCAGCACATCGACCCGGAACTGGTCATCGACAAGGATCGCACGCTCAAATCGGGCGCGATCCTGCCTTGGGCGAAATCGTCGAGCCCCTATTACACCCAGACGCTGCAGGCGCTCGGCAAATTCTACAAGTTCACGCTCGACACCAAATGGAAGGACCTGCCCAAGCGCGCGCAGACCGCGATCCTCGATGGCTCGGGCGAGGACGAGATCCGCTTCGCCTATGACGACGGCATGCGTTCGTATGAAACGAAGAAGCCGTTCGAGGGCGTGGTGACCAACCTCGAGCGGCGCTGGCGCGAGACCGAGAGCGACTGGGCGCGCGAGGAGATCGCGAAATATTTCACCGACGTGCCGTGCGACGCCTGCAAGGGCTATCGGCTCAAACCCGAGGCGCTGTGCGTGAAGGTCGGCTCTCTGCACATCGGCGAAGTGTCGGAGATGTCGATCAAGCGCGCGGGCGAATGGGTCGAGGCGCTGCCGCCGCATCTCAACAAGCAGCAGAACGAGATTGCCACCCGCATCCTCAAGGAAATCCGCGACCGCCTGAAATTCCTGGTCGACGTCGGCCTCGAATACCTCACGCTGGCGCGCGCCTCCGGCACGCTCTCGGGCGGCGAGAGCCAGCGCATCCGGCTCGCCTCGCAGATCGGCTCGGGGCTCACCGGCGTGCTCTATGTGCTGGACGAGCCGTCGATCGGCCTGCACCAGCGCGACAATGCGCGGCTCCTCGAAACCCTGAAGCGCCTGCGCGACCTCGGCAACACCGTGATCGTGGTGGAGCACGACGAGGACGCGATCCGCATCGCCGACCACGTGCTCGACATCGGCCCCGGCGCCGGCATCCACGGCGGCAACATCATCGCGCAGGGCACGCCCGACGACATCATGGCGGAGCATGACTCGCTCACCGGGCAGTATCTGACCGGCGAGCGCTTCATCGAGATCCCCGAGCGGCGCTCCCACAACCCGCACCGCACGCTGAAAGTCATCAACGCGCGCGGCAACAACCTGAAGAACGTCACCGCCGAAATCCCGCTCGGCCTGTTCACCGCGGTGACCGGCGTCTCGGGCGGCGGCAAGTCCACCTTGCTGGTCGACACGCTCTACAAGGCGGTGGCGCGCCGCCTCAACGGCGCCTCGGAAGGCCCCGCGCCGCACGACCGGCTCGAAGGGCTCGAGCACCTCGACAAGGTGATCGACATCGACCAGTCGCCGATCGGCCGCACGCCGCGCAGCAATCCCGCGA
>Ga0310810_10007748_pt1 | contig 12293 bp, 13 predicted proteins | sample NCmetagenome_FD_207641 | JGI IMG/M metagenome (GOLD analysis project Ga0310810, IMG submission 207641) | Soil microbial communities from experimental microcosm in Duke University, North Carolina, United States - NC | ecosystem: Engineered > Artificial ecosystem > Soil microcosm > Unclassified ... | reverse complement strand
ACGCGGCGCTCCGGCCGGAGACGATGATCGAGCTGGCGCGCGCGATCGGCTTCGACCTCCCGGTGTGGGAGCCGGCGGCGCTCCGCCGGTTCATGCAGGTCACCGACGCCGCCGACCTGGAGGACTACCTGCGGCGCTTCGAGTACACCATCCCGCTGCTGCAGAGCGCCGAGGCGATCGAGCGGGTGTCGTACGAGATGGTGGAGGATGCGGCGCGCGACCATCTGCGCTATCTCGAGGTCCGCTACTGCCCCTGGCTCAGCCGCCGGCGGGGGCTCAGCATGGAGCGCGCGCTCGAGGCGGAGCTGGCCGGGCTGGCGCGGGGGGAACGGGACTTCGGGGTGGTGACCCGGGTGATCAACTGCTCCCTCCGCCATTACGATCCGGCGATCTCGGTGGACATCGCGCGGCTCTCGGTCGCGTACCGCGACCGCGGAGTGGTGGCGTTCGACCTGGCCGGCGGGGAGGCCGGGCGGCCCTGCGGCGCCCATCGCGCGGCGTTCGACCTGGCGCTCGAGGGGCGGCTCGGCATCACGGTCCACGCCGGGGAGGCGGCCGGACCGGAGTCGATCGCCGGGGCGATCCTGCACTGCCACGCCCAGCGGATCGGTCACGGGACCCGGCTGTATCAGGATCCCGGCCTGCGGGACTACCTGCGGGATCGCCGGATCCCGCTGGAGATCAACATCAGCAGCAACGTGCACACCCACGCGGTGGCGCGGGCCGAAGACCACCCGGTGCGGGAGTATTACGACGCCGGGGTGGCGGTGACCCTCTGCACCGACGGCTGGCTGATGTCCGGCGTATCGCTCACCGACGAGTACTGGCTGGCCCACACCGCGCTCGGCTTCACCCGCCAGGAGATCGACCGGATGATCCTCACCGCCTTCGAGCACGCGTTCCTGCCCTGGCCCGAGCGTCAGGCGCTCCTCCTGCGCACCCGGGCGGAGCTGGAGGGGCTTCGGTGAGCGCGCGCCGCGCGCTGCTCACCGTCCTTCTCTTCGGGTGCGCGATCGCGGGGTCGTGGCTCTTGCCCGGGTGGTTCGGGCGGGGGGTTGGCGCGCTGGTGGCGCAGCCGCCCGCCTCGCCCGACACGATCGCGCCGCCGACGCAGGGGCTGCCGCCCGACTCGACCGCCGCGCCGGTGCGGGCGCCGGTGCCGCTCGCCGAGCGGCTCACCGGTGTGCTCGGGCTCGCCGCGATCATCGGCCTGGGGGTGGCGCTGTCGCGCGATCGGCGGAGCATCCGCTGGCGGGTCGTGGCATGGGGACTGGGGCTGCAGGTGACCTTCGCGATCTTCGTGCTCCGGGTGCCCGCGGGCCAGGCGCTGTTCCGCGAGCTGGGCGCGTTCGTCACCGCGGTCCTCCACTACTCCTACGCCGGGTCGGCTTTCGTCTTCGGCGAGCTGGGCAAGCCCGACTCGAAGCTCGGCGTGGTGTTCGCCTTGCAGATCCTTCCGGCCATCATCTACGTGTCGGCGCTGTTCGCGATCATGTACTACCTCGGCATCATGCAGGTCGTGGTGCGGGCGTTCGCGACGGTCATGAGCCGGGTGATGGGCGCGAGCGGCGCGGAGAGCCTCAACGTGGCGGCCTCGATCTTCATGGGGCAGACCGAGGCGCCGCTCACGATCCGTCCGTTCCTCCCCCGGATGACCCGGTCCGAGCTGATGACGGTGATGACCTCGGGGATGGCCCACATCTCGGGCTCGATCATGGTGGCCTACATCGCCTTCGGCATCGAGGCGCGGCACCTGCTCACGGCCGTGATCATGACGGCGCCGGGCACCATCATGATGTCGAAGCTGTTCGAGCCGGAAACCGAGACGCCGGAGACCTACGGCAACGTGCGCCTCGCCATTCCCAAGACCGACGTCAACCTGGTAGACGCGGCCGCCCGGGGCACCAGCGAGGGGCTGCAGCTGATGCTCAACGTCATCGCGATGCTCATCTCCTTCATCGCGCTGGTGGCGCTCCTCAACGGCGGCTTCGGCGCACTGCACGGGTGGCTGCCCTGGTTCCCCGCGGACCTGCAGACGGTGCTGGGATGGATCTTCCGTCCGATCGCGTGGATCATGGGCGTGTCGTGGCACGACAGCGGGACCGTCGGGGCGCTGCTCGGCACCCGGATGGTGCTCAACGAGTTCATCGCCTACGCCCAGCTCGGGCCGATGAAAGACACGCTCGACCCGCGGTCGTTCACCATCGCCTCGTTCGCACTGGCCGGGTTCGCCAACTTCAGCTCGGTCGGGATTCAGCTGGGCGGCATCGGCGCGCTCGCGCCGGAGCGCAAGGGCGACCTGGCCCGGCTCGGGTTCCGCGCGATGCTCGCGGGCACGCTGGCCAACTTCCTCTCCGCCACCATCGCGGGGATCCTGCTGTGAGCGAGGAGAGCGCCGGCGCGGGCGACCGGATCGCCGCGGCCGCCCGGGCCGTCGGCGAGCGTCTGGAGCGGATCCCCGAGGTCGCGATCGTGCTGGGGAGCGGAATGGGTCTGCTCGCGGACCGACTGACCCGGCCCCGACGGATCCCGTACGCCGAGATTCCCCATTTCCCACGGACAACGGTGGTCGGGCACCAGGGTGAACTGGTGGCCGGGTCGCTCGGGGGCGCGCCGGTGCTGTTGCAGAGCGGGCGCTTTCACCTGTACGAGGGGCATCCGCCCGAGACGGTCGCGCTGCCCGTCCGGGTCTTCGCCGAGCTCGGGGTGAAAACCCTGTTACTCACCAACGCGGCCGGGGGAATCCGGCGCGGCTTCGCCCGCGGGGTGTTGATGCTGATCGCCGATCACGTGAACCTGACCTTCCGCAATCCGCTGATCGGGCAAACTCTGCCGGGCGAAGAACGATTCCCCGACATGTCGAATCCCTACGACCCGGAGCTTCGGGCACTGGCCCGCGAGGTGGCCAAGCGGCGGAGGGTGACGCTGGAGGAGGGGGTCTACATCCAGGTGCTGGGCCCGAGCTACGAGACGCCGGCCGAGATCCGGATGGCCGAGCGGATGGGCGCGGACGCGATCGGCATGTCCACCGCGGTGGAGGTCATCGTCGCCCGGGCGCGCGGGCTCCGCTGCCTCGCCTTCTCCACCATCAGCAATCCTGCGGCCGGCACTACCCACGAGCGGCTGGATCACGCGGAGGTGATCGCCACGACGCGGGAAGTCGCCGGACAGCTGGAGCAGCTGGTGGAAGGGGTCGTTACGGCGTTGTAGGCAGGGCGGGGACCCGATGGTCCAGCGGCCCACGGCCTCGGCCCAGACCCGGTGCCGCGGCGATCGCCCGGTGGACGTAGTCGAGGGCATCCGCGATCGCACGCTCCAGCGGGCGCCCGAGCGCGAGGCCCGCGGTGACCGCCGCCGAGAGGGTACAGCCGGTGCCGTGGGTCGAGGTGGTGGCGAGACGCGGGCGCCCGTAGTGCCTGCTGCCGTCGGGAGTGACCAGCACGTCCACGACCTCGTCGCCGGCGAGATGGCCGCCCTTCACCAGCGCGGCGGCGGCGCCGAAGCGGAGGAGCGTCTCACCGGCGCGCTCCATCGAGGCCACGTCGTGCACGGCGCGGCCGGTGAGGATCGCGGCCTCATCGAGGTTGGGCGTGACCAGCGCGGCGAGCGGCAGCAGGGTCTCGCGGACGACCTCCTCGGCCTCGGCGGTCAGCAGGCGGTGGCCGGAGGTCGAGACCATGACCGGGTCCACCACCAGCGGCGTCCAGCCGTTCTCGCGCACCGCCTTGGCCACCAGGCGGACGAGCGCGGCGTCGGCCAGCATCCCGGTCTTGAGCGCGTCTGGCGGCAGGTCCTCGGCCAGGGCGGTGAGCTGCTCGCCCACCATGGCTTCGCTCACCGGCTCGATGGCGCGCACGCCGACGGTGTTCTGCGCCGTGAGGGCGACGATGACCGAGGTGCCGAAGACCCCGAATTGCTGGAAGGTCTTGAGGTCGGCCTGGATCCCGGCGCCGCCGCCGGAGTCCGAGCCCGCGATGGTGAGGGCGATCTTCATCTGTCGAGCGTATCCATGGCCGGCTCCCTGCTGACCACCATTCGCGATCTGCACCGCCGTCGCGCCCGCGAGCGCCGCGGCCTGGCGCTCGCCGAAGGCGTGCGGCTGCTGGAAGAGGCGCTGGCGGCCCGGGTCCCGATCCGCGGCGCCGCCGTGGCGCCCGGGCTGGAAGGTACTCCCCGCGGCACGGCGCTCAAGAGCGCGCTCGAGCGCGCCGGTGTGCGGGTGGAGAGGGTGAGCGACGCCGAGCTCGAGAGCCTGGCCGACACCGACCAGCCGCAGGGCGTGGTAGCGGTGATCGAGCCGCGGGAGTGGCGGCTGGAGGATCTCGCTCCCGCGCCGGGCAGGCCGGTCCTGGTGCTGGACGCGGTGCAGGACCCCGGCAACGTGGGCACCATCCTGCGGACCACACTCGGGCTCGGTGGGGCGGGCGTCGTGGCGCTCAAAGGCACGGCGGACCTCCACAACACCAAGGTGCTGCGCGGCAGCATGGGCGCGCTGTTCCGGCTGCCCGCCGTGGCCGCCGATGCCGCCGACTATCTCGCCTGGGCGAAGTCGACCGGGCTCGACACCTGGGTCACCGCCGCCGACGGCGAGCCGCTGGGAAAGCGGACCAGAGCGGACCACCCGGTCGCGCTGGTCCTGGGGAACGAGGGCGCCGGCGTCGGCGCGGCACTGTCGGCGGCGGCGCACCGGCGGGTGGCGATCCCACTCGCGCCGGGGGTCGAGTCGCTCAACGTGGCGGTGGCGGCCGGAATCCTTCTCTACGAGGTGGCGCGTGGTGTTTGAGGGCGTGCCGACGGGCATCGTGGTCGGGGCCGCGGCGGTGTTCGGCGCGGTATTCGGGAGCTTCCTCAATGTCTGCATCCTGCGCTGGGGCGCCGAGCCCAAGCAGTCGGTGGTGCGGCCGCCCTCACGGTGCCCCAGGTGCGGGCACTCGCTGAGCTGGTACGAGAACGTGCCGGTTTTCTCCTGGCTCGTCCTGCGCGGCCGCTGCCGCGGATGCGGGCTGCCCATCTCGATTCAGTACCCGCTGATCGAGCTGGCGGTGGCCGTGATCTGGGGTGGGATGGTCTGGTGGTTCGGTCCCGGCCTCGCCGCGGTGGCGGGGGCGGTGTTCTTCACGATCCTGCTCGGAATCGCGGTTACCGACGCGCGGGCCTACATCATTCCGGACGAGTTCAGCCTCGGCGGGCTGGTCATCGGCCTGGTGCTCGCGGCGCTGGCAGGGTGGAATTCGTTTCTGGTCGCGGCTCTGGGAGCCGCAGTCGGGTTCAGTCTCCTCTGGCTGGTGGCGGTCGGAGGGACCTGGCTGTTCAAGCAGGAGGCGATGGGCGGTGGCGACATCAAGATGATGGCGATGGTCGGCGCGTTCGTCGGTTGGAAGGGCGTCCTGCTCACCGTCTTTCTGGGCGCCCTGCTGGGGAGCCTCATCTTCGTCCCTCTCACCCTGGCCGGCAGCAAGCGGCTGGTGCCGTTCGGCATCTTTCTCGCCCTCGGCGCGGCCGCCGCCTATCTGGTCGGCCCGGAGATTCTGGCATGGTACGGCCGCTTTCTGACCGGCGCGTGATCGTGCGGTGCGCTCTGCTCGCCATCGTGCTCTCCGGCGCCGCCTGCCGGGGGGAGGCCAGACAGACCAGCGCGAACGACGCCACGCTCGCCCGCATGGTGGACAGCCTGCGCGCCCCCGTGGAGCGCGCGGTGGGGCTGGTCTTCACCTCGACGCCCCGCTCGGCCATGCGGACCAAGGAACAGGTCCGCGGATACCTGACCCGGAAACTGGACGAGGAACTCCCGCCTGCCCGGCTCCGGGGCCTGGAGACCACCTACCGGCTTTTCGGCCTCCTTCCGGACACGCTGCACCTTCGCGCGCTGTTGCTGAATCTCTACACCGAGCAGGTCGCCGGATTCTACGATCCCGACTCCGCGACGCTGTTCGGCGTCGAGGGGTCCGACCCGGAGCGGCTCCGGCTCGTGCTCGCCCATGAAATGATCCATGCCCTGCAGGGACAACATCTCCGCCTCGACTCGATCCTGGACGACCGGCGCAACAACGACCGCCTGACGGCCGCCCAGGCGATCCTCGAGGGCCAGGCGACGCTGGCTTCCCTCGACGTGCTCGCCCCCGGCCAGGACGTGGCACAGAACCCGCAGTTCTGGGAGCTCTACCGGGATCAGGTCCGGCAACAGCAGGCCTCGATGCCGGTCTTCCGGGAGGCGCCCCTCATCCTGCGGGAGTCCCTGATCTTTCCCTATCTCCAGGGGGCCGAGTTCATGCACTGGTGGGCGGAGTCGCCGTTCCGGGACACGATGCCCTACGGCCGGCGCATGCCTCAGTCCACCGAGCAGATCCTCCATCCCGAGCGCTACGCGCGGAGCGACCTCCCGGTCGGATTGGCGTTTCCGGCGGAGTCGGATGTGCTCTACGAGGATGTCCTGGGCGAGAACGAGATCCGGGTCGTGCTGGCGCACCTGGCCGGGTCCGACGAAGTGCAGACCGTGTTGCCGCTCGGGTGGGGTGGGGATCGGTACCGTCTCTACCAGACCACCGGGGGACCCGCGCTCGTCTGGTACGCGACCTGGGACGAGGCGGCCTCGGCAGGACGCTTTCTCCGCTCGGCCGCCGGACTCCGCCGCACGCCGCGCCCCCAATACCGGGCCGCGCTGGACAGTCTCGATCTCGAGGGCCGCGCGGCGACTCGGTACGTCCTCGCGCCGTCCGGCTGGGCCCGGTGGCGGGCGCTGCCAGCGGTTACGGTGACGGAACGATGAGCGCCCGCGTCGGCGTAGTGCTGCTCGGCCTCGCCCTCCAGCCGGCGGCACTCCTCGCCCAGCGCCAGAGCGAGCTGATCCGGATGGCGGACAGCCTCATCCCGTACGTCGAGGGCGCGAGCGGGCTCACCTTCCTGCGGCCGCCGCGGCTCGGTCTCCGGACCCGCGCCGAAGTGCGGCAGTACGTGGATCAGATCTACCGGCGGGAGCTTTCGCCCGAGCGGGTCACCTCGATCGCCACCGCCTACCATCTCCTCGGCCTCCTGCCGGACACCGCGGGCTTCTCCCGTCTCGTGGTGGACCTGCATTCGGAAGAGCTCCGGGGCTACTACGACCCGCCCACCGATTCACTTTTCTGCGTGGCGGGCAGCAGCGCGCCGGAACTGAAGGAAGTGATGGCCCACGAGCTGGTGCATGCGGTCCAGGCGCAGTATGAGGACCTCCACCCCGAGCGGGAGCGCGGGTGGGACAACGATACCCGTACCGCGTTCCACGCCCTGATCGAGGGTCAGGCCACCTACGCCACCATGCGGCTCCTCGCGCCGCACCGGAACGTGGTGGCCGAAACCGCCATCTGGGATTTCATCACCAGCCACCTTCGGGCCGGCCCGATGGCGCGTCCGGCCTATCGCCGCTCTCCGCTCTGGCTGCGCGAGAGTCTGCTCGCTCCCTATCTCTACGGCGCGCAATTCGTGAACTACTGGCACGCGTCCAATTTCGCCGACACGCTGCCCTTCGGGCCGAGACTGCCGGTATCCACCGAGCAGATCCTGCACTTCGATCGCTACGCCGCGGGAGATCGCCCGGTCCGGCTGCGCTTCCGCGATGAGGCCGACGGTGGTCCGGGACTGGCCGAGGACGTCGTGGGCGAGCTGGAGCTGCAGATGCTCGTCGCCCAGATGGCCGGCGCCGCCAGTCTGGGGCGCCCGGCGCCGCTGGGGTGGGGCGGCGACCGATATCGGCTCATCGACACGCCCGCGGGAGCGGCGCTGGTGTGGTACCTGGCCTGGGACGATCCGGAGTCGGCGGCGGCTTTCCGCAAGGGCACCGGCGCGGCGCTGGCCGCCCGGCGCCTGCCCGGATACCGGGTCGCCTTCGACACACTCACACTGGGCGGAGCGCCGGCCGATCGGTACGTGGTAGCGCCGACCGACTGGCCGGGTTGGCAGCGCCTGCCGGTGGCGGAGGTGGCGCGCTGATGGCGACGAATCCCGTCTCCCGCCGGACGCTCCTCCATACCGGCGCCTGCCTGGCCGCCGTCGGGCTGTTGGGGTGGCGCCGCGAACGGATATCCCGGCTGGTCCCTCAACTGGGACCGAGTGCCGCGGAGCGGCTGGGGTATCCCCGGAAGGCGAAGCTGATCATCATCCACGCCGACGACATCCCAGATGGCCGGCCCGGAGGCGTTCGGCGTCCTCGCCCGGGTGGCGGGTGAGTACCGGCTGCCGTACCGGGTAGCGCGGAGGTGGCTCAGCCGCCGCGAGTACCTTCGCGCGCCATCCCGACGCGGCACGGTGCCGCTGGATCATCGGGTGGAGGTGCGGAGCGAGCTGGGAACCTCCGGAGCAGTGGAAGGACTGGTACCTGACCCAGCTCCGGGAGCTCGGTCCCGGCGTGACGGAGGTCCTGATCCACCCCGGCTACGACGACGCGGAGCTCCAGCGGTTCACCCAGGACGATCCGGCGTGGGGAGCCGCCTGGCGCCAGCGCGACCTGGACACGGTCCTGAGCCCGGAGTTCGCCGCCGTGCTCTCGGAGATCGGCGCCGTCCGGGTGACCTGGCGGCAGCTGGGCACGCTGATCGCGACCTGACCGAGGAACGGGGTTCGAGCTCTCAGAAGGGCGAGAGTCCCGCCAGCCTGGCCCCGATGTAGAGCAGCAATCCCACCAGCCCGCCGACCACGGTACCGTTGATCCGCACGAACTGCAGATCGCGTCCCACCGCCAGCTCGATCCGCCGCGAGGTCATCTCGGGGTCCCAGGCGCTCACCGTGTTGGCGATGAGCTGGCCGAACTCGTGGCGGTGATCGCGCACCAGCCGGAGCGCCGCCTCGATCAGCCAGCCGTCCACCTTCGTCAGCAGTGCTTCGTCCTCCAGCGCGCCCTCGGCCAGCGCGACCAGTCCGCGCTCCACCGCGCCGGGGGCGTCGCCGGGGCCCAGGTCGGCCTGGCGGTCGAGGATCCGCTTGACCTCCTCCCAGAGCGAGGCGCTGAGTCGCCGGCTGGTAGGATGATCGAAGAGCTGCCGCTTGACCTCGTCGGCCCGGGCCATCACCGCGGGCGAGGTCTGCAGCTGCGCCGCCCACTCTTCCAGCAGCTCGTCGAACTGCCGCCGCAGCGGATGGCCCTGATCGGCGGCCACCTCGAGCAGGGTGTGCTCGATCCCCTCCACGATGCGGGCATGGACCCGGTCGTCCACGAAGCCAGGCACCCACCAGGGGCTTTCGGCATCGATGCGCTCCCGGATCAGACTCTGATTGCGGGTGAGCAGGGAGGCCAACCCCTGGATGACCCGGTCGAGCACCTGCTGATGCCGGTCGTTGGCGGTGAGGAGCGCGAGACCGTGAGCCAGGACCGGAGCCACCGGCCGGTCCCGGAGCGGCTCGATCACGCTCCGCTCCAGCAGGGCGTGCACGTCCTCGTCCCGCACCACGTCCGTGGCGCTCCGCAGCACGCCGGCGAACTGCCGGGCCACGGACCGGGCGTTCTCCGGCCGACGGAGCCACTCGGCGGCAAGCCGGCCCGGCCCGATCGACCGGAGCCTGGCGGCCAGCACGGCATCGGACAGGAAGTTGTGCTCCACGAAGTTGCCGAGCGTCCGACCGATCCGGTCCTTCCGGTTGGGGATGATCGCGGTGTGGGGGATCCGGACGCCGAGCGGATGGCGGAAGAGGGCGGTGATGGCGAACCAATCCGCGATGCCGCCGACCATGGCCGCCTCGCTGGTGGCCCGAACGTAGGCCAGCCAGGGATAGCGCGGCTCCAGGACGAGGCAGGCGGCGAAGACCGCCGCCATGACGGCCAGCAGGCCGGTGGCGGTGCGCTTCATCCGGTCGAGCCGCTGCTGGCGCTCGGCGGCGTCGGGCGGCGGCTGGAGGGTGGCGGGGCTCGGGGTCGGGGTCGGGGTCGGGGCGTCCATGCCACCCAAAGTAGCGCCGGCCCGGAGCGCGCAACCCCGCCGACTTGATAGAAGTCCGCCGCCCGGTTATGCTTACGGGCTTATGTTCGACCAGCTTTCCGCCCAGCTCAACGCCACGCTCCAGAAGCTCACGGGGCGCGGCGTGCTCACCGAAGACGCGGTCAGGGAGGGGCTCCGGGAGATCCGGCGCATCCTGCTCGAGGCCGACGTGAGCTTCGACCTCACCCGCGATTTCCTCGAGCGGGTGCAGGCCAAGGCGGTGGGAGTCGCCTCGATCCAGACGGTGCGGCCGGGGCACCAGATCGTCAAGATCGTCTATGACGAGCTGGTGGTCATGCTGGGCGAGAAGCAGGCGCCGATCGCCCACGCCACGGTGCCGCCGACGGTCATCCTGCTGGTCGGCCTCCAGGGCTCGGGCAAGACGACGACGGCCGGCAAGCTCGCCCGGCGGCTCAAGCAGGAGCAGAAGGCGCCGTTCCTGGTCGCGGCGGACGTCTACCGGCCTGCCGCCGTCGAGCAGCTCCAGACGCTGGGCCGGCAGATCGATGTCGGCGTCCACGGCGATCCGGCGGCCAAGGACGTGGTCAAGCTGGTGAGGGACGGCATCGCGGCCGCGGGGCGCGCCCGGGCCCGCACGGTCCTGGTGGATACGGCCGGGCGGCTGCAGATCGACGCCGAGATGATGGACGAGCTCAAGCGGCTCAAGGCGGCGGTCTCGCCTCACGAGATCCTGCTGGTCGCCGACGGCATGACGGGGCAGGACGCCGTCCGGATCGCGCAGGGGTTCCACTCGGCGCTGGGGATCACGGGCGTGATCCTCACCAAGATGGACGGCGACGCCCGGGGCGGCGCGGCCCTCTCCATCTACGGCGTCACCCACGCGCCGATCAAGTACATCGGCGTGGGCGAAAAGCTCGACGCGCTGGAGCCGTTCCATCCCGACCGGCTGGCCGGCCGGATCCTGCAGCAGGGCGACATCCTGTCGCTGGTGGAGAAGGCCCAGACCGCGGTGGACGAGAAGGAAGCCGAGCGGCTGGCCAAGAAGGTCACGTCGAAGAAGGGCCTCGATCTCGAGGACTTCCTCAACGCCATGCGCCAGATGCAGAAGATGGGGCCGCTCAAGAACGTGCTGGGGATGCTGCCGGGCGTGAATCCGGCGATGCTCCAGGCGGCCAAGATCGACGACAAGAAGCTCAAGCACGTCGAGGCCATCGTGCTCTCGATGACGCCCAAGGAGCGGTCCAATCCGGATCTGCTCAACGGGCAGCGGCGGTTGCGGATCGCGAAGGGATCGGGCCGCACGGTGCAGGAGGTGAACACCCTCCTGAACCAGTTCAAGCAGATGCAGAAGGTCATGAAGACCGTGGGGAAGACCGGCGGGATGGGCCTCAAGCTCCCCTTCGGCCGCGGCCCATTCCCCGGATAACCCGCACACACCAGGAACGCACATGGCAACTCGGATCCGTCTCCGGCGCATCGGCCGGAAGAAGCTCCCGCTCTACCGCATCGTGGTGGCCGACCAGGAGTCGCCCCGCGACGGGCGCTTCATCGAGGTGATCGGCACCTACAACCCGAAGGGCGAGACCTCGGCCGACAAGGTTCAGGTCGACGCCGCCAAGGCGCGGGAGTGGATCGCCCGCGGCGCCACCCCGTCGGACACCGTGCAGTCACTGCTCAAGCAGGCCGGGGTGTTCAAGGCCGCTACGGCGTGACCGCCGAAGCCCGCCACCTGGTGGTGGGCCGGCTGAGAAAGCCCCACGGATTGAAGGGGGATTGCACGCTCTTTCCCCTGACCGACCGGCCCGAGGCGGTGTTCGCCCCGGGCCGCTCCTTGCGGCTGGTGGGATTGGACGGTGAGCCGGTGGCGGGGCCGCTCACGGTCGAGCGGAGCCGGGCCTACCACCGCGAGTGGCTGGTGAAGTTCGTCGGCGCGGACAACCGCGAGGCGCTGGATCCGTGGCGGGGTTTGTTCCTGGCCGCCCCCGCCGATGAGCTGCCGCCGCCCGAAGGCGACGAGGTGTACCTCCACGAGCTGGAGGGATTCTCGGTGCGGCTGGCGGACGGGACGCCGCTGGGGCTGGTCTCCGGCGTGTACGAGCTCCCCGCCGGGCTGATGATCGAAGTGCAGGGACCCAAGCGGGAGTTCCTGCTGCCGTACCGGAAGGAGTTCGTGCGGGAGGTGGACCGCGCGGGGCGGCGGCTGGTCGTTGAGCCGCCGGAGGGTCTGGTGGAGTGACCGTCGGACGGGCGGAGGGTCGCCCGGAAAGCAGTCAAGCGGACTGTCATCCCGAGGGAGCGTAGCGACCGAGGGATCTAGCTGGGACGGGTCCGGAACACTCGGAGTAGGGGGCGCGCGGCGCCCGGGGTGGGGAGGGTGGGCGGCCGCCA
>Ga0310810_10007746_pt1 | contig 12294 bp, 19 predicted proteins | sample NCmetagenome_FD_207641 | JGI IMG/M metagenome (GOLD analysis project Ga0310810, IMG submission 207641) | Soil microbial communities from experimental microcosm in Duke University, North Carolina, United States - NC | ecosystem: Engineered > Artificial ecosystem > Soil microcosm > Unclassified ... | reverse complement strand
AGCCGCAGGCCGATCGTTTTCATCGCCTGCACGTGCTCGGGCCACTGGTCCACGAGCGTCACGTCGTGTCCCGCTTTCGTCAACAGCCCGCCCACCACCGAGCCGATTGCGCCGGAGCCGAGCACCGCGATGCGCTTGATCATGCGCGGCAGTGTAACACCGCGCCTCGCCGCTCACGCGGCACGGTCCGCGAGCAGCGCGAGCGCGGCGTGCACGACGTCGGCGGGCTCCACCAGCGCCCGACAATTGCGGTGGCCTTCGGGACACACGCTCTTGTAGCAGTACTTGTAGGCCGACGAGCGCAGCCGCCGGCACCTCGAGTGCGCGCACGACGGCGTCGACGAGCGGCCGCTCGGCGTCGCTGCCCGTGACGACAACGGTGTAACCCGCCGCACGCGCGAGGCCGCGCGCGACGGCGGCGAAGCGTTCGGGCGGATAGCGCCGAGACGCCGCGGCGGGTCCCGTCCGCCGTTTCCGGCAGCTGCGGGCTGTCGCGGCGAGCGGCGAGACGTGATCCGCTTCATTTATCGCTCCTTGTACGCTCACATATCGCTCCTTGTACGCTCACAACGAATATCGTTTCTCACCGGAGAACCGGTCGTGTAGGGTCGAATGAGAATGTTTTTCACACCTCGTCGCTGGATCGAGTTTTCCCCTGCGGCGCGCCGCGCGCTCCGCGTGGACGTCTCCGTCATGCTGCTGTTCACGGTGTTCACCGGACTCACCACGCCGTTCACGGGGTTGATCCTCCGGCGTGATCTCGGCGCGACGCCGCTGCAGCTGTCGGTGCTCGGCTCGGCCGGCGCCGCGTGCCTGCTGCTGTCGGTCGCGCTCGCGCGCCTGATCGACGCGCGGCGGCCGCTGCCCTGGGTCGTGTGGCCGGGCTTCGTGGCGCGGGGGCTGTTCCTGTTGGCGCCCGTCATCCATACGCCGTGGCCGCTCGTCGGCGTGCTCGTGGCCGGCACCGCGCTGGGCACCGTGATGAGCCCGGCGCAAACCGCGCTCGTGCAGCAGGTGTATCCGCCCGCCGAGCGAGGCCGCGCGCTCGGCGCGGTCCGCATCGCGGGCGCCATCGTGGGTATCGCGCTCGCGGTGGTCGCGGGTCAGGTGCTCGGCTGGCTGTCGTGGCGCTGGGTGTTTCCGGTCGCCGGCCTCATCGGAATGGCGGCGAGCCTGCGCCAGCGACGACTGCCCGTCGCGTTCGAGGCGAGCGTCGACGACGGTCGCCCGGGTCTCGCCGAAGCGTGGCAAGCGATGCGCGATGACGCGCGCTATCGCCGCCTGCTGACCTCCGCGTTCGTCTTCGGCTCGGGCGTGTGGCTCATGCAGCCGGCGACGCCGCTGCTGCTCGCCGACGTCGTGCACGCGAGCACCGGCCAGGTCGGCGTGCTCGCCGCCGCGGCCGCGCTTGCATCGATCGGCGGCAACTTCATCTGGGGCCGCCTCGTCGACGGACAGCGCACGCTGAACGCGCTGCGCATCGTCTATCTGATCGGCATGTGTGTGCCGCTGATCTTCGCGCTCTGCGCCGTGCATCCCTCGCTCGTCATCGGCGCGTCCGTCGCGGAGTCGCTGATGGCCACGGGGCTCGATCTCGTCTGGATGCTCGCGGTGATCGAGTTTGCCGGCCCGGGTCGGACGGCGCAGTACGCGGCGATCGCGAGCACGCTCGCGGGCGTGCGCGGCGTGCTCGGGCCGCTCGCCGGGGCAGCACTGATCGAGACCGCGGGACTGCAGACGCTCTACCTGGTCGCCGCGGCGCTGATGGCGACGGGCGCCCTGCTCGTGTGGCGGCAGGCACATCATCAGAACACTCCCCGGTACATCGAGCAGCCGCGGCACACGTCGGGCGGATTCGGGGTCATCAGGGCCGCACGAAACTCCTCGTAGGCCTCGCTCTGCCAGATCTCGCTGAACGAGCGCTCGGCGAGATCGCGGAGAATCGCGCGATCGCCGCCCATGAGCATGCAGCATGGCTGCACGCGCCCGTCGTGACGCACGTACGCCGAGCGCGACGGCCAGTCGCTACCGGGGCCGCCCGCCGCGGGCGCCTGGTCTTCGAGCTCCGTCAGCCGTAGGCGCACGCCGAGCTCGGCCGCCATCGCGCGCGCGTCGGCAAAGCGGGATCTCGAGCGCGCCATCGACGCATGGCGCCGCGGCGATGCGCGTTATTTCTACATTCCGGACGCCGAAGTTGCGAGTCTCGGCGCAAAGCTCATCGTGCAGGCGACTTGGTACGGCTCCGGACGAACGCCGTTCACGTGAAATTTTTCAACGAGCTGTGCGGCAAAGCCGGATTCCGCGACCGTGCGCCGGTGCGCGTTTCGCGAGACGCGCGGCCCGTGGCCCGAGATCTTCTCCTCGACAACCGCGAGCGCGAAACGCTCTATGCCGGGCGGTGAAGTGACCGAGCGCCTCGTCGTCGTGTCGCCGCACCGCGACGACGCGGTGCTCGCGTGCGGCGAGCATCTGGCCGCGAATCCGGGCGCGATCGTCATTACCGGGCTTGCGCGGCGGCCGCCCTCCACGACGCCATTCTTTCTCGGCGGTGAGGAAGAGCTGTTGGCTCCTCGCCGCGGCAGGCGGCGCGAGGCCGCGCTCCAGATGCTCGAGGCGGGCTACGCCGTTCGACGTCGCGCCAAGCGCCGGCTCGTCCCCGGTTGCACCGGCGGCTCGTGCGAAGAGGCGCCGGGTTCGAGCAACCGCTTGGCGAGGTAGTACTTCTTGGGCCGCCGTCGCTCTTCGCGGCGGCGCTCCCGGTCGCGCTCGACCTGACGTTCGAGCATGGTGAACGCCTGCTCGAACGCGAGGCGCGGGGTGTCGGTCGTCACATCCGCGTGCATCTCCGGCCGACGGGGTACGTCGACGGTGATCGCACAGTGGGCGGTTGGTCCGCCCTTCGCGCCGGTCTCATTCGTGAATTGCACGCGCGCCGTGGTGGCCGGAACGCGTAACCGGTTGAGCGACGCCGAGATTTTGCCGTTGACGAGTGTTCTGAGAGCACGATCTTCGCCGAGGCCTTCTATGACCACACGCATGGTGGTTGGCAGGTTGGCAAGGTCCGTGCCGGCGACCCCCATGGCACCCGCGTTGCTCCGTCCGACGCCCAAGGGGGTGCACCGTGATGACATTCGGCATTGCGTGGGCTCAGAGTTCGGCGACGGCGCCCGCTACCGGGATGGCGCCGCCGGCGGCGGGCGCCACCGCGTCGAGCGGTGGCTCGGCCGCGCTGGGGTTCCTCGTGATCCTCGGCCTGCTCGTGATCGTGGGAGTCGCCGTCAAGATGTACGACCGCAAGCGCAAGCGTGATGCGGAGGCCGTGCATCTGCAGGCGCAGGTCTCGGACGCGCTGATGCGCGACCCGCGCCTCGCCGGGCTCGTGCTGACGCCGAGCGCGGCCGTGCCCTCGTGGGGGAGCGGTCCGGCGACCATCGAAATCAGCGGCGAAGTGCCCGATTCAGGCATGCGCGACACCGTGCTCCGCGTCGCGCGCGAGGAGGCGGCGCGGCTGCGCGCCGACGTCCAGGTCATCGATCGCCTCAGTGTCCGTCAGGCCATCGCGGCCTGATCGTGCCAACCGTCGGGGGCCGCGCGTGCGGTCCCCGACGGGTCACGCCGGCCGGTTGGCTCACGGTCGTCCGTGCACCGCCCGTGTGAGCTGTTCGACGTGATTGTCGTCATGCCACGCGATGAGCGCGAGGAAATCGTCCACGGTTCGTCGTCCGCGTGAGTCGAGCTGCCATCCCCCGCGCTCCCATGCATCGCCACGGACGCCGCCGAACACGGCGAGCGTCTCGTCGCGACGACGAGCAAACGCCTCGATCGCTGCGCCGGCGTCCTGACGCGCGTACTGGCGGTCCGCCGCCCAGCGGTTCGGGTTCGTTGTGACGAAGCGCGGCTCATCGGTCGCGAGGATCAACGTGAGCCGCTCGTGGAACGATTCTTCGAGATCACGCAGGTGACAGACGACCTCGACAGCGGCCCACGCGTCGGACGCGGGCCGGCGCGCGAGCACCGCCGCCGGTGCGTCACCGACGAGCGCCCGCAACTCGGCGGCCGTCGCGGCGAGCCGCGCGAGGCGGTCGGCTCGCGGGCGCCGTCGCCAGTCGGCAATGTGCGTCTGAACGTCCACGAGCATCCACTATATAGATCGTCGGAGGAGTCCCGACGGATACCCGAGCGCCGAGCATCAACAACAGCGATGCGGCCGGGGCCGCCAGTGTGCCCGGCTACCACTCGGTGCCGCCACCGGTGATCGTCGTTCCCGCACCGCAGCGGTAGCGCGGGTGCGGCGCGGTTTTCGAGGTAGAATCGGGCGATTCCGAGCCCGGAGGGCCCGATGCCCGAATCGATTCCCGCGCCGCTCATCATCGACATTCTGAAGGACACGTTCCGCGAGGCGCGCGCCGCGCTCGCCGCCGAGGGCGTCCGTCCGCGCCACGATCACCTCGGCTGGATCCTGAGCGTGCCCGACACGCACCAGAAGACGGTGCTCGCCGCGCTCGACAAGGAGCGCGCGCTGCGCGTGCTCACCTGCTCGACGGAAGACGAGGCCAACGCCGTCGCGGCGGGGCTTTGGATGGGCGGCGAGCCCTTCGCGCTGATGATTCAGCACGCGGGACTCTACGCCTCGGTCAACACGCTGCGTGGCGTCGCGATGGACGGCCGCGTGCCGATCTTCTCGATGATCGGGCTCTTGCAGCGGGAGCGTGACAAGCAACCGCAGGAGTCACGCCATTCGATGGTCCGGTTCTGCGAACCGCTGCTCGACGTCTTCGGCGTGCCGCACGCGCGCCTCGAGGGTCCCGACGACGTGCACCTGATCCCGGAGTACTACCGGCTGGCGCAGAAGCGTCGCGGCCCGGCGGCGGTGCTGGTCGGGCTGGAGACGGCGTGATGGCGATGAAGCCCGAAGCCGCACTGCGCGCGATCGCGGCAGCACGCGGAGATGCGGTCTGCGTGCCGACCATGACAACCTCGCCCGCGTGGCGCGCGATCGCGCCCGATGACCTCTCGGTCGGCTGCGTCGGCTTCATGGGCGGCGCCTCGTCGCTGGGGCTGGGTCTGGCGCTGGCGCGTCCGGATCGCCGCGTGCTCGTGTTCGATGGAGACGGATCGCTGCTGATGCAGCTCGGATCGCTGGCCACGATTGCGGGCGCGGCGCCCCGGAACCTCGTGCACTTTCTCTTCAAGAACGGCGTCTACCACACCTCCGGCGCGCAAGAGATTCCCGGCGGCGGCTCGATCGACTTCGTGCAGATGGCGAAGGGCGCGGGCTATCGCGCCGCGTACGCCATCGACGATGTCGACGACCTGCAGCGGCGGCTGCCCGCGCTGCTGCGCGAGGAGGGGCCGATCCTCGTCGAGCTGCACACCGGCCTCGCCGACAAGACGCCGATGACCGACCGCGGCGGCGTCCCGTTCGCGGAGCAGGCCGACCGGCTGCGCGGCCGGCTCATCGCGTCCTGACGGACGCGCGCAGCTCGGCCATGAGCACGCGCGCGAGGAGGCGCGCGCGCAACGCCAAGGCGCGGCGACCCGTCGTGGCGCGCGCGACCGCGGGCCAGCCGAAGTAGCCGCGACCACTCGCGTCCATCTCGGCGAACGTGCGGCGGGCCGCGAGCGCGGCGCCGAAATCGATCCAGTGCGGCGGCATGCGTCGGGCCACGCGCCGGCGCACGAGACGCGGCCGTGTGGCGAGGACGACGGCCGTCTCCATCTCACCGGAGTGCCATTCCAGGTCAGGTTGCGGACTTCGCAACAGCCGGCGGACGCGCGCGTCCGTCATCGCGCGCTGGACCCGTGGCGCCGGTGCGAACCCGGCGAAGAACACGCGGACACCGCGCCGCCGCTCGACGCGGCGCCTGATCTCGGCCATGGCCGCGAGGTGCGCGGGATCGGCCTGGTAATTCGTCAGGACGAAGCGGCGAAAGCCCTGAACCGCGAGCGCGTCGAGAATCTCGCCGGCGACACGGGTGAGCGTGCGTGGCGACAGTGAGATGGTGCCGGCGAATCCGCGCGCGAGCGGACTGGCGCCATATGGGAGCCCAGGCAGCACGATCGGCCGGAAGCCGGCGCGCCGAAGATGCGGCGCCAGGCGACGCGCAAGCTCTTCGGCGCCCAACCAGTCCACGAGCAGGGGGAGATGCGGGCCATGCTGCTCGATCGCCCCGAGCGGCAACAGCACCACGCTCCGGGCGTCGCGCGCGAGACGCGCGGCTTCAGGCCACGTGCGCTCGGCGAGTCGGATCATCGGCTCGCCAGGGTACTACGCCGCCGCCTCGGTCAGGCGGCGCGGCGCAGGTGGCGGCGGCTCGCGGCCTTCGCCGTGGGCTTGCGCTGACGCAAGCTCGCCTCGAGCGCGCTCATCAGGCTCCGCACGCGCGGCGCGCGCTCGCCCTTCGGCGCGCGGATCTCCTTGCCTTCCGCCTTGCGCCGGATCACGTCCATCAGCACGTCGTGGTACGTGTCCTTGTAGCGGTGCGGGTCCCAATCGTTGGCGAGCGTATCGATGAGCCGCAGCGCAAGGTCGAGCTCGCGTCGGTCGCGACCCGCGCTGTGGCCCGGCAGATCGAGGCGATCCGCCGAGCGAAGCTCGTAGGCCCAGCGCATCGTCGTGAGCACCAGCGCGTCGCCCGACGGCTCCACGGCAGCGAGATGCTCGCGCTGGCGCATGACGATCGTGCCGACGCCGATGCGGCCGCTCTGCGCGAGGGCATCCCGCAGCAGCGCATACGGCTTGGCGGCGCCGGGACCGGCCGGCGTCAGATAATACGGATGCTCGAAGTAGAGGTCGTCGACCGCATCGCGGGGCACGAAGTCGCGGATCTCGAAAGTCTGCGTCGCCTTCACACGAGCCTTTTCGAAGTCCTCGTCGGTGACGATCACGTACCGGCCTTTGGACAGCTCGTAGCCCTTGACGATGTCGCGCCACGGGACCTCGACGCCTTCTTCCTCACAGAACCGCTTGTAGTCGATCGGACTCTCGTCCTTCGCGTGCAGCAATCGGAAGGACAGCTCGTTCTTGCGCTCGGTGGCGGCGTGCAGGGCAACCGGCACGGTGACGAGCCCGAACGTCACCGCGCCCTTCCACATGGCGCGCGGGCTTCCGCGTCGGTTGCCGTCTTCGGAAGGCTCGTGGCGTCGCGTGCGGCGTGCATGTTTGGCCATACACGCCGTTTGAGCAACGCCAATGCCAGCGACGCCGCGCTACACGCGCACTTCGGACGACTGGATGCGCTTCACGCCGGCGCCCGTCATGTCGGCCCACGCCTTGGCCAGTGAGCCGCCCGCATCGATGCCCCGCGTGGCGTCCTCGATGACGACCGCGTCGAATCCGGCCTTGCGCGCGTCGAGCGCTGACCAGGCGACGCAGAAGTCCGTGGCGAGGCCGGTGAAGAAGACGCGCGTCAGCCCGCGCTCTTTGAGATAGCCGGTGAGGCCCGTCTTCGTCTGACGGTCGGCCTCGAGAAACGCCGAGTACGAATCGACGCTCTGGCGATAGCCCTTGCGGATGATGAGCTCGGCGTGCGGAATGTTCAGCTCTTTGTGCAGCTCCGCATCCGGCGTGCCCTGAATGCAGTGATCCGGCCACAGCACCTGCGTGCCATAGGGCAGCGAGGTCGTCTCGAACGGCTTTTTCCCCGGATGGCTCGACGCGAATGAGACGTGGCCCTTCGTGTGCCAGTCTTGCGTGAGGACGACGTGACGGAACGCGGGCGCGAGCCGATTGATGATCGGAATGATCTTATCGCCCTCGGGCACGGGCAGCGTGCCGCCCGGCACGAAGCAGTTCTGCACGTCGATGACGGCCAGGACGTCGGTCTCGCCGGGAGTAATCATGCTTTGAGCGTAGGCGAGGCGTGGCGTCCACGCCAGCGCGGCCGCGCCGGCGGCGAGGGTGAGCATCTGGCGACGCGTGATGGGCGTCATGGTCGACCTCCTTCGAGCACGGTGCCGCTACGCTAGCCCGTCGGCGGCGTTCGAGCAAGACCGAGCCGCACACGGCGCCGACGCGGGGGCGACGGGGCACGCGACGCGTTGACAAGTCATTCTCCGCCGATAAACTTTCTCCGTGAGGCGCTCGGCCATCGTCGAATCGAAGCGAATCGCGGCGTTCGTGGCACGGTGTCGGGCCGCGGGCGTCGCCGTCACCCCGCAGCGGCTCGCCATCTTCCGTCGGCTGGCGGCGACCGATCGACATCCGAGCGCCGACGAGCTGTACGCGGCCGTGCGTCGCGTGATGCCGACGCTGTCGCTCGCCACGGTCTACAAAACGCTCGACACGCTCGCCGACATCGGCGCGGTGCGACCCGTGTCGCGCGTGGGCCCCCGCGCGCGCTGGGACGCCAATCTCGACGCGCATCACCACCTCGTCTGCACCGTGTGCGGCACGGTGACGGACGTGACCGAGCCGCGCCTGGAGAGAGCGGCCCGCCCCGCCGCCGCGGTGGCCGCGCGCCATGGGTTCGAGGCGGCGGGACACTCGGTGGAGATTTTCGGACGCTGCGCCGCCTGCCGCGGCGGGCGACGAATTGGCAGTACACCCGAGCCAGGACGAACGCGCAGCACACCCCAGCCAGAAGGGAGAGCACCATGGCCGAAACGATGACGGCGACGACGCCGCCGGTGAAGCTCGGGCAGAAAGTGCCCGACTTCGACGTGGAGACGTTCGAGCCCACGAAGGGCGATTTCGGAATGTTCCGTCTGAGGGAGCAGATCGACAAGAAGCGCTGGACGCTCCTGTTCTTCTACCCCGCCGACTTCACCTTCGTCTGAGCGACCGAATTCGCTGCTCTGGCAGAGCAGCACGAGCGCTTCCAGCGGATGGGGTGCGACATCGTCACGTGCAGCACGGACACGAAGTTCACGCACCTGGCCTGGCAGCGCAGCGAGAAGGAGCTGGCCAACGTCAAGTACACGATGGCGGCCGATCCCACGGGCAAGGTCTCGCGGATGTTCGGCGTCTACAACGAGGACAACGGCCTCGATCTGCGCGGCAGCTTCCTCATCGATCCCGAGGGGAAGCTGATGGGCAGCGAGATGAACTTCTACAACCTCGGACGCAACATCGAGGAGCAACTGCGGAAGTTCAAGGCCAACATCTACATGGCGAAGAAGGGCGGCAACGAGGTGTGTCCTTCCAAGTGGAAGGATGAGGGCGACAAGACGCTCGTGAATCCGGGCGCCAAGATGGTCGGCAAGGTCCACGAGGCGCTGCAAGGCTGATTGACGGACCCACGCGGGCGGACTAGGCTCCCCCGCGTGGGTTATGTCGAGCGGCATCTCCTGCCCGACGAGCGCGTGCTGTACAAGACGCGCCTGCACTGGATCCTGTACGCGAAGGCCGCGCTGCTGACGCTCGTCGGCATCGCGCTCGCCGTCGTGCTCGCGCAGCTCGTGGCCGATCCGCCGTGGCTCTGGTATCTGGGCGCCGCCGTGGCCGTCGTCGGCGCGCTCTGGTGGCTGGTGCGGTGGATCGAGCTGCGCACCTCCGAGTTCGCGGTCACGTCCATGCGTCTCATCTTCAAGGTCGGGCTCGTCGCGCGCTACACGACCGAGCTGTTGCTGACGAAGGTCGAGTCGATCTCGGTGACGCAGACGCTGCTCGGCCGTGTGCTGAACTACGGCGACCTCGTCGTCACCGGCACGGGCGGCGCGCGCGAGGTCTTCGCGCGCGTGCACGATCCGGTCGGCTTCCGCAACGAGGTGCAGCGCGCGTCCGCGATTCGACCGACCGCGTGAAGTTCGACATCGCCATTCTCGCCACCGAGCCGCTTCCGGACGTCGTCCGGCAGGTGCAGCTCGCCGAGCGGCTCGGCTTCGACACCGCGTGGATCACGGACTCGCATCTCGTGTGTCGCGAGCTCTGGGTGACGCTCGCGGCGTGCGCGGTGGCGACGACGCGTATCCGCCTCGGCCCCGGCGTCACCGTGCCGCACTCGCGCCACGTGTCCGTGACGGCCAGCGCGATCGCGACGCTCGCCGACCTGGCGCCCGGCCGCGTCGTGATCGGCGTCGGCACCGGCGGCTCGAGCGCGCAGACGATGGGCCTATCCCTCACGCAGGTCGGCAAGCCGTCCACGCTCGCGGCGACGGCGACCACGCTGCGCAGCCTGCTCGCCGGCGAGCGCGTACGGTTCGAGACCGGCATCGACGGCCGCCTCGCCTGGCTCCCCGGGCCGCGTTCGATTCCGATCTATCTCGCCGGCTCGGGGCCACGAATGCTGGAGACCGCGGGACGCCTGGGCGACGGCGCGATCGTGTACGCGACCGTGGCTCCCGACGTCGTGGGCGCCGCGCTCGACCGCATTGCCGCCGGCGCGCGCGCGGCCGGGCGCGATCCGCGCACGCTCGACATCGCGCTGTGGGCGCCGATGTCGGTCGGGCCCGATCGTGAGCGCGCGCGCGACCACGCCCGCGGTCGCGTGGCCTCCGCGTGCCGCCATCCCCTTCCCGTGCGATTGTCCGACGAGGACGAGGCGGCGATGCGCCGCGTGCGCGACGCCTACGATGCGTACCAACACGCGACGGCGTCCTCCGCACATCGCACGCTCGTTCCCGACCGCCTCGTGGACCTGATGGCCCTGGCCGGCACGCCGGACGACGTGCACGCTCAGGTCGCGCGCCTGATCGGCGTGAGAGGGCTGACGCGCGTGATCGCATTTCCGCAAGCACCAGGCACGGGCTTCGCCGCGCGCGAGGAAATCCTCACGCTGTTCGCCGAAGCGGTCGTGAGTCGCTGGCATGCGGCGTGAACCGTCGGAGACCGTCATGAAAGACGCCGTCCGAGGCGCGATTTCCGCAAGCGCGCTCGCCGTGCTGCTCGGGGGCTGCGCGTCCTACGCGTGGGTCAACCCGAATGTCCCGGCCGACGTGGCGGCCGCGGACGAGCGGTCGTGTCGCCTCGAGGCGCGAGATCTGGCGACGACATACTCCGTCGGCCCCTATGGCGCGCCGTGGCCGTACGTGTATCCGTACGGGCGCTCGGGGTGGGGCGGGCCAGGGCCGTACAGCGATCCGTCGTGGCAGGCCGCGGCCGAGCAGCGGGTCTACGAGCGCTGCATGGTCGGTCGGGGCTACGACCTCGTGCGCGTCGAGCCGCAGCGCTGAGCGGCGTCAGGCCGTCGAGCCGCAGCGCTGAGCGGCGTCAGGCCGTCGAGCCGCAGCGCTGAGCGGCGTCAGGCAGCGCGGCACGGCAGGATGACGGCCGCTTCGCCGATCGCGATCGTCTCACCGCGCTGATTGACCGCCTCGAGCTCGAGCGTCACCTCGCCAGGCGCGCCGCGCGCACGCACGCGGCCGCGGCACCACGTCGTATCGCCGATGAGGTTGTGCCGTCGCACCTGAACGGCGAGCCGCGCGAGGAATCCCGCGTCGCCCATCCAGTTCGTCACGAGCTGGCCCAGCCAGGCCACCCGCTCGGGACCATAGTCGTAGGCGCCCGGCACGCCGACGGCGCGCGCGAGGGCCTCGTCCCAGTGCACGCGCTCGGGCGGCTCCGGGACGTCGAACGCATTGGGGATGCCGAGCGCCGGATGACGGTCGAAGAGGTCGAACGCCAAGCCGTGCGCGCGCACGTAGAGGCTGCCCCAGCCCTGCACGAACGCGATGATCGACGTGACCGTGAGCGGGCCTTTGACGATCTCCGGCAGCGCCTCGCCCGGCGCGACATCGTCCCAATAGCGCGGCGTGGCGCCGCGAAACGCTTCGCCGCGATACGCATCGCGGATCTTGGCCAGCTCGGCCTCACCGTAGCGATGCGGCTCGACCGGCGCGTACTTGCGTCGCTCGCGCGCGGTGTCGCGCTCGGTGCGAAAGCACCATGAATCCGCGTCGGCGACGACGCCGCCCGCGTCATCCACGAACGTCGTGCGGTACGTTTGCTTGATGGCGCGCCGCGCGAACTGCGAGGGCCGCTCGTCGAGCGGCAGCAGGACGCTGGTGCCGACGAGACGCTCAGCCTCGCGAATGCGGCGGCGCCAGCGGAATTCGGTGCCGCCGTACATCGCGTGAATGCCCGGCAGGCCGCCCACGTAGCCGGAGACGATGCGGTCCATCGCGAAGAGGATCGTCGGCGGCGCCACGCGTGCGGCGGCCCAGTGAGGATTGCGATCACCGATGCCGTGCGCCCAGTGACGGATGGCGTCGCGGCTCGCGACCTCGATGTACGGCTCCGGCCGCGGCACCTCGCGGCCCACGCGCACGCGCAGGGCCGCGAGCGCCTCGTCGGTGATCACAGGAAATCGCATCACACCTCCCGCGCGCGCAGCGCGCGCCGGTCGACCTTGCCCG
>Ga0310810_10007745_pt1 | contig 12294 bp, 13 predicted proteins | sample NCmetagenome_FD_207641 | JGI IMG/M metagenome (GOLD analysis project Ga0310810, IMG submission 207641) | Soil microbial communities from experimental microcosm in Duke University, North Carolina, United States - NC | ecosystem: Engineered > Artificial ecosystem > Soil microcosm > Unclassified ... | reverse complement strand
ATGCGGCTTCTGGCTCGCGGCGTGGCCGCTCGGCTTCCACCGGATCACGCGGCACGACGGCTTCGTCTCCGTGCGGCGCGGCTTCACGGCGGAGGAGCTGGCGCACCACGTCCTCGATGCCACCGATCGCCGTCCACGCGTGCGGCGGCACCTCGGCTTTCGCCTCACGGCCACCTGGGAGACGGGACCAGCATGACGACACTGCCTCCGCTCGAGCTCGGTCCGATGCCGGTCGGGCGGCAGATGACGCAGGTCGACGAGCGGCTCGTGCGCGCGCCGCTCGAGCGAATCTTCACGCTCGCGGCGGACGTCGAGCGGTGGCCGGCGCTCCTCCCGCACTATCGCTACGTGCGCTTTCTCGAGCGGCGGAGCGACGGCGGCGGCATCGTGGAGATGAGTGCGTCGCGCCCGTTCGGTCCGATGCGGTGGCCGACGTGGTGGACGTCGCGGATGCGGGTGCGCCCGCCCGGCGGCCCGGTGCCGCCGTCGATCCGCTTCACCCACGTGGACGGGGTGACGACGGGGATGGAGGTGGAGTGGAGCTTTCAGAGCACGCCGGGCGGCACGCTCGTGCGCATCGTGCATGTTTGGGATGGGCCGGCGTGGCGCGCGGCGAGCGTGCCGGCGGCCACGCTGGTGATCGGGCCGGTGTTCGTGCACGGCATCGCGAGCCGGACGCTGGAGGGGTTGGCGACTCACGCGGAGCGCGGCCAGCTGGCCGGCGCGACGACGTGAGCACATCGGGAGGGAGACGTGGCTGAACGGCGGCGAGTGGCGGTGACGGGGATCGGCGCGGTGACGCCGATCGGGACGGGACGGGAGGCGCTCTGGGCGGGACTCCGCGCGCAGCGCTCCGCGGTCGGGCGCGTCACTCGGTTCGACACGTCGGCGTACCGGAGTCACAACGGCGCCCAGGTGGACGACTTCGTCGACACGGATTTCGTGGAGCGGAAGAAGGTGAAGCGGCTCGACCGCTACGGCACCTTCTCGATCGCGTGCGCGAAGCTGGCGATCGAGGACGCGGGGATCGACATGGCGCGCGAGGACCGCGAGCGCATCGGCGTGATGATGGGGAGCGCGCTCGGCGGGATCCGCTTCGCCGAAGAGCAGCTCGGCGTCTTTCTCACGCAGGGGATCCGCGCCGTGGAGCCGGGTCTCGCGCTCGGCGTGTTCGGCGGATCGTCGAGCTGCAACATCGCGATCGAGCTCGGCGCGATGGGACCGAACAGCAGCAACGCGATGAGCTGCGCGTCGGGCACCGTGGCGATCGGCGACGCGTTCCGCGCGATCCGCGACGGCTACGCCGACGTGATGTTCGCCGGCGCGGCGGAGGCGCCGCTCGCGCCGCTCTGCTACGGTGCGTTCGCGATCATCCGCGCGATGTCGACGCGCGACGACGATCCGTCGGCCGCGTCGCGCCCGTTCGACAAGGACCGCGACGGCTTCGTGATGGGCGAGGGGGCGGCGATCCTCATCCTCGAGGAGCTCGACCGCGCGCTGGCGCGCGGGGCGCACGTGTACGCCGAAGTGGTCGGGTACGGCACGAGCAACGACGCGCACCACATGACCGCGCCGCGTCCCGACGGCACGCAGGCCGCGCGGTCGATGCGGCTCGCGCTGCAGGACGCGGGACTCGCGCCGACCGAGATCGCCTACGTCAACGCGCACGGGAGCTCCACCCCGCTCAACGATCCCACCGAGACGCTCGCCGTGAAGCACACCTTCGGCGAGCACGCGCTGCGGCTCCAGGTCAGCAGCACCAAGGCCTACTACGGGCACGCGCTCGGCGCCTCGGGGGCGATCGAGGCGGCGATCACCGCGCTCGCGCTCGAGCGCAAGTGGCTGCCGCCGACGTTGAACCTCGACGCGCCCGACGCGGGGTGCGATCTGGACTACATCCCGAAGCTCGGGCGCGACGCGGACGTGGAGTACGCGCTGAGCAACAGCTTCGGCTTCGGCGGGATCAACGCGACCGTGGCGCTCAAGCGGCACGACGGGGTCTGACGCCCACGGGCCGGGGCCGTTAACGTTGACGCGCGGGCGGGACGCCCGCGCGTCTTCACCATCGAGCCTCACCACCCATGCGCGACAGCTGGCGGCACTTCGCCGCGGAATTCATCGGCACCTTCGCGCTCGTCTTCGTCGGCGGCGCCTCGATCATGGCGACCCAGATGGCGCGGATCGAGCAATCCCTCCTCATCGTCGCCGCGGCGCACGGGCTCATCCTCGCCATCATGGTCACGGCGACGATGCGCATCTCGGGACATCTGAATCCGGCCGTCACCCTCGGCTTCCTCGCCGCGCGGCGGATCGAGCCGATGATGGGGATGCTCTACATCGTGGCGCAGCTGCTCGGCGCGGTGGCGGCGGCGTACGCGCTGCGGGGGCTCTTCCCGCACGACGTCGGCGTCGCGGCGCGGCTCGGCGGCCAGTCGCTCGCGCTCGACGTCAGCTTCACGCAGGGGATCTTCCTCGAGGCGATCGCGACCTTCTTCCTCGTGTTCGCCGTGTTCGGCACCGCGGTCGATCCACACGCGCCGAAGGTCGGAGGCTTCGCGATCGGGTTGTCGGTGACGGCTGGCATCCTCGCCATCGGTCCCCTCACCGGCGGGTCGATGAATCCGGCGCGGTCGTTCGGGCCGGCGCTCGCGAGCGGCGTGTTCGAGGCCCAGGCAGTCTTCTGGATCGGACCGATCCTCGGCGGTCTCGCCGCGGCGCTGCTGTACGACACCCTCTTCCTGCGTCGCGGGAAAGAGCCGGTCGACCACGGCGCCGTCAGCCCCCAGGGTTGAGCCGATGACCCAGGCACCATCCGGGCGCCTCGCGGCGCTGCGCCGCGCGCTGCTCTTCGTCGTCGCCACCTCGCCGATGTGGCTCGTGCCGCAGCGGATGCACCTGTTCCATCCGGCGGTGCTGCTCGCGGTCGCGCTCGGCGCGACCCTGCTCTTCCTCTGGTGGGACGAAGCGCCGCCGTCGATCCTCGGGCTCGACCTCTCGTGGAAGCGGCCGGTCCAGCTCGTGGCGGGATTCATCGGCGGCGCGGCGATGGTCGCGCTCGTCGCCGTGCTGCTGCACCTCGTGCTGCCGTTCGAGTGGGTGTACAACCCGGCGTTCTTCCTCCCGCTGGCGCTGGTGTCGCTGCTCTGGGCGCTGGTGACGAGCGGGACGGAGGAGCTGGTGTTCCGCGGCTATGCGTTCGAGCGGCTGATCGGCGCGATCGGCCACTGGCCGGCGCAGCTCGCGGTGGCGCTGCTGTACAGCGCGTACCACGTCGTGAACGGCTGGTCGTGGCACGTCGCCTTCACCGCCACGATCATCGGTTCGCTGATCTACGGCCTGCTCTACGTGCGGTGGCGCAGCATCCCGCTCACCGTCGGCGCGCACGCGGCGATCATCTGGGTGCGCGACCTGGTGCTCCTCGACCCGCCGCAGATGCGCACCTGGTTCGGCCCACTCGCCCTCCGGGCCTGGACCCCCGCCGAGCGCGCGACGACGAACATCGTGTTCAACGGAGTGGGCCTGCTGACCTGCCTGCTCCTCTGGATCGCGATCGTCCGCAAGGACCGCGCGCTCGCCGCGGCCGGCGAGCCGCTCCTCGCTCCGGGCCCGCGGACGGTGCGGACGCCGGAGTGAGCCCTAGACGATCTGTCCCCCCCTCGTCGCCCCGTACGTCGCCTCGTAGCGGGACATCGATTCGGTGATCACGCGCATCGCCTCTTCACTCTTCCCCCAGCCGGTGATCTCGACGCGCTTCCCCTCGAGATCCTTGTAGGTGTGGAAGAAGTGCTCGACCTCCTTCAGCATGTGCTGCGGGATGTCGGCGATGTCGAAGAACTCGCGCTGATACGGATCGTGCACCGGCACACCGAGGATCTTGTCGTCCGGCTCGCCGCGGTCGAGCATCTCGAGCACGCCGATCGGGCGGACGTCGATCTGACAGCCGGGAAAGGTCTGCTCCTTCACCATCACGAGGACGTCGAGCGGGTCGCCGTCCTCGTGCAGGGTCCGCGGGATGAATCCGTAGTCGCCGGGATAGTGCACGGCGCTGAACAGCACGCGGTCGAGCTTGAGCATCCCCGAGGCCTTGTCGAGCTCGTACTTGTTGCGGCTGCCCGACGGGATCTCGATCACCGCGGAGATGATCTCCGGCGGCTGCTGCCCGCAGGGCAGGTCGTGCCAGAGGTTGAGCATCAGCCGGCCCGCGCGGCGTCGGCGGCGCGCACGGGGCGGCCGGTCGGATTGCGCGGATGCTGCAGATCGAGATTGTCGCCGCGCTCGCGCGTCATCGCGCCCTTGTAGGTCATCGGCGCCTCGTCGACGCCGAAGTTCGTCGCGTCGAGCGCCTCGACGCGCGCGAGCTGTTCCGCCGAGAGATCGGGGAGATCGCTCGCGGCCGCGAACTCCGCGAGCTGCTCGTCGTCGTACACGTTCGGCAGCGTCGTCACGACGAGCGGCTCGGCGAGCAGCCACTTGATCGCCGCCTGGCCGAGCGTCATGCCACGCTCGAGGAAGTCGAGCGTGCGGACCTTGCGCACGCCGTTCACGAGCCAGCTCCGCGGCCGATGCCGGCGGTGGTCGTTCTCGGGGAAGATGGTGTCTTCGGTGTACTTCCCCTCGAGCATGCCGCTCGCGTGCGTGACGCGCACGTTGAAGCAGCAGTTCGGCGCGTGCCGGCGCGCGGCCTCGATCATCGCCGAGCCCGGGTGCTGCTCGATCACGTTCCAGATCATCTGGACCGTGTTGATGTCCGGCTCGCGCTCCAGCAGCTCGACTGTTTCGTACAGCCACCCGATGGCCGGCCCGAACGCCGCGCCCCAGGCGCGGATCTTCCCCTCGCGCTGCAGTTCGCGGAGGGTCCCCCACAGCTGCGGGTCGCGCACGTGCTCCATCTTCGCGTTGTGGATCTGCAGGACGTCGACGTAGTCCGTCTCGAGCCGCTCGAGCGAGCGCTCGACGGCGAGCCGCAGGAACGCGGGATCGGTGCGCATCGGCAGCTCCTGCTGCCCGCGCCGCGCCGCGCGCGCGGCCTCGTCGTAGATGTCGTAACCGACCTTCGTCGCCAGCACGACCTCGCTCCGCCGCCCGCGGAACGCCTCGGCGAGCTGGCGCTCCGCGCGCCCGTTCCCGTACGCGTCGGCGGCATCGAAGAAGGTGACGCCGTGCTCGTCGAGCGCGCGGCGCAGCATGCCGACGGCCTGTGCGTCCGTCTTCTCCCCCCACCATCCGGTGGAGAGCGTCCACGTGCCGAAGCCGACTTCGGAGACGGTGATGTCGGTGTTGGGGAAGGTGCGGTACTGCATGGACGACTCCGTGTGGAGAGACAGCGCGAACGGTTTACCGTGAACGGTTCACCGTGAACGGTTCACGTCAGCGGGCAGGAACGGCAAAGAGCGGTGAACGGTTTGACGGTTAACGGTTTACGTCAGCGAGCAGGAACGGCGACGGCGGTGTGTGAGGCTTGAGAAGCGTCCCGAGGCCGACCGCCAACCGACAAACCGCCAACCGACGAACCATTCACCATTCACCGTTCACCGTTCACCGTTCACCGTTCACCGCTCACGCAGCGCCCGCGCGGCCTCCCGCGCGAAATACGTGATGATCACGTCCGCCCCCGCGCGCCGGATGCCGATGAGGCTCTCGAGCATCGCACGCTCCAGCTCGATCCAGCCGCGCTCGGCCGCTGATTGAATCATAGCGTACTCACCGCTCACCTGGTACGCGGCGAGGGGAAAGGCGGTCTCCGACTTCACGCGCGCGATGACGTCGAGAAACGGGCCCGCGGGCTTCACCATCACCATGTCGGCGCCCTCCTCGATGTCCTGCCGGGTCTCGCGCAGCGCCTCGTCGACGTTGGCGGGATCCATCTGGTAGCCGCGCCGGTCGCCCTCGTGCGGCGTGCTCTCCGCCGCCTCGCGGAAGGGACCGTAGTACGCCGAGGCGAACTTCGCGGCGTAGCTGAGGATCGACGTCGACGTCAGCCCCGCCTCGTCGAGCGCGGCGCGGATCGCCGCGACGCGGCCGTCCATCATGTCGCTCGGCGCCACGATGTCCGCGCCCGCGCGCGCATGCGAGAGCGCCTCGCGCGCGAGCAGCTCGAGGGTGCGATCGTTGTCGACCTCGCCGTGCACGAGCACGCCGCAGTGTCCGTGCGACGTGTACTCGCACATGCAGACGTCGGTGATGACGACGACGTGCGGCACCTCACGCTTGAGCGCGCGCACGGCGCGCTGCACGGGCCCTTCGTCGTCCCAGGCGCTCGAGCCCGTGTCGTCCTTGTAGTCCGGGATCCCGAACAGCAGCACGCCGCCGACGCCGGCCTCGGCCGCCGCCGCCGCGTCGCGCAGCAGCTCGTCGACCGACGTCTGCGACACGCCGGCCATCGACGACACCGGTGTCCGCACCCGCTCCCCCGACCGGACGAACAGCGGCAGCACGAGCTGCGACGGCACGAGCGACGTCTCGCGCACGAGCGCACGCAGCGCCTCGGTGCGCCGCAGCCGGCGGGGGCGGGAGAGCGGAAAGGGGGGCACGCCGTAAGCTATCGTGCGGGGAGGGCACGTGGCCAACCGCAACGGCAAGTACCGAGTAGGGTGTAGCGAGTAGCTGGCAGCGAGAGAACGGCAACGGCCTCGGGAAGCTCTTGCCTCCCGAGGCCGTGTCGTGTCCCGCTACCTCGTACTCGCTACTCCCTACTTCCTACTTGCTGTTGTCGTTCGACGAGGAGCCGTCCCCCGACTACTCCGGCTGTGGCGCCGGCAGTCCCTGGGCTCTCCGCAGCCCTTCGAGAATCTCCGTCGCTCCCTCGCTCCGGAGCTGGTTCGCGAGGCGCACGCCGCTCAGCTCGGGCTCGGCGGGGTCGAGCGCGATCGTGCCGCGCACGAGGCGCGTGCCGCGCACGTCGGCGATCATGCCGTGCAGCTCGGCGCGGCCGTCCGCCGGCACGGCGAGGGCGCCGATCGGGACCTGACAGCCACCCTCGAGCGCCTGCAGGAAGGCACGCTCGGCGCGCACCGCGAGCCGCGTCGGCGCATCGTCGAGCGCGGCGGCGAGGGCGAGCATGCGCTCGTCGTCGTCGCGCACCTGCACGGCGATCGCGCCCTGCCCCGCCGCCGGCAGCCATGCGGGCGCCTCCAGGTAGCAGGTGATGTGCTGGCGCGCGTCGAGCCGGTGCAGGCCGGCCGCGGCGAGGATCGCGGCGTGCACGCGTCCCTCGTCCACCTTCTTCAGCCGCGTCGGCACGTTCCCGCGAAGCTCCGCGACCTCGAGATCGGGGCGGAGCGCGAGCAGCTGCGCGCGCCGGCGGAGGCTCGACGTCCCCACCCGCGAGCCGCGCGGCAGATCGTCGAGCGAGAGTCCCTGGATGTCGCGATTGAGCACGAGCGCGTCGCGCGGATCCTCGCGCTCGAGCACCGCGGCCACGACGAGCCCCGGCGGCGAATCGGTCGGCAGATCCTTGAGCGAGTGCACGGCGAGGTCGGTCTTCCCCTTCCGCAGGTCGACCTCGAGCTCCTTCGTGAACAGGCCCTTCGCGCCGATCGCGCTCAACGGCTCGTCGAGCCGCTTGTCGCCGAGGGTCCTGTACGTCGTCAGCTCGCTCTCGATGCCGCGCGCAACGAGCGCCGCCTGCACCAGCCGCGCCTGCCGGAGCGCGAGCTCCGACGACCGGGTGCCGATGCGGACCGGCTCGCTCATCCCGCCGAGCGCCCGTCGCCCACGAGCCGCACCGTCGCATCGGCGAGCGCGGCGATCGACGCGTCCGTCGCCTCGCCGCCGAGCGGGATGCCGGCGGCGCGCACGGCGTCGCTCGTCACGGGGCCGATGCTCACCGCCGGTGCCCGCCGCGCGAGCTCCGCGCCGACGGCGTCGATGTAGCCGCGCACCGCCGACGCGGACGCGAAGGTCACCGCATCCACCCGTCCCGCGGCGAGTGCGTCGCGCAGCGCCGCCGAGCCTGCGCCGTCGCTCGCCGTGCGATACACGGGCACGACGTCCACCGTGCAGCCGCGATTGGCGAGCCCCTCCGGAAGGACGTCGCGCGCCCCCTCGGCGGCGACGTACAGCACGTGCTTCCCGCGTACGTCGTCGCGCAGGTCGAGCGCCTCGAGCACCCCTTCGGCGACGAACCGCTCCGGCACCACGTCGGCGACGAGCCCGCGCGCGCGCAGTGCGTCCGCCGTCGCGCGGCCGACGCACGCGAGCTTGCGGCCGGCGAGCGCGCGCGCGTCGCGGCCGGCGACGCGCAGCGACTCCCAGAGCAGCGCGACGCCGTTCTGGCTCGTGAACACGATCCAGTCGTACTCGTCGATCCGGTCGAGCGCTTCGCGCAGCGGCTCCGGATCGAGCGGCACGATGCGCAGCGCGGGGAGCTCGAGCACGTCCGCGCCGAGCGACTCGAGCGCGCCGCGCAGCGCTCCCGCCTGCGCCGATGCGCGCGTCACGACGACGCGCTTGCCGAACAGCGGCCGCCGATCGAACCACGCGATCTCGTCCCGCAGCGCCACGACGGGCCCGATCACCGTGATCACCGGCGCACCGAGCCCGTCGCGCTCCACGGCATCGGCCAGCGTGGTGAGCGTCGCCACGACGGTGCGCTGGCGCGCATACGTCCCCCACTGCACCGCGGCGGCCGGCGTGTCGGGGGACATGCCGCCCTGCACGAGCGCATCCGCGATGCGCGGCAGCGTGCGTACCCCCATGTAGAGCACGATCGTGCCCCCCGCGCGCGCGAGCGCCGCCCAGTCGGTCTGCTGCGCGCCCTTCCCCGGATCCTCGTGGCCGGTGACGAAGGTGACGGCGGTCGCGGCGGCGCGATGCGTCACCGGGATCCCCGCGTACGCCGCCGCGGCGACCCCCGCCGTCACGCCGGGCACGATCTCGAACCGCACGCCCGCCCGCGCGAGCGCCTGCGCTTCCTCGCTTCCTCGCCCGAACACGAGCGGGTCGCCGCCCTTGAGCCGCACGACGCGCTTGCCTTCGCGCGCGAGCCGCACGAGCAGCGCGTTGATCGTGTCCTGGCGTGCCGAATCCCCGCTGCCGCCACGCTTGCCGACGTCGTGCAGCTCGACCGAGGGATTGTCCGCGCGCGCCGCCGCGACGATCGCCGGGTTGGCGAGCGCGTCGGCGGCGATCGCGTCGCAGCTCGCGAGGAGCTGCTGCGCGCGCACCGTGAGCAGGCCGGGATCGCCCGGTCCGGCGCCGACGAGATAGACGACGCCGCTCACGCGCCGTCGGGTCGCGTGGTGCGCGGCGGCGTCTCGAGCCGCGCCAGCCGCTCGCGCAGCCGCCGCGCCCGCGCGACGAGCACGGCGACGTAGCCCGCGTAGATCAGCGCGGCGAGCGCGTAGGCCGCCTCCATGTAGCCCGCGTTGTCCGGCGTCATCCGTGTGCCTCCTCGTGATCGGCGAGCGCGTCGCGGAGCGTGGCGATCCGGTAGCGCGCGCGCAGCAGCGCGATGAACAGCAGCGCGAACGCGAGAAACGACGCGACGAAGGTGACCACCATCTCCGACGGCATCGACGGGGCGCTCGGCTTGAGCAGGATCGGCATCGGGTGCAGCGTGCGGAAGAGATACACGCTCAGGTGGATGAACGGCACGAGCGGCGCGGCGAGGATGCCGAGCACCGCCGAGTACCGCGCGCGGCGGCCCCGCTCCTCCACCGCGCCGCGCAGCAGCAGGTAGGCGACGATGAGGAACCAGAGGAAGAGCGTCGCCGTCAGCCGCGCGTCCCACGTCCACCACGCCCCCCAGATCGTCTTCCCCCACAGCGGCCCCGTGACGAGCACCACCGTCGTGAACACGAGCCCCACCTCCGCCGCGCTCTCGGCCACGCGGTCGAGCTTCTCGTCCTTGAGCCAGAGGTAGAGCAGGCTGCACACGGCGAGCAGCACGAACGCGACGTACAGCGCGATGAACGCCGACGTCGCGTGCACGTACATGATCTTCTGCGCCGCCCCCTGGCGCGCCTCGATCGGCGTGAACGCGAGGGCGCGCACGTATACCGCCGCGATCGCGAGGACGGCGACGCCGAGCAGCGGGTCGCGCGCGGGCGACACGGAGCGGATCATCGGGGGAGGACTGGTCATTCGTCGAGAGTATACGGAAACGCGAGCGTGCACGCCGTGACGAACACGACGTCGTAGGCGAGGAGGATGCGGAGCCACGGCCACGCCTCCGCCGCCGGACGCCCCGCCATGAGCCGCGCCGACGACTGCGCCGCCGCCATCACGATCGGCACGAAGAAGGGGAGGCTGAGCATCGGCAGCAGCAGCTCGGCCATGCGCGTGTTCACCGCCATCGCGCTGAACAGCGTCCCCACGGCGACGAGCCCGATCGCCGCGAGCCCCGCGATGCCGGCGAGCGCGGCGATCTCGCGGCCGAGCGGCAGATTGTAGAACAGGACGACGGCCGGAATGGTGACGACGAGGATTCCGGAGACGAACACGAGGTTCGCCAGCGCCTTCCCGAGGTAGATCGCTTCGCGCGCGATCGGCGCGCCGAGGAGGCCGTCCACCGCGCGGTCGGCGAGCTCGCTCCCGAAGGAGCGCTGGAGGCCGAGCAGGCCGGCGAAGGTGAAGATGACCCAGAGGACGCCCGGCGCGAGGTCCGCCGCGGCCACGGCGGTCGAGTCCCAGGCGAAGAAGAAGATCGTGACGCCGAGCAGCGCGAAGACGAGCGCCGCGAGAAACGCCGTGCGGGTGCGGAACTCGATCGCGAGGTCCTTGCGCGCGACGATCCACGCGGCGGCGAGCGTCCCCGGCGGCGACGACGGGGGAGCGAAGCGTTCAGCCATCGACCGCCGCGAGCTCGCGGTACTGCGACTGGTAGCTGCCGACGTCGAGCAGCGCGCGCGCCTCGTGACGGACGAACCGTCCGCGGCGCATGATCGCCGCCTGGGTCGCGAGCGCGAGCCCCTCGGCGAGGTTGTGCGTGACGAGCAGCAGCGCCGCTCCCGCGTCGCGCCGCTCGGCGAGCGTGGCGGTGAGCGCGACGCTGCCGGCGTCGTCGAGCCCGGTGTACGGCTCGTCACAGAGGAGCAGCCGCGGCGTGTGCACGATGGCGCGCGCGATCGAGACGCGCTGCTGCAGCCCGCGGCTGAGCGTGCGCGTCGCGACGTCGGCCCGGTCGTCGACGCGCATCGTCGCGAGCGCCCGCATCGCCGCGTCGTCCGGATGGGGCAGGCCGTGCAGGCGTGCCGCGAGCGCCACGTTCTCGCGCGCGGTGAGGGCGCCGTAGAGCATGCTCGCGTGGCTCACGAGCCCGACCCGCGCACGCGCCGCCGGCCCGGCCGCCAGCGGAACGCCGTCGACGTGCACCGCGCCCTGGCCCGGCGCGAGCAGCCCGGCGAGCATCCGCAGGAGCGTCGTCTTCCCCGCCCCGTTCGGTCCGAACAGCGCGAGGCAGTCGCCCTCGTTCAGCGTGAAGCTGACGCAGTCCACGACGCGCCGACCGCTGAAGGCGCGGACGAGATTCTCGGCGTGAACGACGGGAGGCATCGGAGGAAGGTAACCGCCGACTGCTGTACGGAGTACGACGGCGTACCCGCTACAGCAGTTGGCACTTCGCAGCCCCCATGTCACCTTCTCTCCCCGATGCCCGCCCACCCCGCCGAGACGATTCACCGCCAGATCTCCGAGATCCTCTCCGCCTGGGGGATGCCCCCCGACGTGGTGCGCACCGCCGCCGGCGTCATGACCGACACCGATCTCGCCGGCATCGACTCGCACGGCATCTCGATGCTCATGCTCTACGAGGAGGCGCTCCAGCTCGAGCAGCTCAACCCGAGGCCGGTCCCGCGCGTCGTGCGCGAGACGGCCGTGACCGCCCTCCTCGACGGCGACGCGGGGCTCGGCCACGTGAGCGCCGTGATGGGGATGGAGCTCGCGATCGAGAAGGCGCGGGCGAACGGCGTCGGCGTCGTCTCGGTGCGCAACTCGACCCACTTCGGCGCCGCCGGCTACTACGCCGCGATGGCGTCGGCGCGCGGGCTGCTCGGCCTCGTCACCTGCACGACGCGCGGCAACCCCGTGCTGCCGACGCGCAGCGCGGTGCCCGTGCTCGGCACCAACCCGATCGCCTTCTCCGCCCCGACGAGGCGCAACCAGCCCTTCCTGCTCGACATGTCGACGAGCACCGTCGCGCAGAACAAGGTGAAGATCTTCGACTTCCAGCGCCGGCCGCTCCCCGCGGGGTGGGTGCTCGACGACGCGGGGCGCCCCGTCACCGACTCCGCGCGCGCGATGGACCTCGTGACGGTCACGCTCACGGGCGGGATCACCGCGCTCGGCGGCACGGCG
>Ga0310810_10007744_pt1 | contig 12296 bp, 11 predicted proteins | sample NCmetagenome_FD_207641 | JGI IMG/M metagenome (GOLD analysis project Ga0310810, IMG submission 207641) | Soil microbial communities from experimental microcosm in Duke University, North Carolina, United States - NC | ecosystem: Engineered > Artificial ecosystem > Soil microcosm > Unclassified ... | reverse complement strand
GTCAACATCAGCGCCGACACCGTCGGACGCGTCACCAACCTCGCGGTCGACGAGGGGATGCGCGTGAAGAAGGGCCAGTTCCTGATGCAGATCGACCCGAAGCTCCTCGCGAGCGCGGCAAATCAGGCCCAGGCCGGTCTCGCGGCGGCGCGTTCCCAGATGGAGCAGATCCGCGTCGCCGCCGACAGCGCGCACGCGGCGCAGAAACAGGCGCAGGACGAATTCGCGCGGCAGCAGCAGCTCTGGAAGCAGGGGCTCACCACGAAGCAGGCGCTCGACAACGCGGAGAGCACGCTGCGGATGCGGCAGGCCGACGCGGCCTCGGCAGACAAACAGATCGACACCCAGCGTCTCCGCATGCAGCAGGAACAGGGTGCGCTCGACAGCGCGCGCTACACGCTGAGCAAAGTCCGCATCGAGTCTCCCATCGACGGCATCATTACCAAGCGCAATATTCAGGAAGGAGAAACGGTCGTCGTCGGGACCATGAACAATGCAGGGACCGTGCTGCTGACGATTGCGGACATGTCCGTCATCGAAGCGCAGGTCGAAGTCGACGAAACCGACATCCCCACGGTCACCGTCGGCCAGCCGGCGAAGGTCACGATCGATGCGATGCCCGGCAAGACGTTCCACGGTCACGTCACGGAGATCGGCAACAGCCCGATTCAAGCCGCCACCGGCACGCAGACGGCGGCGACGCAGGCGACGAACTTCCTGGTGAAAGTGAAGGTCGACGATCAGATTCCCGACGTACGCCCGGGCTTCACCTGCACGGCCGACATCACGACCGCCACGCGCAAGAACGCACTCTCGGTTCCAATCCAGGCCACGACGGTTCGCGAAGTCGTCGTCGATCGCGAAGGCAACGTCGTCCATCCGCCGCAGAACGACAAGCGCCGCCGGCGGACCGCGACGGCCACGACGACGCCGGAGTTGAAGGCCGGCGAGCAGAAGAAGGAGCTCGAGGGGGTGTTCGTCGTGCGCAACGACAATCGCGCGGAGTTCGTTCCGGTGAAGACCGGGATCGCGGGGGAGAAGTATTTCGAGGTCCTCGGCGGCCTGAAGGAGGGCGACAAAGTGGTGATCGGGCCGTTCAGCTCGGTGCGCGAACTCGCCGACGGCGCCGACGTGAAAATCGAAGCGGCGCAGAAGACAAAGACGTCGGGCAGTTAGGACGCGAGCGCGATCTCCGCCGCCTGAGTGGGGTCGGGCCGCGAACAGGACCCGCCCCGGTCGGCGTGTTGAGGCATGAATCAGTTCATCGAAGCGGCAATCATCGCGCTCGGCGCGATCTGGTCGAACAAGCTGCGATCGTTCCTGACCGTGCTCGGGAACATCGTCGCGGTGACGTCGATCATCGCCGTGGTGTCGCTCGTGCAGGGCATGAACGGCTACGTCACGAGCGCGATCCTGTCCGACGTGGGCGCCGACAACTTCACGATCCAGCGCACGCCCGTGGTGCGCAGCCAGCAGGATGAGGAGCGGGTCCGGAACAACCCGCGGATTACCCTCGGCGAAGCCGACGCGGTACGCCGCTACAGCGACAACGTCTCCGCCGTGGCGGCACAGGCAAACGCCGGCGCGAGCGCCGTCTACGGGTCGCAGCAGGTCGATGGCGTCCAGGTGCAGGGCGTCTCGAAAGAGTACATCTACTTCGACACGTTCAACGCGGAACGCGGACGCCTGATCAGCCCGGTCGAAATCGAAACCGACCGGCCGGTCACGGTGCTCGGCTGGGACGTGGCCGACAAGCTGTTCGGGCCGGTCGACCCGCTCGACAAAGTCATCAAGCTCGGCAACCAGCACTTCCGCGTCATTGGCGTCAGCGAAAAGAAGGGATCAGTCTTCGGCAATTCGCAGGACAACTTCGCGATTGTGCCGCTCCCGAGCTTCGAAAAGATGTTCGGGGCCCGCAACAACCTGCAATTGATCGTCAAACCGCGCACGCCCGACGTGCTCGACGCGGCGATGGACGACGCCACGGTGGCCCTGCGCATCGATCGCAAGCTGCGCCCGAAAGACCCCGACAATTTCGGCATCTTCACGGCGGGATCGCTGCTGGACCTGTATCACTCCGCCACCAACGGCATCTTCGCGGTCCTCATCGGCGTCGTCGCGCTCTCGCTCGTCGTCGGCGGCATCGTCATCATGAACATCATGCTGATGGTCGTCAGCGAGCGCACGCGCGAGATCGGGCTGCGCAAAGCGCTCGGCGCGCGGCGGCGCGACATCGTCTGGCAGATCCTCACCGAGTCGGTCACGCTGTCCACGTTCGGCGGGCTCGTGGGGACCTTCCTCGGCTTCATCGCCGCCGTCATCGTCAGCAAGGTGTCGCCGCTGCCCGCGGTGGTGCAGTTCTGGTCCGTGGCGATCGGCATCGGGATCACGGCGGTCGTGGGACTGTTCTTCGGCCTGTATCCGGCGATGCGCGCCGCGCGCCTGGATCCGATCGAGGCCCTGCGGCGCGAATAGCGCCGCCACATGAAAGAATGCAGCGCGAATAATATGGCTGGCGTTCGTACCGGACTGCTGTCGGAAATCGTGGTGATGTCGCTCGACACGCTGCGCACGAGCAAGATGCGCTCGGCGCTGACCGTGCTCGGCGTCGTCATCGGCATCACGTCGATCGTCGGGATGACGTCGCTCATCCGCGGCTTCGACGAATCGCTGCGCGACTCCATCCGCGAGCTCGGCGCAAATGTCATCTTCGTGCAGAAGTTCGGGGCCCTGAGCTTTGCATCCGGCAAGAGTTTCCTCGAGATTGCGCGGCGCCCGAACCTCACGCCGGACGATGCGGAGGCCATCGCGCGAGAGTGTCAATCGTGCGCGACCGTGGATGTGTGGGTCGGCGCCACGGGAAGCACGCGCTCGCGGATGTACTACGGGCACGAGCACACGACCCAGCTGGCCATCATCGGCGCGACGGAGAATTTCGCGGCCGTGAACTTCGCCAAGGTCGAGCTGGGCCGGCTCTTCATCCCGGCCGAAATCGAACACCGGCGCAACGTCGTGGTTCTCGGCAACACGCCGCGGGTCACGCTGTTTCCCAACGTCGACCCGATCGGCAAGCAGGTGCGCATCGGCCCCGAGGAGTTCACCGTCATCGGCGCGCTCGGGAAACGGCCGAACGCCGGCGGGCTCGCGCAGGGGGTCGACGACTTCGCGATCATCCCCTACAGCACGCACATGAAGATCTACGGGAAGATCCTGAAGGGGTCGGCGAAGGTGTCGGCCAACAGTTTCAATCCGGCCGTGTTCCGCACCGCGATGCTGGCGATCCTGCCGCGCAGCGACGTCGACCGCGAGACGACGCTGCAGGAGGTCGAGACGATCATGCGGATCCGGCACAATCTCAAGCTCGATGAGCCGGACGATTTCGACCTCGTCACTCAGGACGCGGCGCTGAAGGTCTGGGATCAGGTCAGCCAGGCGACGTTCCTTGCGCTGGTCGTGATTTCGTCAATCGCGCTGATGGTCGGCGGCATCGGCGTCATGGCGATCATGATGATCTCCGTCACCGAGCGCACGCGCGAGATCGGCGTGCGCAAAGCGCTCGGCGCGCGCCGGCGTGAGATCCTCTGGCAGTTTCTCGTCGAAGCCGTGTTCCTCACGTCCGTGGGCGGCATCATCGGAATCCTCCTTGGCAGCTCGATTGGGCTGACGGTCCACTGGCTCTCAGGCTTCCCCGTGTCGCTGCCGTGGTGGTCGTTCGCGATCGGTATCGGCTTCTCCGCCAGCGTGGGCATCTTCTTCGGCCTCTTCCCCGCCTTCAAGGCCGCGCGGCTCGATCCCATCGAAGCGCTCAGATACGAATAGACAATCGCCAGTGGCCAGTGGCCAGTTCTCAGTGGCCAGTCGCCAGTTGCCAGTTCTCAGTTGCCAGTTCTCAGTGGCCAGTGGTGAGTCGCTAGCTGTCAGTTCGCAATCCACCAGCCCTGCGTCGACGCCTCGTCGGGTCCGGCCGTCCAGCCGTCAACTTGATCCCGCCGCTGCCGCGCAATAGGATCGCCGCATGATCCCGCGCCAGCGGCCTCCGTACGTGGCCGCACTGCCGGCTGGCCACTGGCAACTGGCGCCTGGCGAGTGGCCACTCGGAACTGGCGACTGGCGACTGGTCACCGGCAATTGACCAGCGCGGAGGGTACCCGCCTATGAAGGTTTACGACGCTCAAAGCATCCGGAACGTGGCGCTCGTCGGCCACTCTGGATCCGGAAAAACGCAGCTCGTCTCGACGCTCCTCTTCGACGCCGGCGCCGTCAACCGCCTCGGCCGCGTGGACGAGGGCACGACGGTCACCGATTACGACGACGAAGAAATCGCCCGCAAGCACACGCTGTCCGCCGCGCTCGCTTACGCGGAGTGGAACAAGCACAAGATCAATTTCATCGACACGCCAGGGATGGCGAATTTCCTCAGCGACGCGCGCGCCGCGCTCCGCGTGGCCGATGCCGCGCTGGTCGTGGTGGACGCGGTCGCCGGCGTCGAGGTGTCGACCGAGAAAATCTGGGAGGTTGCTACGGAGCTCGGCGTTCCGCGGCTCGTCGCGCTGAATCGGCTCGACCGCGAGCGCGCCAGCCTGGACCGGTCCCTCGAATCGCTCCACGCCGTGTTCGGCCGCACCGTGGTCCCGGTACAGCTCCCGATCGGTGAAGAGAAGAACTTCAAGGGGGTGATCGATCTCGTCACGATGAAGGCCTGGACGTTTGCCGACGGTAAAGCAGCCGAGGGCGCTATCCCGGCGGACCTGCAGTCGGCCGCCGACACGGCGCGCGAGTCGCTCATCGAAATGGTCGCCGAAGCAGACGACGCGCTGATGGAGAAGTTCTTCGACGCGGGGACGCTGACGCAGGAGGAACTGATCGAGGGGCTCAAGCGCGGTGTGGCCGCGGCGCGGATTTTCCCGCTCTTCTGCGTGTCTGCGGCCGCGAACATCGGCGCGCAGCCGATCCTCGACGCGATTCTCACCTACGTACCTTCTCCAATCGATCGTCCGCTGAAAGCGCGCGCGGGTACCGGAGAGGACGTCGAGATCGCGACCTCCGAAAGCGGGCCCGCCGCCGCGTTCGTGTGGAAGACGGTCGCGGACCCGTTCGCGGGGCGCATCACGATGTTCCGTGTGCTCTCCGGCACCATCAAGGCGGATTCGACGCTGCACAACGTGACCCGCGACACACCGGAGCGCCTCGGCCACATCGTGCTGCTGCAGGGGAAAACGCAGACGAACGTGCCGGAAGTGAGGGCCGGAGACATCGGCGCGGTCGCGAAGCTGAAGGAGACGCAGACGAGCGACGTGATCGCGGACAAAGGCGCGCCGGTCAACGTGCCGCCGATCAAGTTCCCGGAACCGGTGATCTCGTACGCCATCGAACCGAAGAGCCGCGGCGACGAGGAGAAGATCAGCACGGCGCTCCACCGGCTGCAGGAAGAGGACCCGACGATCAACTATTCGCGAGACGCGCAGACCAAGGAACTGCTGCTCGCCGGCCAGGGTCAGTCCCACATCGAAGTGACCGTGGCGAAGCTCAAACGGCGTTTCGGCGTCGAAGTGATGCTCAAGCTGCCGCGCATCCCATACCGCGAGACGATCAAGTCGGCGGTGGAGGCGCACGGCCGCCACAAGAAACAGACGGGCGGCCACGGCCAGTTCGGCGATTGCAAGGTCCGCTTCGAGCCGCTGCCGCCCGGCAGCGACTTCGAGTTCGCCAACGACATCTTCGGCGGCTCGATCCCGCGCCAGTTCGTGCCGGCCATCGAGAAAGGGATCCAGGATTCGCGGATGCGCGGGTTCCTTGCCGGATATCCGATGGTGGACTTCCGCGCGACGGTGTTCGACGGCTCGTATCACGCCGTCGATTCCAGTGAAATGTCGTTCAAGATGGCGGGCTCGCTCGCCTTCAAGGACGGGATGGCGCGCGCGCATCCGACGCTGCTCGAGCCGGTGATGAACGTCGAAGTCTACGCGCCGAGCGATTACGCCGGGGACCTGATGGGGGATCTGAACGGCCGCCGCGGGCGCATCGCCGGCATGGACACGCGCGGCACGTCGACGATCATCCGCGCAAAGGTGCCGATGTCCGAGATGCTGACCTACGAGCAGCACCTCACGTCCGCGACGGGCGGGCGCGGCTCGTACCACATGGAGTTCTCGCACTACGAGGAAGTGCCGGCGCACCTCCACGCGAAAATCATCGCCGCGTCGAAGGCTGAACGGGGGGCAGAGGCGGCGGAAGAAGTCTGAGGGGCCGCTGTCAGTCGCCTGTGGCCAGTGCCCAGTGGCCAGCAGTTGAAAAGGAAAGAGCCGAATCGCGACAGCGACTCGGCTCTTTTTTGCTGGCTACTTGTTTTCGACCGGCTACTCGTAACTGGTTACTGGCAACTGGTTACTGGCAACTGGTTACTGGCTACTTGTTCTCGACCGGCTACTCGTAACTGGTTACTGGCAACTGGTTACTGGCTACTTGTTCTCGACCGGCTACTCGTAACTGGTTACTGGCAACTGGTTACTGGCTTTAAGAGCCGCCCGCCTTGCGCGGAGCGGAAGTCTTGGCGCCTTTGCCCCGCGTGTCGGCCTTACCGCCGCGCTCCGGCTTGGAACGCGCAGCCTTCGGCTTGGCACCGGCCTCGCCGGCTTCCGCGGTTTCGCCTTCGGGAGCTTTGGGCTTCCGCAGGCGCTGCGCTGCGGCCCGCAGCCGGCTGCCGACGCCCTTCGGCTTCTGCTCCGCGGCTTCTCCCTCGCCCTTTGCGGCGGCTTCGGCCTTCGGATCGTATTCGGAGCCAATCAGCTCGATGCGCGCGACTTCGGCGCTGTCGCCGCGGCGGTACCCCATGCGCAGAATCCGCGTGTAGCCGCCCGGTCGCGATTCGAACCGCGGCGCTATCGTATCGAACAATTTCGAGACGGTGTCGCGGTTCTGGATGTCCTGGAGCACGAGCCGGCGCGCGTGCAGGGTGCGGCCGCTGCCGTCCCCGGCGGCCAGCCCGCGCTTGGCGAGCGTGATGATCCGCTCGACGAACGGCCGCAACTCCTTCGCCTTCGGCACGGTCGTCTCGATGTGCTCGTGACGGATCAACGCCTCGGCCTGATTGCGGAGCAGCGCGATCCGGTGCTCCGTCACGCGGCCCAGTTTCCTGTGTGCTACTCGATGACGCATGGTGCTATTCCTGCGACTGGGCCGCCGGCTGATCGAGCCGCATCCCCAGGCTCAATCCCATCGTGCCGAGAATCTCCTTGATCTCGTTCAACGACTTGCGCCCGAAGTTCTTCGTCTTCAGCATCTCGCCTTCCGTCTTCTGCACCAGCTCGCGGATCGTCCGGATGTTGGCGTTCTTCAGACAGTTGTACGAGCGCACCGACAATTCGAGTTCCTCGACGCTCTTGTCCAGGTTCTCGTTGCTCGCAGCGCCGGGCTGCTCCGCGCCGCCGTCCGCCTGCATGTCCGCCGTGTCTTCGAGGTTGATGAAGATGTTCAGGTGATCGCGAATCAGCTTCGCCGACAGCGATACCGCGTCACGCGGCGTCACTGACCCGTTCGTCCACACGTCGACCGTCAGCTTGTCGTAATCGGTGTTCTGGCCGATGCGCGCGGCCTCGACGAGGTAATTGACCTTCTTGATCGGCGAATGGACCGAGTCGACCGGGATCCAGCCGATGCCGAGGTCCTCGTCGAAGTTCTTGTCGGCCGACACGTAGCCGCGGCCGCGCTTGACGCGCAGCTCCATGTGCAGCTTCCCGTGCTCCGCGACGGTCGCGATGTGCGCGTCCGGCTCGAGAATTTCGATGTCCGCGTCCGCCTCGATGTCGCGCGCGCGGACCTCGCCGGCCTTGTCGACCCGGACGTAGAGCGTCTTGGTCGTGTCCACGTGCATCTTCAGCGGAATCTGCTTCAGGTTCAGAATGATGTCGGTCGCATCCTCGACCACGCCGGGGATCGGCGAGAACTCGTGGAGCACACCGTCGATCTTGACGGCGGTCACCGCTGCGCCTTCAATGGAGGACAGCAGCACGCGCCGCATGGCGTTGCCGACGGTCGTCCCGAACCCCCGCTCGAATGGCTGCGCGTAAAAGCGCCCGAATCGATCCGTGAGCGTCTCGCGCTCGAACTCCAGCCGCTTCGGCCGCTGAAAACCTTTCCACAACATGATCCCTTACCTTCTTTCATTCGGAGGCCCGATGTTAGGCCACCGCCGGATCTGCATTGAGCCCCCTGCCTCCCACCGCAGATCCGGGAAGGCTGCGGGCAGGGAGCGTATCAACTACGCAACTTCGCAACTACCAACGACCCAAGGTGGACAAGATCAACTGCACAACGTCGCAACTACCAATTACACAAGGAACTCTTTGGGGAGTTGACACCTCGCGTAGTTGGAAATTGCGCAGTTGTGTAGGTATCACTTGCTGTACAACTCGACTATCAGCTGTTCCTGCACCGGCAGATTGATCTGCTCGCGCGTCGGGAGCGACGCGATGCGGCCGGTCATCGAGCCCGCATCGAACGACAGCCACTCGGGAACGCCGCGCCCCTTCACTTCCTCGAGCGCGTGCTGAATCTGCGGATTCTGCGCGCTCGTCGACCGGACGCCGATGACGTCACCCGCCTTCACCGAATACGACGGGATATCGACCTTGCGGCCGTTCACCGTGAAGTGGCCGTGGCGGACCAGTTGCCGCGCCTGCGCACGGGACGTCGACAGCCCCAGACGGTAAATGACGTTGTCGAGGCGCCGCTCGAGCAGCTGCAGGAGCGTCTCACCGGTGATGCCTCGAGTCCGCTCCGCGACCTCGAAATAGCGGCGGAACTGGTTCTCGAGCACTCCGTAGATGCGCTTGACCTTCTGCTTCTCGCGAAGCTGCAACCCGTATCCGACGAGTTTCGCCTTGCGGAGCTTGCCGTGCTGGCCCGGCGGCAGGTTGCGCTTCTCGATCGCGCACTTTTCCGTGTAGCAGCGCTCGCCCTTCAGAAAGAGCTTCATGCCTTCGCGCCGGCACAACCGACAAACAGGTCCGATGTAACGTGCCATTAATGCTGCCTCAGTGTGAATTCCCAACTACCAACTCCCAACCTCCAACCGAACTCTCTTTGCGAGTCGGGATTTGGGAGTTGGGCGTCTGCTCAGACCCTCCGCCTTTTGGGCGGCCGGCACCCATTATGTGGAATCGGCGTGACGTCGCGGATTGACTTCACGTCGAGGCCGATCGTCTGCAGCGCACGGATCGCCGATTCGCGTCCGGCCCCAGGGCCCTTCACGCGAACCTCCAGCGTGCGCATGCCGAACGCCTTGGCGGCGTTTCCCGCCGCAATCGCCGCCTGGGTCGCCGCAAACGGCGTCCCCTTGCGCGACCCCTTGAAACCGATGCCCCCCGCGCTCGACCACGCCACCACGTTGCCTTCGGAATCGGTGATCGTCACCGTGGTGTTGTTGAACGACGCGTGAATGTGCGCCAGCCCGTGATGGACGATGCGCTTCTCGCCGCGCTTCTTGAACGTCTTCTTCTTCGCGGGACGTCCGGCAGGTTTCTTTCCGCCTTCAGCGGCTGTCGGATCGGCTGCTTCGTTCTTTGCCATAAATACTCAATTATCAGTTGCCAGTTGCCAGTTGCCAGCTTCCAGTGGCCAGTTGCCGGTTCCCAGTTCTCAGTGGATCCACTGGAGACTGGCTACCGGCGACTTACACTGTTTTCTTCTTTGCGACTGCGCCCTTGCGCGGGCCTTTGCGCGTCCGCGCATTCGTGCGCGTGCGCTGGCCGCGGACCGGCAGGTTCCTCCGGTGCCGCATACCGCGCCAGCTGCCGATTTCCATGAGCCGCTTGATGTTCATGGAGATCTCCTTGCGGAGGTCGCCTTCGACGCGGCCCTGCTCTTCGATCACGCGGCTGATCTTCCGCACGTCGTCTTCCGACAGGTCCTTGACGCGCACATCCGGGCTCACACCGGCTTCCGTCAGGATGTCCGTCGAGCGCTTCCGCCCGATCCCGTAGATGTACGTCAGACCAACTTCGACGCGCTTGGTGCGCGGCAGATCCACTCCAGCAATTCGTGCCATAAAAACTAGCTCCCAGTCGACAGTATCCAGTTTTCAGTTTCCAGCGTGTGCGTACTGGCAACTGGCCACTGGAGACTGACCATTATCCCTGCCGCTGCTTGTGCTTCTGATTCGGGCAGATCACGCGCACGACGCCGCCGCGGCGGATGATCTTGCACTTATCGCAAATCCGTTTGACCGATGCTCGTACCTTCATTGAACCTTCCGCTCCGGCGACCCATAAGAGCCCGCCTTACAGCTTTTCGATGATCCTGCCGCGCGTAACGTCGCGCGGGCTCAATTCCAGCTTCACCCGGTCCCCGATCAGGACCCGGATGAAATTGCGCCCGGGTCCGCTCGGCACGTGCGCCGTGATCTGCCGCGGGCCGTCAATCTCGACCCGATACTGACCGTACGGGAGCGACTCCCGCACGATCCCGTTCACCGTCCTCGCGCCCGAGTCTCTTTCGCGCGCATCGTCCTCGAACATGCCGCACCTGAACCCCGACCAGCGGCCCGGCGCGGCAGACCGCGCTACGCCACCCGCACGGGGCGAAGCGTCAGGATATCCGGACCCGATTTCGTGACCGCGACCGTGTGCTCGAAATGCGCCGACAGACTGCCGTCCCGCGTGACCGCCGTCCACCCGTCAGAGAGCACGCGGACGGCCGGCTTCCCCATGTTCACCATCGGCTCGATCGCCAGCGTCATGCCCTCGGCCATCCTCGGCCCGCGATTCGCCTCGCCGTAGTTGGCGATCTGCGGCTCTTCGTGAAGAGAGGCGCCGATGCCGTGCCCCACGAACTCCCGTACGACCGAAAATCCGTTCGCTTCGACGTGCGCCTGGATCGCATGGCCGATGTCCGAGATCCGCCCTCCGACCCGCACCTGCGCGATCCCGCGTTCCAGAGCTTCTTCGGTCACCCGCAGCAGCTTCCGCACCTCGTCTGAAACACTGCCCACGGCCACGGTGACGGCCGAATCGCCGTAATACCCGTTCAGCTTCACGCCCATGTCGAGCGAAATGATGTCGCCCGACGCGAGCGGACGCGTGTTCGGGATACCGTGCACGACCTGATCGTTCACCGATGCGCACAGCGTCGCCGGGTATCCCCGGTATCCCTTGAACGCCGACTGCGCGCCGGCGGCGTGCACGCGCGCGTCGGCCTCCGCGTCGAGGTCGGCCGTCGTGACACCCGGCTGCACCAGCAGCGACAGCTCGTCGAGAATGCGCGCGACGAGCTGGTTGGCCGCCCGCATCTTCCCGATCTCCGCCGGTGATTTGCAGACGATCACGCGCCCGCTCCTCGTGTGGACCCCTCCGACGCCTGGCAGATCGCCGCGTCCAGCGCCGCGGTCACGACGTCGGGCGGCCGGTTGCCGTCGACCGCCCGGAACGTCGGCCGCCCCGAGTAGTAGTCCACCAGCGGCTTCGTCTGCCGCTGATACACCTTGAGGCGCTCGCGCACGATGCCGCCGCCGTCATCGATCCGCTGCACGAGCTGGCCGCCGCACTTGCCGCACACCGTCGTCCACTCGACCGGCGCGTTCGCGCCGCACACCGAGCAGATCCGCCGCGCCGCGAGCCGTCTGACCAGCACGTCCTCGGGCACCACGATGTCGACGACGACCAGGGCTCCGCGGCCGTTCATCAGTCGATCGAGCGCCGATGCCTGGACGACGGTCCGGGGGAAGCCGTCGAGCACGAATCCCCGAGCGGCGTCCTTGCGCGCAAGCCGTTCCTCGATAATCCCGATCATCACGTCGTCGCCGACGAGATTGCCCGCGTTCATCGTCTCGCGCGCGGCCCGGCCGAGGTCGGTTGCCGCCGCGACCGCTTCGCGCAGGATGTCCCCCGTCGAGATCTTCGGCACCCCGTGGCGCCGCGCGAACCGCTCCGCCTGCGTGCCCTTCCCGGCTCCGGGAGGACCCAGCATGACGACGTTGAGCGCCGCCGCGTGGCTGAGGGTCATCTACTGACCCCGTCGTCCGCGCAGACGGGTCTTTTTCATGAACCCGTCGTAGTGCCGCATGATCAGCTGCGACTCGACCTGCTGGACGGTATCCATCGCAACGCCGACCACGATGAGCAGCGACGTGCCGCCGAACAGGAACTGCACGCCCATCCCCTGCGTGATGAACGTCGGCAGCAGCGCGTCGAGCCGTTCGCCGATGAACGGAATCGGCGCCACCTTGAACCCGCTCATCAGGAACTCCGGCAGGAGCGCGATGATGCCCAGGTAAATCGCGCCGACCAACGTGATGCGCGTGA
>Ga0310810_10007742_pt1 | contig 12298 bp, 9 predicted proteins | sample NCmetagenome_FD_207641 | JGI IMG/M metagenome (GOLD analysis project Ga0310810, IMG submission 207641) | Soil microbial communities from experimental microcosm in Duke University, North Carolina, United States - NC | ecosystem: Engineered > Artificial ecosystem > Soil microcosm > Unclassified ... | reverse complement strand
CCACAGATGCGCGCCCTTCCCGCGCGCGAGCACGACGGGGAGCGGCTCGTAGTTGTGAGCGCTGTACCGGTTCTCCAGATCGATGGCTTTCATGACACGTCTCCGCGCGATTCGCACTGCTGCTCCTCGAATCTAGGCAGCGGCCGCGACCTGTGCGGCGGAAGTCACGGTGCGAGACGGCGGATTCGGCGGTGGCACGCGATCGGCGCGGCCGAAACGGCGGTTCGTTAACGCGGCCTCAGATTGCGCCCGATGAGCTTCTCCGGGTAGCCGCCGAAGCGGCGGACCGGGCGCAGCGCCACGTGGCTGACGATGCGCGCCACCCCGAGAGGATCGTCGTCGAGCAGCGCGCTGGTGAGCTCCTCATACTCCGCGAGATCGGCGCAGACGAAGCGCGCGATGTAATCGACGTTGCCGCTCACCTCCCAGCACTCGACCACCTCCTCGATCGCGGCCAGCCGCTTTTCGAAGCGGCCGCGGTTGGCCTGCTTCTCCAGGATGATCTCGGCAAAGACGTTGACCGGCCGCGCCAACCGGCCGAGCTCGACGACGGCCTGGTATCCCGCGATCACGCCGGAGGCTTCGAGCCGCCGCACCCGCTCGAGCGATGCGCGCGGCGACAATCCCACGGTCTGCGCCAGCTTCTGGATGGTCGAGCGGCCGTCGCGCTGCAAGGCGGCGAGAATCCTGACGTCGATTCGGTCCAATGCCGGTGGGCGCCTGGCGGCCATGAATTCGCTGAGCCCCTAGTCGAGCGCTTCGTCCGCAACCGGCACCGTGTAGTTCAGGGCGAGCCGGCCGCCATCGGCGTAAATGGTCTCGCCGGTGACATAGCTCGCGTCCGCCGACGCGAGGAAGACGGCGATCGACGCGATCTCGTCGGGCTCGCCGATGCGCCCGAGCGGCGTGCGCGCCAGTATCCGGCGCTTCGCCTCCCTGTCGGTCGCAACCGCCTTGAGGATGTCGGTCATGATCGAGCCGGGCCCGATGGCGTTAACCCGGATACCGTGGGGTGCGAGCGCGAGCGCCATCACCTTGGTCAACTGGTCGATGCCGCCCTTCGACACGCAATAGGGCGTGTGGTTGGCGATCGCCACGACCGCATTGATCGAGCTCATGTTGACGATGGTGCCCGGCGGCTTGCCGGCCTTGACCTGCGCCACCATGCGCCGCGCCGCGGCCTGGCCGACGAGAAACGCGCCTTTGAGGTTCACTCGCAGCACGCGGTCGAAATCGGCTTCCGCAAGCTCGAGGAAGTCGGCGCCATGGATGATGCCGGCATTGTTCACCAGGATATCGAGACCGCCGAACGTGCGGCAGGTTTCCGCGACCACGTTCTCGGCCGCCCGCGCGTCGCCGACGTCGGTGGCCACGAAGCGGGCATGACCGAGCGTGCGTGCGGCGGCCTCGCCGGCGGCGGCATCGATGTCGGCAACGGCGACGCGCGCGCCTTCGGCGACGTAGCGTCGGGCAATCGCATAGCCGATGCCGTTCGCCCCGCCGGTGACAATCGCGACCTTGTCCTTGAGCTTCATGCTGCACTCCGGCTCCTCGCGGAGCGTAGCACAGGGCTGCCCGTCAGCGCCGTCCGAACAGCCGGTCGATGAACCAGCCGTCGAGCCCGCGCTCGATCGGCGCCGGCCTGACCCCCGTTCCGCCGCCTTGCGCGGCGATCGGCGCCGGCGGCAGCGGCGCGCTCGCCGGCGAGAGCGCCGAGGCGAATGACGATGCGCCCGCCAATCCCGGCAGGGCGGCGACCGCCACGCCCTGGTGCGCGGTCTTCATGAAGCGCGACCAGATCTCCGCCGGCGGCCCACCGCCGGTCGCCTTCTTCGTCGGCGAGGAATCGTCATTGCCGAGCCAGACGCCGGTGACGAGATGGCCGGTATAGCCGATGAACCAGGCATCGCGGAAATCCTGGCTGGTGCCGGTCTTGCCGGCGGCCGGCCAGCCCGGAAGCTGCGCCTTCTGCGCGGTGCCGATCTGCAGGGTCTCGCGCATCATCGTGTTCATCATGGCGACATAGCGCGGATCGATGATGCGCCCAAGCTTTTGCGGCGCGCGCGCGAACAGAACCTTGCCGCCGTGGGTGCGCACGCGCTCGATCACGTGCGGGGCGACGGCGTCGCCGCCATTCGCGAACGGCGCATAGGCGGAGGTGAGCTCGATGAGCGAGACTTCCGAGGTCCCGAGCGCGAGAGACGCGTTGGCGTCGAGCTTGGAGGCGATGCCGAGGCGATAGGCGGTCTTGGCCACCGCCGCGGGCCCGACTTCCAGCGTGAGCCGCACCGACACCGTGTTGAGCGAGAGCGCGAGCGCCTGCGTCAGGGTCACCGGGCCGTGATAGTCGCGGCTGTAGTTCTCCGGCTTCCAGCCTTTCACGGCGATCGGCTTGTCCTCGCGGATGGTGTCGGGCGTGAGGCCGCGCTCCAGGGCGCTGAGATAGACGAACGGCTTGAACGCCGAGCCCGGCTGGCGCTTGGCAACGACGGCGCGGTTGTACTGGCTTTCGGCGTAGTTCTTGCCCCCCACCAATGCGCGCACCGCGCCGTCGGGCGACATCGCGACCATCGCGCCCTGGGCGACGTCGAACTTCTGGCCACGCAGCGCGAGCTCGTCCACCAGGGACTTCTCGGCCGCCGCCTGCAATGCGGGATCGATCGAGGTCTCGACCACGAGGTCCTGCTCGATGCGGCCCACGAGATCGTCGAGCACGTCCATGACCCAGTCGGCGACATAGTTGACGGAGCCGGCGCCAGCGGGCTTCACCGCGCGGGCGGGCTGCGCGAGCGCGGTCTTCATCATGGTGTCGGTGATGAAGCCGAGCTCTCCCATGGCGGCGAGCACGGCCTGGGCGCGGCGCTCGGCGCCGGTGGGATTGCGGTTGGGCGCCAGACGCGACGGGGATTTCACCACACCCGCCAGCATCGCGGCTTCGGCGACCTTCACCTGGCGCGCCGACTTGCCGAAATAGCGCTGCGCCGCGGCCTCGACGCCGTAGGCGCCGGAGCCGAAATAGACGCGGTTGAGATAGAGCTCGAGAATCTCGCTCTTGCTGAACTTGCGCTCGAGCCAGAGCGCGAGCACGAGTTCCTGCATCTTGCGCCAGAGCGTGCGCTCCTGGGTGAGGAACAGATTCTTGGCGAGCTGCTGGGTGAGGGTCGAGCCGCCCTGCGACACGCCGCGGCGAAGCACGTTGGCGACCACCGCACGCGCGAGGCCGATGGGGTCGGCGCCGAAGTGGCTGTAGAACCGGCGATCCTCGATCGCGATGAACGCCTTCGGCAGGTAGGCCGGCAGCTCCTTGATCGGCACGTCGGGGCCGCTCATCTCGCCGCGCAGGACGAGCGCCCGGCCGTCGGTGCCCACGATCTCGACCGTCGGCGGCCGTTTGGGAACTTCGAGCGATTGAATCGGCGGCAGCGTCGAGACCACGAAGGCGACGGCACCGATCGCTCCGATCACCGCCCACAGGCCGAGCACCAGCGACCAATAGAACAGACGCCGGAGCGCCCGGCCGCCGGCGCCGCCGCGTTTGCGGCGGCGAGCGGATGTCGAGCGGCCGCTGCGCGCGCTCTCGTCCTTCGGAGTGGGGGCGCCAGCGAGCGCAGGCTCGCGACGTGCCTTTCGTCCCGCCATTCCGCTCCCCCTGGATGACCCCGGGAGAGACCGTAGAGAGGGCGATTTAAGGGGGGGTTACTGGCTCGTCGCAGCGCGCGCGGCGCTTGCCGGGGTGGCGCTTTCGGCCGCGGGCCGGGCGGGGCCGCCGTGCCCGGGCGCCGGCGGTATCGATTGATTAACCAGACCGATGGTTTTCAGCCGACCGCCGCAGCGGTCTTGGCGGGCTTGCCGCCCGGCTCCTGGCTCGACGACAGCAGGCCGATCAAGGCGCGCTTGATGGTCGCCTGCCGCGTCGCCGCGGTGATCTTCGCGCCGAACAGGTCGGTGACGTAGAACACGTCGACCACGCGCTCGCCAAAGGTCGCGACGTGCGCGGACCCGATGTTGAGGTTGAGCTTGGACAAGGTCGCGGTGAGCTCGAACAGCAGGCCGGGCCGGTCGAGCCCGGTGACCTCGACCATGGTGTAGCGGTTCGACCAGCCGTTGTTGATGGTGACTTCCGGCACGATGGCGAAGGCCTTCAGCCGCGCCTTCGCGCTCGCCCGCTTGGCGACCACCTCCGGCAGCCGCAGGTCGCCGCGCAACGCCTTCTCGATCGACTCGGTGATGCGCGCGGCGCGGCGCGCTTCGTCGGCGTCGAGCTCGAACTCGCGCGACACCGAGATGGTGTCGAGCGCGCGCCCGTCGGTGGTGGTGAAGATCTGCGCATCGACGATGTTGGCGCCCGCGACCGCGCAGGCGCCGGCGATAATGGACAGCAGCCAGGGATGATCCGGCGCCACCACGGTGAGCTCGGTCACCCCGCGCGCGGCCGGGAACGAGACGGTGGTGGCGAGCGACTTTCCGGCCTGCGCGGCGGAACGCAGGAAGCGCGCATGCGCGATCTTCTGCGGCAGATCGACCTTGAGCCAATAGGCCGGGTAATGCAGCGCGATATACGCGTCGATCTCGGCCGGCGTCCAATCCTTAAGTTCGGCCCGGAACTCGCCCTGGGCAATGGCGACGCGCTGGGCGCGGTTGACCTCGGAGAACCCGCCGGTGAGCACCGGCTCGGTCTCGTAATAGAGCGTGCGAATGAGCTGCGCTTTCCAGCCGTTCCACACGCCCGGTCCCACCGCCTTGATGTCGGCGGTGGTGAGGATGGTAAGCAGCTTCATGCGCTCGACCGACTGCACCACCTGGCTGAAGTTCTCGATGGTCATGCGGTCGGAAAGGTCGCGCGACTGGGCGACCGACGACATCACCAGGTGCACCTCGATCAGCCACGCGACGGTTTCGGTCTCCGCCGGTGAGAAGCCGAGCCGGGGACAGAGATGGCGCGCCACGCGGGCGCCGGCGATCGAATGGTCCTCGATCCGGCCCTTGGCGATGTCGTGCAGGAACAGCGCGACGTAGAGCAGCTCGCGATGCCGCGGCTGAATCGTTCGCATCAGCTCGTTGGCGAACTTGGTGTCCTCGGTGCGGCCGGCATCGATGTCGGAGAGCACGCCGATGCAGCGCAGCAGATGCTCGTCCACCGTATAGTGGTGATACATGTTGAACTGCATCATCGCGACGATGCGGCCGAAGGCGCGCACGAAGCGGCCGAGCACGCCGGCCTCGTTCATCCGCCGCAGCACGGTCTCGGCGTCGTTCTTCGAGGTCAGGATTTCGAGGAAGAGCCGGTTCGCCTCCTCGTTCTCGCGCATCGACTGGTCGATGAGCTTGAGCGAGCGGGTCGCGATATGCATGGCGTCGGGATGGAACGCGAGATTGTATTTCTGCGCGAGATGAAAGATGCGGATCAGGTTGATCGGGTCGCGCTTGAACACGTTCTCGTCGGCGAGGTTGATGCGGTTGTAATCGACGACGAAGTCCTCGGTCTCGCTCAACGTGCGCCGCGGCCGCGGGCGGAACTTGGCCATCATCCGGCTCAGCACCGGCATCGCCTTGGCCTGATTGTCCTCGAGCTTGGCGCAGAGGATGGCGGTGAGATCGCCGACGTCCTTGGCGATCAAAAAGTAGTGCTTCATGAAGCGCTCGACGTCGCGCAGACCCGGATGCTCGGTGTAGCCGAGCCGCACGGCGATCTCGCGCTGGATATCGAAGGAGAGCCGCTCTTCCGCCCGGCCGGTGAGGAAGTGCATGTGGCAGCGCACTGCCCAGAGAAAATCGCCGCAGCGACGAAAGCGGCGGTACTCGCGCGGATCGTAGACGCCGAGCGCGATGAGCTCCTCGCGCTCGCGCACGCGGTAGACGTATTTGGCGATCCAATAGAGCGTATGCAGGTCGCGCAGCCCGCCCTTGCCGTCCTTGACGTTGGGCTCGACCAGATAGCGGGACTGGCCGGCGCGCCGGTGGCGCTCTTCACGCTCGGCAAGCTTGGCGGCGACGAATTCCGCCCCGGTGCCCTGCACCACCTCCTTGTCGAAGCGGGTGACGAGCTCGTCGTAAAGCTTGCGGTCGCCGAGGAGAAAGCGCGACTCCAGCAACGCCGTGCGCACGGTCATGTCGCCCTTGGCCTGCCGGATGCACTCGTTGATCGAGCGCGTCGCATGGCCGACCTTGAGCCCGGTGTCCCACAGGCAATAGAGAATGGTCTCGGCGACGGATTCGCCCCAGGCGGTCTGCTTGTAGGGCAGCAGAAACAGCAGATCGATGTCGGAGCCGGCCGCCAGCACGCCGCGGCCATAGCCGCCGGTGGCGACGATCGCCATGTGCTCGGCTTCTGAGGGATTCTCCGCCGGATAGAGATGCTTCGCCGTGAACTCGTAGAGCACGCGGATGATCTCGTCCTGCATGAAGCACAAACGCTCGGCGCAACGCCGTCCGTGCCGGTCCTTGATCAGCAATTCCTCGGCTGCGGCGCGGCCTTGCACCAGCGCGGCCTTGATGCGGCGGGACACCTCCAATCGCAATTCGCGCGGGTTGCCGCCGTGCACCTTGGCCAGGCGCTCGAGATCGGACGCAACTTCGTTCGCGTCGAAGACTTCGGTTTCGCGCGGGACCTGATCACTGAGAGTCAGCATGCGACCATCGAGATAGCGGAGCGCACGCGGTGTGTCACCGGGGCGGGATCGCCGGCGGGCGCGGACGTGTTCTGTGCAGAGCTGGCGAGATGGAAGTATATCCTATATTTTATCGGTTCCGAGACAAATATTTTCTCGTTGACGCCTTTGCCAGCCCTTTCTAAGAATAAACATAGCGCCGATTTGAGCACAGCAGCTTGCGGGCGCTTAACAAATCCAGCTAAAGCGCGGGCCCCGCCCTCGCCAGGCTGACGGCGGGCAAGACATCTCCCCGCCTTCACCAACCCGGCCACGCCGCGCGCGCACGCGGTGAAGGTTGTTCATGGCCCAACGATCGGAGGTCGTCATGACCGCGCTGTCCCGCCTTTGCCTTGCCACCGCCGCCCTGCTGCTTGCTTCCGGCGCGAGCCTGTATGCCGCCGACAAGCCGAAGGAAATCCGCATCGATTGGGCGACCTACAACCCGGTCTCGATGGTGCTCAAGGAGAAACAACTGCTGGAGAAGGAGTTCGCCAAGGACGGCATTTCCATCGTCTGGGTGCAGACGCTCGGCTCCAACAAGGCGCTGGAATTTCTCAACGCCGGCTCGATCGATCTCGGCTCGACCGCCGGCGCCGCCGCGCTCGTCGCCAAGATCAATGGCAACCCGATCAAATCGATCTACGTCTATTCCCGCCCGGAATGGACGGCGCTGGTCACGGGCAAGGACTCGCCGATTGCCAAGATCGCCGACCTCAAGGGCAAGCGCGTTGCGGTGACGCGCGGCACCGATCCGCACATCTTCCTGGTGCGCGCGCTGCAATCGGTCGGGCTGACCGAGAAGGACATCACCCCCGTGCTGCTGCAGCATCCGGACGGCAAGACCGCCCTCATCCGCGGCGACGTCGATGCCTGGGCGGGGCTCGACCCGATGATGGCGCAGGCCGAGGTCACCGACGGCGCCAAGCTGTTCTATCGCAACAAGGAGGCCAATACCTGGGGCATCCTCAATGCGCGCGAGCAGTTCCTCAAGGACCATCCCGACATCGTGCGGCGCGTGCTCGCGGTCTACGAGGACGCGCGCAAATATTCGCTCGCCAACTATGACGAGGAAAAGCGCGTCTTCATCGCCGGCACCAAGCTCCCCGACGCGGTGGTTGACAAGCAGCTCAAGGAGCGCACGGAACTCACGCACAACAAGGTCGGCCCGGCGCAGCGCGACTCGATCCTGCAGGCCGGCCTCGCCTTGCAGCAGGCCGGCGTCGTTCCGGCCAGCGTGGACGTGAAGAAGACGGTCGATGACCTGATCGACGACCGCTACGTGACGGAGACGAACTGACGCTGAGGGGGATTGCGGACGCGCGGGCCTGGCCCGCGCCCGCAATGACGGCGGCAGTTGCATTCCGCGAGCCGGTTATGTCTCTTGTGTCGATGACGGCGAGCGTCGAACCAGCCGAGGTGACACCGGCGCCATCGAACGCGAGCGTTGCGCGCGGCGGACCCGGACGCCTGTTGCGGCCCGCGCTGGGACTTCTGCTGCCGGTCGCCGTCGCGGTGGCATGGGAACTCGCGGTACGGCATGGCCTTGCCAGCGGCCGTCTGGTTCCGCCGCCGTCGGTCATTGTGCACACCTTCGCCGATCTCGCCCGCACCGGGGAACTCGAGCTCCATGCCAGCGCCACGCTCTCGCGGGTGATCGCGGGATTTGCCTTCGGCGTCGTCGCCGGCACCGTGTTCGGCGCGATCACCGGCTATTCGGCGCTGATGAACCGGCTGGTCGACCCGACCCTGCAGGCGTTGCGCGCCATTCCCTCGATCGCCTGGGTGCCGCTGTTCATTCTCTGGTTCGGGATCTTCGAGGCCTCGAAGATCATCCTGATCGCGGTCGGCGTGTTCTTCCCGGTCTATCTCGGCGTCATGGGTGCGGTCATGTCGGTCGACCGCAAGATCGTCGAGGTCGGCCGCGCCTTCCGGCTGTCCGGGATCGCCATGGTGCGGCGCATCCTGCTGCCCGCGGTGATGCCCGCCTACGTGATCTCGTTGCGCGCGGGCATGGGGCTCGGCTGGATGTTCGTGGTGGCGGCGGAATTCATGGGTGCCTCCACCGGGCTCGGCTTTCTGCTGATCGACGGCCAGCAGCTCGGCAAGCCGGCCCAGATCGTCGCGGCGATCGTGGCCTTCGCCATTCTCGGCAAGGCGACCGACTGGCTGATCGTGCTCCTTTCGGCGCCGTTCCTGCGCTGGGAAGACCGCTTCGGGCGGACATAAGAGAGCACCCCATGCTGGTCCTCGACCGCGTCGGCAAGACCTATCCCAACGGGGTGCATGCACTCGACGGGATATCGCTCACCGTCGCGCCCGGAGAGATTCTCGTGGTGATCGGCGGCTCAGGCTCCGGCAAATCCACCATGCTGCGGGCGATCTCGGGCCTCGACACGCCGAGCCAGGGCAGGGTGGTGCTCGACGGCATGACGATCACCGCGCCGCACGAGCAGATCGGCATCATCTTCCAGGAACCGCGCCTGCTGCCGTGGCTGCGCGTCGCCGACAATGTCGGCTTCGGCCTGGAACAATGTCCGACAGCGGAGCGAAACGCGCGGGTGGCGCGTGCGCTCGAGCGCGTCGGCCTGACCGACAAGGCGAGGGTGTGGCCGCGCGAGCTTTCCGGCGGGCAGGCGCAGCGGGTCGCCATTCTGCGCGCACTGGTGCCGCGGCCGCAGGTGCTGCTGCTCGATGAGCCGTTCTCCGCCCTCGATGCCTTTACCCGCGCCGATCTGCAGGATCACCTGCTCGACCTGTGGGCGGATTCGAAGCCGACGCTGATCGTGGTGACCCATGACGTCGAGGAAGCCATCGTGCTGGCCGATCGCATCATGGTGATGCGGCCGCATCCGGGCCGCGTCCACGAGGAGATCACCTGCGATCTGCCGCGCCCGCGCGACCGCCAGTCGGCGGCGTTCGATTTCGTCAAGCGCCGCGTATTGGCCGCGCTCGACCGCTCGCTCGAGCGCGCGGTGATCACCGACGACCGCGAGACCAAAGCCGCCGCCGGCGGCGGACTGTGGTGGTAACCGAAAACGGAAGCGAGGCCGGAAGGTCTTGCTTTTTTCCCCCGGCTGTCGTCTGTCCGTCCGGCATTTCGAACCGAGGGTTTCATCTATGGATGCCACCGCGTTGCGCGCCATGCAGGCGCCGCTCAAGGAGCGCTACAAGGGCGATCCCAAGTCCGCCTATATCACCTTGAAGGCGAAGGGCACGCTCGACGATACCCACATCGCCTGCAAGGTGGAAACCGGCCGCGCGCTCGCGGTCGCCGGTCTGCATCCCGCCACGGGCGGCACCGGGCTCGAGCTCTGCTCCGGCGACATGCTGCTCGAAGCGCTGGTCGCCTGCGCCGGCGTCACGCTGAAAGCCGTCGCGACCGCGCTCGACATTCCGCTCAAGTCAGGCCGGGTGTCGGCCGAAGGCGACCTCGATTTTCGCGGCACCCTCGGCGTGGCCAAGGACGCGCCGGTCGGCTTTGCGCAGATCCGCCTGCGCTTCGACGTCGACACCGACGCGCCGCAGGAGAAACTCGACCAGTTGCTCAAGCTCACCGAGCGCTATTGCGTCGTGTATCAGACGATCAAGAGCGGCCCGCCGGTCGAGGTGAAGCTCGACCGCGGGTGATCATGGTCCATGTCGGGGCGTGGAGGGTGGGCAAAGCGAAGCGTGCCCACGCGCTGATCTCAGCGTCCGGCGCCCGCCGCGCGGGCACGGCGCACGTGGCAGCCCAGAGCGTTGCGCGAGCTCGGACTGCGCCATTGCCCACCCTGCCGCTCACGTCTGCTCCCGTCTGATGCTGCCCGATCCGCTGTTCTGGTACGGCCTCGTCCTCAAGATGGCGATGACGGCGACGATCGTGGTGGTGGCATCGGTCGCCGTCGAGCGCAGCGGACCGTTCATCGGCGCGCTGATCGCGGCGCTGCCGACCGCCGCGGGTGCGACCTATATCATCCTGGCGCTGGAGCATCCGCCGGCGTTCATTGCCGCGAGCGCGGTCGGCAGCGCCGCGGCGAATGCGGCGGTTGCGATCTTCGCGCTCACTTACGCCGCGCTGGCGCAACGTCAGGGCATCGTGCTCAGCATCACCGGCGCAACGCTGATATGGTTTGCCGCTGCCGCCGGGCTGCGCCTCGTCGACTGGACCGCGGCGAGCGCACTCGCGCTCAATGCGGTCGTGTTCGCCATCACCATTCCGGCCTCGGCGCGCTATCGCCGCGCCGCGGTGCCGCGCGAGGCGATCAAGCGCACGCGGTATGATATCCCGCTGCGCGCGGCGACAGCCGCGCTGGTGGTCGCCATCGTGACGACGGCGAGTCATCAAATCGGCTCGTTCGCCTCCGGCGTATTCGCCGTGTTTCCGATCGTGATGGGGAGTTTCGTGGTGATCCTGCATCCGCGCGTCGGCGGACCGGCGGCGGGCGCCGTGCTCGCGCATGCGGAGCCGGCGCTCGTCGGCCTGGGGCTCGGCTTTCTCGGGCTGCATTATCTCGCCGAGCCGGTCGGCGTGTGGTGGGGCTTCGCCGGCGGTCTCGCCATCGCCATGGCATGGAGCGCGATGCTGTTGCTGCTGCGGCGGGCGCGGTTGCGGCTCTAGCCGCGCCAGGGCCGCCCGTGTGACAATCATGCGAGAGATCGAGCGAAAGCAATTCGGTGGGACATGGCGGGAACGGACAGCGGCGGCAATGATCTCCTGCTGGTGACCGGGGCGAGCGGCTTCGTCGGATCGGCCATCGCCATTGCAGCGCGCGCGGCCGGCTACCGCGTACGCGTGCTGGTGCGGCGCTCAAGTCCGCGGATCAATATTCAACCCGACGACGAGGTGGTCATCGGCGACATCCGTGATCGTGCATCGCTGGTTCCGGCCCTGCGCGGCGTCCGGTACCTCGCCCACGCTGCTGCCGATTATCGATTATGGGCGCCGCCCCCGGACGACATCGTCCGCACCAACCTGGAGGGGACGCGGTACGTCATGGAGGCGGCGTTGCGCGCCGGGGTCGAGCGCATCGTCTATACCAGCAGCGTCGCCACGCTGGCGTTGCGGGACGATGCACCGGCGGACGAAACCCGTTCGCTCCCGGCAAGCGAGGCCGTCGGCGCCTACAAGAAGAGCAAAGTCCTGGCCGAGCGTCTGGTCGGGGAGATGGTGCAGCACCACCGGCTTCCGGCGGTCATCGTCAATCCGACGGCGCCCATCGGGCCCCGCGACGTAAAGCCGACACCCACCGGCCGCATCATTGTCGAGGGCGCGAGCGGGCGCATGCCGGGTTTCGTGGATACCGGCCTCAATCTCGCGCATGTCGACGACGTGGCCGCCGGCCATCTCGCGGCGCTGCGACGCGGTGCGATCGGCGAGCGCTACATTCTCGGCGGCGAGAACGTGGCGCTCGGCACCATGCTGGCGGACATCGCCAACATGGTCGGCCGCCGCCCGCCCACGCTGCGGCTTCCGATTGCCGCGCTCTATCCGGTCGCGTTCGGCGCCGAATTATGGGCGCGCCTGACCGGCAAGGCCCCGTTCGCGACCTTGGACGCACTGCGCATGGCGCGCCATCATATGTTCTTCAGCGACGCGAAGGCACGGCGCGAGCTGGGCTACAGCTCGCGGCCCTATCGGGAGGCCATCGCCGATGCGATCGCCTGGTTCA
>Ga0310810_10007741_pt1 | contig 12299 bp, 13 predicted proteins | sample NCmetagenome_FD_207641 | JGI IMG/M metagenome (GOLD analysis project Ga0310810, IMG submission 207641) | Soil microbial communities from experimental microcosm in Duke University, North Carolina, United States - NC | ecosystem: Engineered > Artificial ecosystem > Soil microcosm > Unclassified ... | reverse complement strand
CTCGGACTCGATCTCGATGTGGCGTCCGTCGCGCTGGAGCGTGACTTCGCCGGCGGCCTCGGGCAGTCCGAGCGAATCGGCCTGGGCGCGAAGGTGGCGCAGGATCACCTGATCGGAGTTGTGCGACGCGAAGCGCACTTCCTGCCGCATGGCGTCCTTGTACTGGTAGAAGCGGAAATACACCTCGCCCGCGTTGACGGCGAAGTACCCAGCCGCCGACAGCAGGAGGAGGGAGAACAGACAGCCGAGTGACGAGCTCCCAGGCCGGGATCTCACCATTGAGATTGCGCTCCTTCGACGATGTCGTTCACGATGCGTCTGAGAGCCTCACGACGGCCGCCGGCCTCGTCGCGTTCGGCGTATTCCCCTTCCGCCGCGAGCCCGCTCTTCTCCCAGATCGTCTTTCCGTTCGTCTGATCGACGATTTGGACGTCCAAAGTGATACGGAGGCGCCGGCGGGCGGTCAGGGCCTGGGCGGGGTCGGAGCTGTAGGCGATGGGGACGTCCGCGTCGTAGGAGCGGATCACCCCCTTCACGATGGCGTCGGCGCGGGCCTCGGAGGCGTCCCGGACGCCGAGGCGGGTCTGGAGCTCCCGGTGCATGGCGTCGAGGAGCTCCCGCTGCACGTCCGGGCTCGGAGTCTCGTTGTCGAAGGGCAGGATGGCCATGGTCCGGACATGCGACGGCAGGCCACCGCCGGCGAACCCGTAGTGCGTGATGCACCCCGTCAGGGCGAGGAGCAGCAGGAGGACGCTAGAAGCGCCAGATCGCTGGATCGAACGCTGAAACGGCATCGGAGCGCTGGATGGCGAGAGTGAGAGTGCGACGGGTGACTTCGTTGCGATACTTCACGCGGGCGCCGGCGCTCCGCTCCACCCACTCCTGGAGGCGGCCGCCCGCGACCCGCTCGAGCCGGACGAGGGTGTCGCCCCGGAAGGTGACGCGCCAGTGCACCGGTGAGCCGATCTCGGCACGGACGAGGGAATCCTGCACCCGGACGACGGTATCGCGCTCCGCCGGCAGCTGCAGTCGGCCGAGCGCGGCCCAGAGCAGCGCACGTGGCGGCACGAGCTGCCGGGCGACGTCGGCGCCGGGCACGCGAAGGCTGTCGCCGACCAGCACCGCGGCGCCGCTCCCCATGCCGCCGCCGAGAAAGAAATCCATCCGCACGCTGTCGGGGGAAGCGACGCGGGCGACCCCTTCCCCACGTGCGCTGAAATCGGGATCCACGAGCTCCCACAGGAAGACGATCTTGCGGTGCCCCGTGGGGAGATCCCCCGTGGGGAGGCGACGGTCCGGCACGACCATGCCCGGCAGCGCGGTCACGCGCGGCGGCCGGCAGGCGACGACGCAGACGAGCACCGCGAGCGCGATCCTAGTGAATCGTGATGCGAGCAATGCGATCTCCCTGCACGATGCGGTCGAGGACGTCCGAACCCCCCATGAGCTGACCGAAGACGGTGTATCCGCCGTCGAGGTGTGGCTGCGCGGCATGCGTGACGAAGAACTGGCTGCCGCCGGTGTTCGGTCCCGACAACGCCATGCCGAGCGTGCCTCGGCCATAGCGGTGCGGGTTCAACTCGTCCCGGATGGCGTACCCCGGTCCACCGTTTCCGTCCCCTCTCGGGTCGCCGGCCTGAACCACGAAGTTCGGCACGACGCGGTGAAAGCGAAGCCCGTCGAAGTAGCGGCGATTCGCCAGGCTCACGAAGTTGTGCACGGTAGCCGGCGCGTCGGCGGGAAAGAGCGCGAGCTCGAGCGCGCCGCGATCGGTCTCGATTCGCGCGACCGGCGCGCGGGCCGCCAGTGCCTCGCGCGCGCGCTCCTCGTACCACTCCATGGGTCGTGCGACGCCCGTGAGGTCGCGCCAGGACGCGAAGCGCGGAATCGCCGCCGCGCGCGCGCGCTCGAGGGGATCGGTCGGGCGCGGCAGCCGACCGAGTGCCATGGAGAGGCTGTCGGGGATCGCGCTGGAGTGCGCGAGCGCCGAGTCGACGAGCGTCCAGAAGGCGACACGCGCATCGAGGTCCGCGTCGCGGCGCGTGAGGGGATACGACGCGATCGCGGCGGCGAGATCCTGCGGCGCCGCGCCGGAGGCGAGCGCGCCGAGCGCGCTCGCGCGCACGACGAAGTCGGAATCCGCGAGGAGCACGCGCAATCGCGCCCGCGCTTCCGGGGCGACGCTCGCGCTCTCGGCGAGGGTGGCGAGCGCGCCCGCCGCGGCTGCGCGGACGCGACCGTCCGGATCGCGCACCGGCCCCTCCAGCCGACGGATCGCCTGCGTGGCCGGCCCGAGCGCATCGAGCTCGACGCCGGCGGCACGGCGCCGCGAGTCGGCGTCGGCGCGCCAGGTGCTCCACCGATCGCGCAGCGCATCGCGCCGCAGGGCAGACTCCGCGAGCGCGCGGCGAAAGACGAACGAGGTGTCCGACGCCCACGCGGCCGCCCACCGCGACGAGTCGGCGCCGAGCGCGAGGTGCGCGAACGCCGCGGCGGTGACGCGCACACCGGCATCTGGATCATGGAGTGCGCTCCCGACCTCCGGCGCCGCCGCGTCGCCGTAACCGCCCAGTACGCGTACCGCCGTGACGCGCACCCGCGCGCTCGCGTCGTGCACGAGCGGCCGGAGTGCCGCCAGTGCGACGTCGCGCAGCGAGTCGCCGGCGAGCGATCGGCCGAGGCCGCGCGCCGCATAGTCGCGCACGTCGGCGTTCGGCGCGCGTGTTGCCCCGAGCAGCGGCCGCACGGCGGCCGCGCTCCGCGCACGAGCGAGCACGTAGGCGGCCCGCCACGCGATCCCCGTGTCGGCGTCGGCGAGGAGGGGCACGACCGGAGCGACCGGCGGCGGACGCAGGCGCGCGAGCGCGAGGAGGACGGCGCGCCGCGCCCGCGCGCCGAGACGCGCATCGGCCGTGGCCGCGAGGAGCGCGGCGCGTGCCGGCTCGCCGACCTGGCCAAGCAGCCATGCCGCCTCGCTCGCGGCCTCGGGCCGCGCGAGCGCAGAGGCCCCGAGCGCGACGGAGCCCGTATCGGCGAGCAGGCCGAGCGCGTAGAGGGCCGCGCTCGCGACAGCCGAATCGGCGTCCTGCGCGAGCAGGCGCAGCGCGGGCAGGCGGTCGCGAACGCCGACGCGCCCCGCGGCGAGCGCGGCGGCGCGCCGCAACGCCGGATCGTTCGCCCGCATCGCGGAATCGAGCGCCGGGACGTCGACGCGGCGCGTGTCCTCCATGGCGATGAGCCGTGCACGCAGCGCGACGACGCCGGGAGGTCCGGCGGCGCGGAGCGTCGTGCATGCCGAGGCGGCGAACAGCGCGAGGGCGAACGCCGCGCTACAACGCGCTCTCGAGGCGTGCGCGAAATTCAGGGAGCAGCGCGACGGGCCGGCCGGTGGCGTCGACGGAAACGAGCGCGGTGTAGGCGGTCGCGAGGCGTGCTCCTGACTCGACATGCGAGATCACGTAGTCGAAGGTGACGGCGCGGGACCGCACGGCGCCGAGCGTCGTCTCGATGCGCACCCGATCGTCGAAGCGCGCCGGCGCGAGATACCGCACGCTGGCCTCGGCGACGGCGAGGCCGAATCCTTCCGCCTCGAGCGCGGCGTAGTCGCCGCCGAGGGCGCGCATGAACTCGACGCGACCGACCTCGCACCAGATCAGGTAGTTCGCGTAGTACACGATGCCCATGCGGTCCGTCTCCGCATAGCGGACGCGCAGCTCGGTGGCGTGCGTCAGCGGCATGGCGACGGGGCGCGGCGGACACGGAGCACCAGGCGAAGTTGCCCGTGCCCGCGCGGTTTGTAAAGCGCACGCGGCGCTTGTAGACTCCGTGCGTGCTCGCCCCGCCCTGCTACGTCGTCTCCGACATTCACCTCGGCCACGCGTCGGACGAGACGGAGCGGCAGTTCGTGTCGTTCCTGCGCGCGCTGCCGGGACGCGCGTCGTCGCTGCTCGTGAACGGCGACCTGTTCGAGTTCTGGTTCGAGTGGCGGACCGTGGTGCCCCGCGCCTCCGTTCGCACGCTGGCCGCGCTCATGGATCTGCGCGACGTCGGCGTACCGGTGACGATGATCGGCGGCAATCACGATTGCTGGGGGGGCGACGTGCTGCGCGAAGCGGGGGTGGCGTTCCAGCTCGGCGCGTGGACGGGATCGCTCGGGGGATGGCGCGCACGCGTCGAGCACGGCGACGGGCTGCGCGAACGCGAGGACCGCGGCTATCGCGCGCTGCGACACGTGCTCCGCAACCGCGCCGCGATCCGCGCGTTCCGCGCGCTCCATCCGGATCTCGCGTCGCGGCTCGCGCTCGGCAGCTCGCACGCGAGCCGCAGCTACGCGCCGCGCGACGCGGGGCGCGGCCTGCGCGCGGTCGCCGAGGCGACGCTGGCCGCCGATCCCGCGCTCGAGCTGTTGATCTACGGCCACTCGCACGTGAGCGCGCTCGAGCGCGTGCCGTCGGGCAACGTGTACGCGAACGCGGGGAGCTGGCTCGACGCGCCGACCTATCTCGTGGCGACGCCGGAGCGGATCGCATTGCGCGAGTGGAGCGGCTCAGCCGAAGGTCCGGATCTCCACGTTCTCGATCGCCGTCCCGAGAAAGCGTCGGCCTAGCCGCAGGAACTGCTGCGGGTCGTCGGAGGCGAGGAAGCGGTGGCGACCGACGCTCCCCGCCGGCGCGGCGATCCCGTGCTCGGCGAGCATGCGGCGTGTGTCCGCGGCGGTCTCCTCGGCGCTGTCGATGAGCCGCACGGAGCGGCCGACGATCTCGCCGATGAGCGGCTTGAGCAGCGGATAGTGCGTGCAGCCGAGGACGAGCGTGTCGATCTCGTCGGACAGGAAGGGTGCGAGATACTCCTCGGCGATGAGGTGGCTGGCGGGGTGATTGACCCAGCCTTCCTCGACGAGCGGGACGAGGAGGGGACAGGCGAGCGCGGTGACGCGCACGTCGGGCGACTCGGCGTGGATGGCGCGAACGTACGCCTGCGACCTGATCGTCCCTTCGGTACCGATGACGCCGATGTGTCCCGATCGCGTGGCGCGGACGGCGGCGCGCGCGCCCGGCTCGACGACGCCGATAACCGGCACATCGAGCTCTTCGCGCAGCATCGGAAGGGCGTGGGCCGTGGCGGTGTTGCACGCCACGACGATCGCCTTCACGCCCTCGCCGAGCAGGAACGAGCTGATCTCGCGGCTGTAGCGGCGCACCGTATCCGGCGACTTGGGACCGTAGGGCACGCGCGCCGTGTCGCCGAAGTAGACGAGACTCTCGGCGGGGAGCTGGCGCATGATCTCGTGGGCGACCGTGAGACCGCCGAGCCCGGAGTCGAACACGCCGATGGGCGCCGCGCCGCGCGCCGCGCCGACCGGCGCCACTCCAACGGCCAGGTCGAGCACGGCGTCGCTCACCAGCTCACCTTCGCGGCCACCACGGTGCCCGCGGGCCGCCGTTCGACGGAGACCTGCGTCGGCAGATCCCACAGGTGCGCGGCGACGTACGCGTCGGCCGCGGCGAGCAGATGATTCGCGATGAGGAAGGCGAGCCAGTCCTCGACGTGGCCGCGGCGCACGTCGATCAGCTCCTGCGTGTAGCCGGACGTCTGCGTGATCTCCGACCCGGTACCGGGATCGACGCCGATGACGATCAGCGAGTCCGTCTTCAGGCGGCGCGCCTGGCGCAGATCGGCGGCCGACTCGTGAAGCATGGCGAGCGCGATCCCTTCGGTGAGCACGAAGATCGCGCCCGCGGTGGGACGGCCGAGCACCGATTGCGAGTAGCCCGGTACGACGAGCGAGTAGAGAAACGCGCGCCGCGGCGAGAGGGGCGGCTTCGGAAGGAGCGCGCGCGTGGAGTCGCGCGGCGTGCGGCGCGCACCCACCTGCGCACTGTCGACCTGCTGGGCCGCGAGCGACGGCACGGACGCCGCCGCGAGGAGGAGCACCGCGCCGAGCAGCGACGATCGTACCGAATGGAACTTCGCGGTGCCGGTCATCGCGAATCGCGGGCGAGTGGGTCGCGGGTGGCGGGAGTGCATGGGAATCGAACCCACCAGACCCGACGTGGTCGGGTCACAGTCGTTTTGAAGACGACGGAAGCCACCAGGCCCCATCCACTCCCACCGGGTCACCGCAGGACGATGCGCCGCGGACCGGGCTCCTCCGCCGAGCCGATCTCCACCGCGCCGGATACGGCGGAAAGATAGCCCTGGAGCGCGGGGGGCGGCACGGCGAGGAGGAGCCCGCCCGAGGTCTGCGGATCGATGGCGAGCGCACGGTCGGCCGGCGCGGCCTCGCTCCAGTCGACGAGGTCGGCGAGGTAGCTCTCGTTGCGCTCCGCGCCGCCGGTGCGCACGCCGGCGGACCAGAGCGCACGAGCACCCGGCAGCTCGGGAAGCCGCGCGCCGTCGATGCGGAGGGTCACCCCGCTCGCGCGTGCGACGTGCGAGGCGTGGCCGAGCAGCCCGAAGCCCGTGACGTCGGTGGCGCACGCGATGCCGGCGGCGAGCGCGGCGCGACTCGCCCCCGCGTTGAGCGCGATCATCGATTCGTGCAGCGCACGGCGCGCGTCGTCGGCGAGCGTCCCCTGCTTCTCGGCCGTGGCGAGCAGTCCGGTGCCGAGCGGCTTGGTGAGCACGAGGCGATCGCCGGGGCGCGCCGCGGCGTTGGTGAGCAGCCGAGCGGGATGCGCCTGGCCGGTGACGCTGAGCCCGAACTTCAGCTCCTCGTCGATGATCGAGTGGCCGCCGACGAGGACGGCGCCCGCGGCGTGCACGACGTCCTGCGCGCCGCGCAGGATGTCGGTGAGCACCGAGTTGGGGAGACGTCCCGCGGGAAATCCGACGATGGCGAGCGCGGTGAGTGGCTCGCCGCCCATGGCGAAGACGTCGGAGAGCGCGTTGGCCGCGGCGACCTGGCCGAAGGTATAGGGGTCGTCGACGATCGGCGCGAAGAAGTCGAGCGTCTGGACGATGGCGAGATCGTCGCGCAGCACGAAGACCCCCGCGTCATCGAAGGTCTCGCGACCGACGATCACTCGGCGGTCGGCGTGCACGGGCACGCCGCTCAGCGCCTCGGCCAGGTCACCCGGACCCAGCTTGGCGGCTCAACCGGCGCAGCGCGCGAAGCTCGTGAGGCGGAAGAGCTCCGTGCGCGTTCGGTTCGTCGACATGATCGTGACGTGGAAGGTGAGGTCCGCGGCTACGACGCGGACGGGAGCACGGCGACGAGGTCGATCTCGACCAGCACGCCGCGCGGAAGGGCGGACACCTGGACCGTGGAGCGCGCCGGACGCGCGTCGCCGACGGCGCGCGCGTACACCTCGTTCATGCGCGGAAAGTCGTGCATGTCGGTGAGGTACACGGTGGTCTTCACGACGTCGGTCCAGCCGGCGCCGGCGGAGGCGAGCACCGCATCGAGATTGCGCAGGACCTGCTCCGTCTGCGCGACGACGTCGCCCTCGACGATCTGGCCGGCGACCGGATCGAGCGCGATCTGGCCCGCGGTGAAGAGGAAGCCGTTGGCGACCGTCCCCTGCGAGTAGGGGCCGATCGCCGCTGGCGCCTGGTCGGTCTGGATCGTTCGGATCGGCACGCGGATTCTTCTCCTGGGGATGTCGGTGGCGGGTCGCGAGCGCGGTCCGCGCGCGGATTCTACGCGACGGGCGGCGTCAGACGAAAGAGCCGCCGCGCATTGGCGGCGGTGAGGGCACCGAGCGCGGACGCATCGACCTCGCGCGCGGCGGCGACGCGCGCCGCGGTGAGCGAGACCCATGCCGGCTCGTTGCGGTGCCCGCGGTGCGGCACCGGCGCGAGGTAGGGCGCGTCGGATTCGACGAGCAGCCGGTCGTCGGGGACGAGGCGCAGGAGCGCGTCGTCGGTCCAGCGCTTGAACGTCACGATCCCGCTGAACGAGACGTACCAGCCGGCGGCGAGCGCCGCCTCGGCCAGCGCGGCGGTCCCGGTGAAGCAGTGGAGCACGCCGACGACGCCCCGCGCGCCGGCCTCGGCGACCATGGCACGGGTGTCGTCTTCGGCCTCGCGCGTGTGGACGACGACGGGACGCGAGAGCTCCGCCGCGAGCGCGAGCTGCGCGGCGAAGGCATCGCGCTGGCGCTCGCGTGGCGAATGATCGTAGTGGTAGTCGAGCCCGCACTCGCCGATGGCGACCGCGCCGCGCGCGACCTCCCGGCGGATCCCGTCCAGATCGCGCGCCGGATCGAAGTCCATCGCGTCGTGCGGATGGACGCCGGCGGTGTGATGGCAGAATCCGGGATGGCGTTCGGCCAGGTCGCCGGCACGCCGGGCGGCGTCGAGCGATTCGCCGATGCAGACGAGCGCGCGCGCGCCGGTGCGCCGCGCGCGCTCGATCACCGCGTCGCGATCGGGGTCGAAGGCGGGGTCCGCGAGGTGGACGTGGCTGTCGACGAACTCCATCACCGAGACGCGAACCGCCGCGCGAGGCGGCGGTTCGACCGGACGTGCGCGAACGGCGAGGCGCTACCGCGCACCGACGGGGGTGCGCGCGGTGGACGGCCGCTGCGGCGCGGCCGCGTTGCGCGCCCCGGGGCCGCCCTTGCCCGGGCCGGCGGTCGCGCGCGGCCACTTCGTCTCGATCCAGAGCAGCACCGGCGCGGCGATGAAGATGGAGCTGAACGTTCCCGTGACGATACCGAACAGCATGATCCAGGAGAACGGGCGGATCACCTCGCCGGCGAAGAGCAGCAGCGAGAGCGTCGCCGCGGCGACGGTGACGTGGGTGAGCACCGAGCGCGGGAGCGTCTCGTTGATCGATCGGTTGAGCACGTCGTAGAGCGACTCGGCGCGCCCCTTCTTCATGTTCTCGCGGACGCGATCGAAGATGATGATCGTGTCGTTGAGGGAGTAGCCGATCACGGTGAGGAGGGCGGCGACGACGGTGAGCGAGACCTCGAGCCGCATCATGGCGAGGAAGGCGAGGGTGCTGAGGAGGTCGTGCGCGGTAGCGATCACCGCGGCGAGCCCGAAGCGCCACTCGAAGCGGAAGGCGAGATAGAGGAGCGTGACGCCGAGCGAGATCACGATCGCGATCATCGCGTTCCGACTGAGCTCGTCGCCGACGCGCGGGCCGACGGTCTCCTCACGGATGATGCGCACGTTGCCCTGCCCGAAGCGCTGCTCGAGCGCGGCCTTGATCTGGTTCGCCGTGTTCTCGACGGCGTTCGTGGCATTCGCGCGGTTGGCGGCGCGCACGGTGAACTCGCGGTTGTTCCCGAACTGCTGGATCTCCGAGCCGCTGAAGCCGGCCGCGTCGACCGTGGAGCGGATGTCGCCGACGTTGGGGGGCTGGGCGAACTCGAGCTGCATCAGCGTTCCACCCGTGAACTCGATGCTCCGATTGAGGCCGCCGTGGATGCCGAGAAAGATCAGCCCCAGCGCGATGAACGCCACCGTGAGGCCGACGGCGAGGCGCCAGGACTTGATGAAATCGATCTTGGTGTCGTGGAGGATGCGCAGCATGAGTGCCCCTAGATGCTCAGCGTCTGGGCGCCGCGCGAGCGGTTGAGCCACAGGAGATAGAAGGTCCGCACGACGAAGATCGACGTGACCATGGAGGCCACGATGCCGGCGATGAGGGTGACGGCGAAGCCCTTCACGGGCCCGGTGCCGAACTGATAGAGCACCATGGCCGTGAGGATCGTCGTGACGTTCGAGTCGACGATCGCGCTCATCGCGTGGCGGAAACCCTCGTCGATGGCGGTCCGCACCGTCTTGCCGCGAGCGAGCTCCTCGCGAATGCGCTCGAAGATCAGCACGTTCGCGTCGACGGCGATCCCGATGGAGAGCACGAAGCCGGCGAGCCCCGGCAGCGTGAGCACGGCATCGAAGCCGGCGAGCGCCGCGAGCGTGTACAGCACGTACAGCGCGAGACCGGCGACGGCGAGCAGGCCGGAGAAGCGGTAGTACGCGAGCATGATCACGACGACGAGCACGATCGCGATGCCGCCCGCGGTGAGCGCGTGATTGATCGAATCGCGGCCGAGGCTCGGTCCGATGTTGCGCACCTCGGCGACGCGCAGCGGCACGGGGAGCGCGCCGGCCTTGAGGACGAGCGCGAGGTCCTGCGCGTTCTGGAGGTCGCGACCCTGACCCATGGTGATCTGGCCGTGCGTGCCGATGGCGCTGTTGATGACCGGGGGCATCCCCATCACGACCTTGTCGAGGACGATGGCCATGTAGTCGTGCACGTGCTTCGCCGTCTCGCGCTGGAAGCGACGCCCGCCCTCGTTGTTGAGCGTGAACTCGACCACCGTGCCTTCCATCGTGCTCGTGCTCGGCTTCGCGTCGGTGAGATACTCGCCGGTGATGATCGGGCGCTCATCGAGCATGTAGAGGAAGCGATAGGTCTTTCCGCCGAGGACCGTGGAGTCGTTGCCGAAGCGCACGACCTTGCCGGGAGGCAATGCCGCCTGGACGGCGGGGAGCTCGAAGAAGGACTTGAGCGCGTCGTACTGCGAGCGATCGAAGGCGAACTGCCCGGGCATCTGGCCGCCCGAGATCAGCTTGGAGATCGGCCCGCTCGCGTTCTTCAACGCGGAATCGGCCGCGATGCTGTCCTTGCGCGAGCTGTCCGCGCGCGCGCTGTCCGATGTGCCGGCGCCCGACGATTTCGCCGCGCTGTCGCCGGTGGTGAGCAACCCATTGAGACCATTCGTCGCGCTCGGCGTCGCGGCGCCCGTCGTCGCGACCGCGCCACCGAACCCCTTCTCGCGCGCGATCGCGTCGAGGCGCGGCAAGGCCTTCTCGAATGCGCCCGTCTTGTCGGTGATCTGGAACTCGAGGAAGGCCTGATCCTGCGCGATCTTGATCGCGCGCTCGCGGTCGTCGATGCCGGGGATGTCGACGAGGATGCGATCGTTGCCGGCCTTCTGGATCACGGTCTCGGAGACGCCGAGCCCCTCGATGCGCGTGCGCACGACCTTCAGCGCGCGGTCGATCGCCTCCGCCTTGTCGGCGACGACGCCCTTCGAGTCGTCCACCTCGAGCGCGAGATGCATCCCGCCCGACAGGTCCAACCCCTTGCGCAGCGGCACGCGATAGACCGTCGTGTCGTAGAAGGTGCCGTCGGCGCGGCGCTGGCGAACCTTCACGTTGCGGGGGAAGAGTGCCCAGGCCGAAGCGAGCACGAGGACGCCGATGATGATCAGGCGCCACTTGAGGTTGGACATGCGACTACAGGGTGGAGGGAGGTAGGTGCATGGAACCGTTAAGGTTACCCGAAGCTCAGAGTGCCGTCAACGCGATCCGCGCGGCGTCGGCGTCACGGTGGAGCTGCGCCACGAGCGCGTCGGGACCGGAGAAGCGCACGGTGTCACGGAGCCGGGCGACGAACGCCACGTCGACGCGGTCACCATAGAAGTCGCCCTCGGCGTCGAAGAGATGGGCCTCGAGCATGCGCCGCTCGTCGCCGAAGGTCGGACGGCCGCCGAGATTCATCATACCGCCGAACCGGCCGCGCGATCCAATCACCTCGACCGCGTACACGCCGTCGGGGGGGAGCAGCTTGCGCGCGGTGCCCGGATCGACGTTGAGCGTCGGAAAGCCGAGCAGCCGCCCGCGCGTCGCGCCCGTGACGACCGTTCCGCGCACCGAGTAGCGTCGCCCGAGCAGCGCGCAGGCGCGGTCGAGCTCGCCCCCGGCGATGGCGCGCCGGACGAGCGTGCTGCTCACCGGCTCGCCGTCGGCCGTCAGCACCGGCGGGACCACGTCGACGGCGAAGCCGCGCTCGGCCCCGAGCGTTCGAAGCAGCGCGACGTCGCCCTCGCGGCCGCGGCCGAAGCCGTGATCATGGCCGATGAGCAACTCGCTCATTCGAAAGCGCTCGCGCAGCACGTCGTCGACGAACTGGGTGGCGGAGCGCTGGGCGAACGCCGGCGTGAAGGCGAGGACGGCGACGAAGTCGAGGGGCGTCTCGGCGAGCAGCGCGAGCTTCTCCGCGCGCGTGGTGAGCAGCAGGGGCGCCGCGGCGGGATGCAGCACCTCGAGCGGGTGCGGCTCGAACGTCACGAGGAGGCTGGCGTGCTTCGATCGCGCCGCGTGCGCGGTGAGCCGGTCGAGAACGTCGCGGTGCCCGCGATGCACGCCGTCGAAGGTGCCGACGGTGACCGTGGTGGCCGCGACGTCCGGCGGAAGATCCGGAAGCGCGGAGTCGCCGACGACGCGCACGCTCAGCCCACCTTCCGCATGACGACGCGCGGCTGCCAGGTCCCGCCGGCGGCCTCGGCGAACGCGAGCAGCGCGCCGCTCCTCGCGTCGACGAGCGCGGCACGGCC
>Ga0310810_10007738_pt1 | contig 12301 bp, 10 predicted proteins | sample NCmetagenome_FD_207641 | JGI IMG/M metagenome (GOLD analysis project Ga0310810, IMG submission 207641) | Soil microbial communities from experimental microcosm in Duke University, North Carolina, United States - NC | ecosystem: Engineered > Artificial ecosystem > Soil microcosm > Unclassified ... | reverse complement strand
CGGCGTCATGATGCACCTCGCCGACCAGGCGACCCCGACCGAGCTGCGCCTGAAGGGCGCGGAGGGCGGCAAGACTTTCATCGGGCCTGCCGAAGATCCGCCGGGCAGCGCGCAGGACCGCGAGGTGGTCTTGTTCAATGGCCGCGTATTGATTTTGCGCTGGATGGATTCGGAAGTGCAGGGCCGCTACGGGACGATGGTCTATGTTCGCTGCGGCGCGGAGGGCGGCAGGAAGACGGCGGCGAAGCCGCGCGCGGTCGCGAAGCCCAAAGCGGCCCCTACCGCGCCCCCACCACCGAGACAGTGATGTGCGCGTTCTGTGAAAATTTCGCGGCAGGACGATTTACTCTCGATAAATTTCCCTGTTTTGGTAAGACAATTCCCTGTTTTGTTGCGTAGGGAATTTTTCTGGAAGACACTGAATTTGCTTGCTATGTCTGCTGTTAAAATCGCAATGGCTGGCTAGATTCGGACGTGGATAGGCCGTGTGTGCGTTGTTCTCAGGGGACAATGAGAATAAACTCTGTGCCAGACCGAGCCGTTCGAAATGAAGCGACCATTCGGCTGGCGCGTCGCGCAAGGCCGTAACGCCGATGCCACCGGGCAGCCGTCCTTCGATGGCGGCCTTGACCAGAGCCCTAGCGCCATCGAGATCGTCATGTTGACGTGGCGAAGGCTGCATTTCTGGCGAGCGGCAATTTTACTAAGTGCGTCGGGTATTCTATTGCAGCGATGGACAAAGCGGCCGCTGAACCTGTGAGAACATAAACAAACTGCCGCCACCTCATCGCCGCCCCGAACCATGGACAGGCAGCGTTGCGTAGCCCTCTACCTATTCGGGCGGCATGGAAGTTGCTATCGTTTGTTCTTCCGATGAATTCGGGGAGACACGCCTATGGCCCATGTATCGTCCATGTTTTGCATCGCAGGAGCGGTGATCGTTGGCACCTCAGCACTCGCACAAACATCACCGCCCGCTCCGGCCTCGGGATTGCCGCCGACGGCGACAATCACCACGCCCGGCTACCCCGCGGCCGGGCCGGCGGATCCCAACCTCCGCGTCGTGACCCTCCCGGGGGGCAAGAAAATACATGTCCTACCGGCCACGCTCGAAACTACGCAATGGGGCTGGTTCGACAATTCGCAGCCGCCGGTCCTGCGTGTCCACTCCGGTGACACCGTCGTGCTGGAAACGATGATGCACAGCCATAACCAGGTGGTCCCCGGCGCGACCATCGAGCAGATCAAGAAGCTGCGTACCGATTTCCCCGGGCGCGGGCCGCACACTTTGACCGGGCCGATCTATATCGAGGAAGCGCAACCGGGCGACGTGCTCAAGGTGAGGCTCAACAAGATCGTCCCGCGAGCCTACGCCACGAACTTCAACGTGCCGGGCATGTTCGGCCAATTCCCCAGCGTGTTTCAGGACGGCCAGGTCAAGTATATGTATCTAGATCTCGATAGCATGACGACCGAGTTTCTGCCCGGCATCGTCCTGCCAGTACGGCCCTTCCCGGGCACGCTCGGCGTCGCGCGCAAGGAGCCGGGCCGCTACTCGAGCGTTCCGCCCGGGGAATACGCCGGCAACATGGATATCCGCGACTTCGTCGCCGGGACAACACTCTATGTGCCTGTGCATGTGCCCGGCGCGCTGCTCTGGAGTGGCGACTCTCACGCGGGCCAGGGTAACGGCGAGGTGAACCTGACCGCCATCGAGACCGCCTACAAGGAGCTCAACGTCACGGTCGAGGTGGTGAAGGGCAAGCCGCTCGACTTCCCGCGCATCGAGACGCCGAAATCCTGGATCACAATGGGATTCGATGCGGACTTGAACAAGGCCTGGGCCCAGGCCAAGGCGCAAACCGCCAAGTTTCTCTCGGAGCAGCGCGGCGTGTCGGCCGATCAGGCAGCGAAATTGATGGTGAGCGTTTCCGACTGCCGCGTCTCGCAGGTCGTCAACATCAAGAAAGGCATCCACTGCCTCAATCCCAAGAACACGCGCGACAAGGAAGACATGGAGCGCCCCGCCAAGGAAACGTCGAAATACTACGTCTCGCATGCCAAGGATGCGGACCTGAACAAGGCTATGAATGACGCGTCGATGGGCATGATCAACCAGCTCGTTTCGCAGAAAAAACTCACGCGGCTCGACGCCTATGGGCTCGCGAGCGTGGCGATGGATTGCCGGATCGGCGCGATGTCCGACACGGAAAAGAATGTCCATTGCCTGATGCCAAAGAGTATCTGGGTAGCGAGCGCGAGCAAGCGCTAGTGGAAATCAGGCAGGGCCTCGGTATGCCGCGGTCCTGCCTGCAGCAAAAAGATGGCGTTGCGTTCCGTTCTCATCGCCGCATTGCTGGCTTTGGCCTGGCCGGCATTTGCGCAGGACCGCCTTGAAGTCGTGACCACAACGGGCGACCTGCGCAGCCTGACCGAAGCCGTGGGAGGCAACCGCGTCACGGTGACGAGCCTCGTGCCGCCGAATATCGACGCCGAGGAATATCAGCCCAAGCCGCAGGACGTGGTGCGACTCAAACGTGCGCAGCTGCTCGTGCGCGTCGGGCTCGACTACGATCTGTGGCTCGATCGCCTGCTGGCGCAGACCGGCAGGCCGGAGATTGGCCGCGGCGGACCCAGCTACGTGGACGCATCGTCCGCCGTTGCCGTGCTAGAGTTGCGCGGAATGAGTGTCGGGCCCGGCGACGGCCACGCCCACGGCAGCGGAAACCCGCACTATTGGCTGGATCCGAAAAACGCCGAGATCATCACCGCCAATATTCTCGAAGCCTTGGCGCGGATCGACGCGGCCAATGCAGCAGCTTATGAAGCCAACCGGCAGGCATTCCTTGCACGCCTCTCCGCCAAGCTTGATGAGTGGGAATCGAAGCTGAGCGCGCTGAGGAACGTGCCCATCGTCGCCTATCACAACAGCTGGCCATATTTTGCGCGCCGCTTCCGGCTGGATATCGTTAGCTTTATCGAGACGAAGCCCGGCGTGCCGCCGAGCCCCGCACACCTTGCAGGGGTTATCCGTGATATGCATGCGCGCGGTGCGCGCATTGTCGTGCGCGAGCCGCAAGAACCGGAACGCGATGTTGCTTTCGTGGCGAGCAGGGCAGGGGCCAAGGTTGTGACGCTGGCCGCATCGATTGGCGCACTGCCGCGCACGGACGATTATATCGCGCTATTCGATGCCAACGTGAAGGCGCTCACATCAGCGGTGGCCGAGCAATGATCGAGGCATTCCAGTTTCTCTGGCCGGCCTTTCTGGTGGCGGTGTGTCTCGTCGGCATCCACGCCTATTTCGGCATTATGGTGCTTGCGCGTAAGGTGATCTTTGTTGATCTGGCGCTCGCGCAGATCGCGGCGCTCGGCGCGACGGTCGCCTTCATGCTCGGCCATTCGGCGCAGAGCATGGCGACATATGGCTATTCGCTCACGTTCGCTTTGCTCGCCTCCGTGCTGCTCGCTTTCACGCGGGCCTGGGGCACGCGCGTGCCGCAGGAGGCCCTGATCGGCGTGATCTACGTCGTTGCCGCGGCCGCGGCTATCTTGCTTATCGAAAGAGCCCCACAAGGTGCCGAGCACCTCAAGCAGATCCTGACTGGGAATATCCTTACCAGCGGCCTTGGTGATCTTGTCGTCATCGTGCCGCTCTATGCGGCGGTCGGATTTCTGCATTGGCTCCTGAGCCGCCACATGTCCGGGACGGGGTCTCTCGTCTGGGAGTTCGTGTTCTATGCGACCTTCGGCATTGTCGTCACCAGCTCAGTAGCGATTGCGGGAGTCCTGCTGGTCTTTTCGTTTCTCATTATTCCGGCCGCAATCGGCATGATGTTTGCGGCATTGATGTCAGGACAACTCGCGATCAGCTGGATTGTAGGCACATTCGTCAGCGCCGCCGGTCTGGCGGCATCTTACATGTTCGACCTGCCGACCGGTGCAGCAATGGTTTGCGCGTTCGGCATGTCACTGGTGCTGGCCGGCATGCTCTATCCGTTCTTGCGGGGTGATCGTCCTAAGGCGGTCCGTATGACGATCATGGCCGCGCGCTGGACCGGTGCCACGATTTTGGCCGCCTCCGCATTGCAGCTTGCAGGCGCGCCGCGCGCCGATCAGCCGCTTCTCGATATCGCCGAGCAGGCGGTGCCGTCGCTCCGCAGGATCTATTTCACCCACGCCGAGACGACGACGTTTGCCGACGCGAACGAGTATGCCGAGCGCTATCGCCGCGAGGCCGAGCAACTTAACGAGCGGGAGCGCCGCAATCGCACCCAGGGACAAAGCTTCGACGATTTTGCCGTCGCGCGCATCTCCTCGTTCCTGAAATCCTATGGGGAAATGCGCAAGGGCGAACAGTTTGTCATGGGCGAGGTGCGCGCCCGCGCGCGTGAGCGCATCCGCTGGTCCGCCGGCCTGGGGCTGCTTGCCGCCGCGATTTTCGTGGCGCCGCTGCCGTGGCGGCGGCTCTGGAACCGGGGATAAATCCGCCTGTGTGTACCGAAAACTTCATCCGGCGATGATTTCGGCTTTGGCAGTTTAGTTTCCCCGTTCTTGCGTCGAAATCCTCTGTTCTCCCTCAAAAATTCCCTGTTCTTTTGCGTAGGGAATTTAGCTGCAAGGCTCTGAATTCGCTCGCGTGTTAGCTTTCAGGGCAAGCGTTTTTTCAAGCTTCTGGAGCAGAACGGAGTCGTACCGATTGCCTGGGGAGAAAATGGTTTTAGAGAAGTGACAAATTCGAAACGCTCAATTCGCGCCCAGACGATCTTCAAGGACTAAGAACACGTGCCTCCGGTACCAATAGTTGTAGACATTTTTGAAGCGCTGGGCGCAAAATCCGTCACGATGAACTGGGACCAAGCCCAAGCAGCCTTCCAGCAGCATATGGTGGACGGACAAGAGAATCCTGTCGCGCTCATCATTCCGTACAAATTTTGGTCCGTGCACAGTTACGTCACGCTCTGGCATTACGCCATTGATCCACTCATCCTTGCGGTTAGCGCGAAGACTTGGGCTACCCTTAGCGCGGAGGATCAGAACACTCTACAAAAGGCCGGCGAGTCAAATGGAGGTGACCCGCCTCTCACCTGCGGATATCGAGGCGTTTCGAGGCAAGACCAAAATTGTCTACGATAAATGGGCTCGGGACATCGGAATCGAGATAGTCCGCAGCGCAGAAAAACTTGCTGAGAACCGGAAGCCTAATTGAATGAGCCGATGTCCGCTTATCAGCCAGCTCAACCGGTCGAGGCAACACTCTCTGTCTTGAAGGGGAAAGACGGAGTGTATGACGAAACGAGGAGGTTTTTTCGAAGCTCCGCTGCGCCAGAGAAACAGGGCACTTTCGGGATTGTCGGCAGTGTCGCAAGACCTCGGGATTCAAATCCCAGCAGAAAGAATGAGATAGAGTGTTGCCTCGACCGGTTGAGACCACCGCCCAAAGCGGACATTCTCCTTCAACACGATAAGTTTGATTGCTGCCATGGCCTAGGGGCGCGACATGGAAGCATTCACTTGGTTGGAACGGGCGGTCTCCTTGGGAGCTGCTATCATGTTTTTTGCCATCGCGATTGCGATGGTGCTGTATGAGACGGCCCGAGCCAAAGCAAAAAGACCTATTTTGAAGGGCGGCGATGCGGGGCAATATGGCCGCCTATTTCGCCTTCTTTGTTCTTGGGGTCACTTGCGTTATGGCGGCGGTCTTCAAATAGGATATCGACAGGTGCAAGCTGTACTGACAATTCTTTTGATTGTTCTACCGTTCGGAACGGCGCTCATTTGCGGTGCGCTTACCGATTGGGCCGGTCGGATAATTTCAGGATGGTGCTCAGTCGGAGGTCTCATTCTTGGTATATATTTCTTTCATAAGAGCATGGAATTTTTGATGCCGAGTTGAGGGGGCTTTTATCGAATGACTTGGGGACAGATAGGTTGGTTCGTTGCAATGGGCCTTATTGCTGTAGCCATTTGGTATTTTAAAATTCATCGCAAGCGTCCGACCGAATAAGTGTAATACAGTGGGAGATCGATCATGCCATATTTCGAACCGAAGACCGGATGGCCTGAACAATTAGGCAAATTAATAGGCGACGCATTTGCAGCCGCTACCATCATTTCCGTGATCGCCTTGGTGTTAGTAAACATCTTGCGTTGAAATGCGATCCAGGAATGCAGCGCGAGGGCTAGCCGAAACTTACATCATTCGACGAAGCCGCCCACCGGCTTACGAAGTGATAACGATTTGCTCCAATAAATTGATCAGCCACGCCGCCGACTTGAGTACAGCCAGACGCCCCGCCAACTTTTCTTTCCGAAACGTGCTGTTGAGCAGTATGAGCGCGTGCTTGTAACCAGGATGGCGTTGGACGGCTTCGCCGCACGCGTGCAGGCGTGCCACAAGTTCGGCGCGTTGGGCTTCCAGCGCGGCATAACGTTCGTAGAAGGATTGCCGCTGCCGTGACCTAGCTACTACACGGGCGATTAATCGACGTGGCATGGTCAGTCTAATTCTTGTGGTCGATTCGGAATCGTCTGGGGCTACTTAGCCCCAGCGAGGGAAGGCAAGCTCGCCAAAAGGGTCGACCCGCTTTCTTGTCGAGCAAATCGAACCGCGGCAAGAACTCTCGCCGTAACTTTTCGGTCTCGTCCCTTTGTTCCAATGTTTCCGCATTCACTCAGTAGTCCGCACGAGTCGTACATCTGGCAACACCGGAACCGGTGTAAAATTTCCATAAAAAAGAAACGAGCATGTCGTCGATTGTTGCCGCGCTTAAGCTGGGTTACTGCGGTATTTTGTACTTTAGTTGTAATGACGCTCTCCGGCTTGCGTCTTAGGCTTACTGAGCGGCCGCATGTGCTGAAAAAACGGCCGCACACCATTGCGGGGGCATGGTGACCGCCGCCAATCAGAAGCGGTCGGAGACTGCCGGAACCGGCAGTCACGTAAAGATGAGCGTCGCTACGCCTCCTTCGGCTGGTGCTGCATTCAGATGCCAGCAGCAACGGGCATCGCAACAAGGAGGACGCGATTATGGCTGGGCCTCAAATCCCTAAAAACTTTCGTAAGGTGATTGTCGCTGCATCGGTCGGCAACGTCATCGAGTGGTACGACTTCTACATCTTCGGCAGCTTAGCCGCGGTGCTGTCGGTGAAGTTTTTTGAGAAGACCCACCCGGTCGCGGCGCTCTTAAGCACGATTGCGCTGTTCACGGCGGGCTTCCTGATCCGCCCGCTGGGCGCTTTCCTGTTCGGATGGATGGGTGACAAGATTGGCCGCAAGTACACCTTCCTTCTCACGCTGAGCGGCATGGGCATCGGCACTGGCTTCATTGGCCTGATACCGACTTTCGATCAGATCGGCATCGCTGCGGCGTTCACGCTCTTTGGCCTACGCATGATACAAGGCCTGTGCCTGGGGGGCGAATACGGCGGCGCCATCACCTACGTGGCCGAACACGTCTCGGATGAGCGTCGCGGCTATTATACGGGTTGGCTGCAAACTTCGCCGACGCTCGGCATCGTGGTCGCGTTGGCGGTTGTGCTCGCTACCCGCGGCTACTTTGGCGAACAGGTCTTCAACAGCTGGGCCTGGCGCGTGCCATTCCTGGTGTCGTTCCTGCTGGTCGCGATAGCGATCTACATCCGGCTCCAGCTTGGCGAAACTCCGATATTCCAGGAAATCAAGGACAAGGGCCTGCAGACGAAGAATCCGTGGAAGGAGGCCTTCCTCAGCGCCAACATCAAGTTCGTGCTGATTGCCAGCATCGTGGTGATCGGCGAAGGCGTGGTCTGGTACAGCGGCCAGTTCTGGGCGCTCTTCTTCTTGCAACAGGTATCCAAGGTGGACGTATTCACCTCAAGCTACATCGTGATGGCCGCGCTGCTCATCGCAACGCCAACCTTGATCCTGTGGGGCTGGGTGTCCGATCACATCGGCCGCAAGCCGGTGATCCTGGGCGGATTTCTGCTCGCTGCCGTCACCTACTATCCTCTCTACGCCTGGCTTGGGTCGGTGACGCAGCCGGGCAACATCAACTATCCAATCGCGATTCTGATTATCGCCATCCTGGTGAACTACGTCGGAATGGTCTACGGGCCGATCGGCGCCTTCCTGGCAGAGTACTTTCCTGCCCGCATCCGTTACACCTCGGTGTCGGTGCCGTATCACATCGGCAACGGCTGGGGCGGCGGCCTGGTGCCATTCATCACCTCGGCGGCGTTCGCGGCGACCGGCAGCCTCTGGTACGCGCTGCTCTATCCGATCGCGGTTCCTGCGGTGTGCTTCGTGCTCAGTCTGTGGCTGATGCCGGAGACGCGGCACATCAGCATCTGGCAGCCGGATAAGGCAAGAGCGGCAGCCTAGCGGGCGGGCGAGTTGGTGCGGGGCCCGTGTGGCCCCGCACTGCTATTCCAGGTCCGCACCAGCCACCAGCTACTCAGCGGGGCGCGAAGGGCGCCAGTCGCGCCATGTCTGACAAAGGTGACTTTGGCTTGAGTGACGAGCACCAGACGACTCGGGGCGGCGAGCACGTGCTGATCCGGCCGGTGCACCCTGAAGACACGGCGTTATACCCGGACTTTTTAGCTGATGTCAGCGCCGAGGACCTGCGGCTCCGCTTTTTTGCGCGTATTGCCGAACTCAGTGCCGACGAGGTTAATTGGCTCGGGCATCTGGACTACGCGCACAAAATGGCTTTCATCGCGCTTGACGAACGCACCGGGCACATGCTCGGGCTTGTGCGCCTGAAAGATGAGCTCGACGAACAAACCACCGAATTCGCCATTTTGGTACGTTCGCGACTCAAGGGCCATGGTCTTGGCTGGCTGCTGATGCAACGCGTCATGCGTGTACGGTGATGTACTGGCTGAAAACACGGCCATGCTGCAGATGTGTGCTGAGCTCGGCTTCCGCGACGAGGACTTGGGGTCGGGCATGAAGCGCGTTGTGCTGGACCTTGGAATTACCGCGGATGACCATTGAGCGGCGGTGTTTTGCTCTTCAGAAAATCTTGTCAGCTATGGCCCAAAGCGGACACCCATGTGGTTGATGTCTGTCTCTCACGAGCAGGCGTCAATTGTTTGCGATGGTCGGATGGGTTTGCTCCCAAAAGTCTCGCGCGATTTTGCGTGCATCAATATTTTATCTGCCCACCACGTCGTTTCGTTGCCTGATTGGTGTAAGTCTCGGTGGTGCCCACGACACAGGGGCACCGTGAATTCGTCACTCACTTTGAGCCCAATCGCGCGCGGTTGCGCAAACCGCAGATGGTGTGGGTCCGAGGGGCTACGACCGCAGACCAGACAAGGCTGCGAAGCCACGAATTTCAGATGTGCTTTGTCGCGCAGCCGCTTGGGTTCGGCGATGGCGAGCTGGCTTTTGTCGATTTTGTCGTGTTTGGGCCCTTCACCAGCCGTAGGCGCGAGCGTGGGCGTTGCTGTGGTCCTGTTGGTCTCTGCGTTGATCTTTGGAAACAAGTCTTTTGTCGCAGCTTGATGCCGCCGACCATAGTAGTGCGACGGACGCGGGATTGGGGTGGCGTCATCCGGATGCAAGCCAAACCGTTCTGCCCGGCCTGAAGGTGCGAGCGGTGGCGAAGACGGCATGATTTCAGGCTTGGCGAAGGTATCCTTGCGATAAAGTTCAAGACCGAATGGTTTCCCGAAAGTCGCTAAGGCACGCTTGGTGGCATCCGTTTCGGCCGCTTTGAGTGCGGTGTCGTGGACTTCGCCCGGGGAGGTGGCCCGGCCTTCGCCGGAGCCATGGCCCTCCCGGATGATCTTCATCCCCTCTGCTTCAACTGTGATGCGCACTTTGGCAGTATAGATCGCAAGGAAGGCGCCGCGGTTTTCGCGGATGAGCACGCAGCGCGTAGCGCTGATCCAGATTACGCTTGAGCGCCCTGCGCTGTTTGTCTGAGAAGCTCATACCGTGTCCTCACGCTTAAGACCGGTTCGGGATTGGACAGGCTGACGCCGGTGATTTCGCTGCCCTGTTTGAGCTCATTCAGAAGCTCCTGGCGCTTGAGCTTGGGGGCAACCGGTTGCCAATAGATGCTTGGCACCGCCTGCTCATCGATGACGAGCAACGAGGGCATCCCAGGCCGGATGCTCACGGTAAAGTCAGGGGCGGTGATCTTCTTGATGTCGAGCTCGATCATCGTCTCTTTAGCGATCTGCCGGCGCTTGGCGGCACAGTCCTGCAGCCGCTCGAGCCGGTTCTGCATCTCCGCGATACGGCCCTTGAGCCCGTTGGCCAGGGCCTCATCGGCGAGCGCGGCACGTACAATGGCGGCCAATATGTCATGGATGTCGGTCAGGCCCTCCACGGTGTCGGCGAGGGTCTGTTCATCGATTTGGGGGTCTTCCGCCCGGATCCGGTCACGGATCGTGCGGTAGGTGATGGCGGCAAATTCGATACTCATGAACGAAAGCTCCCACTGTTTCATTTTGGATCAACCGCAACAGCACGCCTGTGGCGGCGTGGAGCGGACGGATGCGTTCGCCCCCACTATCGCAAAACTGTGCTTTCGGTCAGCTTTGGAGCTTTCGGTGGTTCAGAATTGTGCTGCGAGTATAGATTTATGCGCCCGGCCCGCTTTGCAGGCTTAATGTCGGAGCCCGGAGATGTGGGCGCCAAGGTAAAAATGCGTGCTATCCCGCCACGCCAGATACAGCCACCTCGAGACAACACCACCCCACCGCGAAAAATACAGCACCCGCCGCGAAGTTCGCTGGCCAGGCAAGCAGCATCCCTTGACTCAAGGTAGATCACTGCGGCGTACGCGCGTCCGACGCCATTCCGTGCGGTGCTCGTCAGACGCGATCGAAATCTTTACGTAAATGCTCCCCAACCGTACGGTTCAGGGCGTGGCTTGCGGATCATCCGTGAGTGTTCAAACTCTCTAAACCAGAGCGGCAGGTGTGGATGCTGTGCGCCCCAGTTGAGCATGGCACAGGAGATGCCGAGGTCATCGTGCTGTCCTGATCGGCACGTATAGACCCTTCCGGTCTCGCGCGTTTCGGTCTCGAGGGCCGCAAGCTGCTCATAAGCGCGCCGGCTCATCGGTCCATCGACGAACTTGACCTGATCGGACTGCATGGCGGTATGAAACTGTTCGAGCAGGTAAGTGCGGCCAATGGTGTAGACCAAGAAGACGCCGTGTTTCACCGGGCGCCGCGCCCAATTCATGCCATCGCCAGAGCGCGTGATATGCAGGCCGATCAGGCGCGTGGCGCCAAACATCTCAAACAGCACCTCAGCATAACTTTCATCATTGCTCACATCGACGATAATGAGGGCATTGGAACTGTAGCGGCGATCAACTACTCCGAGCGCATCGGCCCGCGCGGCGCCATAAAGCCCCTGCGGAAGCTCGATAAGCTCGCTGATGCCAAGCAGCTGCGAGCCGATTGGACAGTTGCCACCGATGACCGCGGTCGAGCGGTCGCGGCTGCGTCCGACATCATGCGCCAGCATCAGCGGCTTGAAATATCCCCAAGTCCTGGGATCATCCCGATTAAAAGCCAAACTCATTGTAATCCTCCGACGGATGTGAGTTGTTGAAAGGGATTGGCAATCGGCACCGCGCGCTGCTGCGGCGGCATAAAGGCTTGACCCGGCGGTACCATTGGCACGTGCACATGAATGGCGCGTTCGTACATGTCCCAGGTAAAGGGACTCATGTGGCCGCCCGACGGAATGCCGAGATATTCGCGGTTGTAGTAATCTTCCCCCTGACGCCGCTCGGCCTCAAGAAAGTCCGCCGGCAGCAAATCGGGATACTTGTCGATAGTTGCTTGCAGGCGCAGCCAAGACGGATCATCGCTCATCCAAGCCGACCAGAATTGATCGGTGCGGCTCCAGGCGGTTGACAACATGACCAGCCGCGCGTGCGGACAGCGCGCGCGCATCGGGCGCAAGGCATCAACGAGTTGCTTTGATACGCGCGCGGCCTCGTCGACAACGATCCAACCATCAACGGTCGGTCCGCGGATTGAGTCATCGCTGCCGGGCAGCGCCAGCACGCGTGAGCCGCTGGCAAGCTCGATGCCGTAGACATTGTCGGTGACGAGCTTGGCCCCCGCTATGAGCACCATCTCACGCACTTTGCGAATGGCTTCGGCGCTTTGCTGCTGGCGTGGGCAGGCGACCACGGACAGCGAACCGGGCTTGAAGATGGCCGTATGCGCCATCCCCCATGTCGCCACCGTGGTCTTGCCCACCTGCCGCGCCGTCAGCACAAGGATCGATGCGCCGCGCGGGGCACGCAGAAATTGCGCTTGCCAGTCCTGTGGGCTAACC
>Ga0310810_10007737_pt1 | contig 12301 bp, 10 predicted proteins | sample NCmetagenome_FD_207641 | JGI IMG/M metagenome (GOLD analysis project Ga0310810, IMG submission 207641) | Soil microbial communities from experimental microcosm in Duke University, North Carolina, United States - NC | ecosystem: Engineered > Artificial ecosystem > Soil microcosm > Unclassified ... | reverse complement strand
CACTGACGTCAGCCACGTCGAGCGGCTTCTTGCTGCCACCGTGAAGGGCACGCGCGCAACCGGCCATCGATGCGGGGTCGTCGCCGTCGCCTACGCAGATACCGGCGGAACGACGTCCGTCGACCCCACCGCGCTCATCGATGTCGCCGCTCGCGCAGGCGCGACCGGCGTGTTGCTGGATACCGCGATCAAGAACGGGCCAGGTCTCAGACAACTCCTGACACCGCGCGCGCTTGACGCGTGGGTCACCCGGGCGCAACACGCGCGGCACACCGTTGCCCTCGCCGGCAAACTGACGCGCGACGACCTTCCGTTCATCGCAGAGACCGGAGCCGACATCGCCGGCGTACGCGGCGCTGCGTGCCCGAGCGGCCGAACGAGCCAGATCGCCGAGGACAGCGTTCGCGCCTTGAAAGCCCACGCCTGTCGTGGCCTTACCGTTTGACAGGTTCTGAAAAGCCGCAGATACTCCGCGATCTCGTCGAGATTCAAGCCGAGCCCCTTGGGCGTGTTTCGTCCGCGTTAGTTCGCACCCCGGCATTCGTTAACTCCAACACGTAGCATCCCTGGGCCCGTTCGTACCCCTGGCCCTTACACGCCGGCGTCAACAAGACGAAGGAAGGACGATCATGGCGAAACAACGAAGTCAGGCACGTGGTCTGATGACTGGTTTGTGCGTGGCTGTGGCGGTATTCGTGTCGGTCTCGTCGCCTGCGATCGCACGCGCAGACGTCGTGCTGACGTGGAACGACCTCGCAGTCAAGACATTCATCGGGCAAGGCCAGAGCCCGTTTGCTCAGGCTCGCTACATGGCGATCGTTCAATTGGCCGTATTCGACGCGGTCAACGCGATCAGTCGTGATTACGAGCCGTACATCCCGCTCATCGCCCCGGTGGGGTCGTCACCCGAAGCCGCCGCGGCGACCGCAGCGTACCGAGTGCTCAAGAACTACTTTCCCGCGGCTCCGCTCATCGACAGCGAGTACGCTGCGTCGCTGGCCGCCATCCCCGACGGGCCTCCCAAGACCAACGGCATCGCCACCGGCGAGGCTGCAGCAGCCGCCATCATCGCGAAGCGCGTCGGCGACAACTCCTCACCGCTGACGATTTCGCCCGTGGGTCCGCCCGTCGCCGGCGTGTGGCAGATCACGCTCCCGACCGGGTGCGCGGCGACGGCTGTGGGCGGATCCTTTTACAACTGGCAGAACGTGACACCGTTCGCGATCAGCAAGGTGCAGGACTACCTCCTTCCCGAACCGCCTGTGATCGGGAGCGCCACCTACGCAAAGGACTACAACGAGGTCAAGAACGTTGGAGGCGTGGGCAGCAGCCAACGACCGGCCGATCGTGCCGACGTGGCCCGTTTCTATGCCGCGTCGTCTCCGGCCTACGTGTTCAATCTGGCCGCGCGCCAGACGGCGACGGCAAGGAATCTCTCGTTGTCGAAGAACGCCCGCTTGCTCGCGCTGCTCAACATGGCCTCGAGCGACGCCCTGGTTGCGTCCTTCTACAACAAGTACCACTACAACTTCTGGCGACCCGAGACTGCGATCAGGTTCCCGGACAAATTCAACAATCTGGTGTCGTCCGATCCCTCGTTCGCGCCGTACATCACCACCCCGTGTTTCCCGAGCTATCCGTCGAACCATGCAAGCGGAAGCCGGAGCGCGGCGACGATCCTTGAACGCATCTTCGGCGATGCCCCTGTTTCGATCACGATGACAAACCCGCTCAACGCGGCCATCGCCAATCTGCAGTTCAACTACACCACGTTCAACCAAATCTGCAATGACATCGACGATGCCCGCATATACGGAGGCATCCACTACCGATTCGATCAAGAGGCGGGCGGACGGCTGGCACGCGCGGTCGCAGGCACTGTGTACAAGAACTATCTCTTGAAGAAGTGAACGGTCGGCGATTGGGACCGGGAGGTATCGATGCCTCCCGGCTCACACTCACCATGCTGTTCATCCGTGTTCGAGCGCTCGCATTCCGATCATGACCGCGATTCACGTCGCGGGTGCCGCGATGGCTCTTCTCAGCGCATCGATCCGATCGGCCGTGAGGATCACAGCCTCGATGCGAGGTGAGAGAAGACTGCGAAACTTCGGATCCACGATGTCAGGCCCCGAAGCGACCGGCGGCTTGACGAGCACGAGGCGAGCCGCACCAACCTGACCCGCAACCCATGCCGAGATGCTGTCGCTCGTGACGTCCCATGCATGCGGAAGTGGATCGACATCGCGCATCCACTGATACGGAGCCAGCACGGGAGTGCGGCGTTGCGTCAGCGCCGATTCGATCTCGTCAGGTCCACACACGACCTCGCCCTTCGGCAGCCGGGACGCAATGAGATGCGCGTACTGGTCCATCGCCAATATCGCCATCCAGTGAGCCGCGTCGTCTGAGAGACCGAGCCGGCGGTCGAGGTCGCGGACGGTGTCGGCAAAAGGCCCCCCACCGGGAACGATGAGCAGCGCGGCCTCGCTGCTGGCGAGGGAGATTTCGGCAATCACGGCGTCGAATGTGTCGGTTCGGGCGAGAATGCCGCCGCCCACTTTGATCACGCAATCGACGGCCAACGGCGACACTTACCGATGCTCGCGGCCGGTGAGCTTGAGAAACATCTGGTTCTCGTGACAGATGAATTCGATCAACTCCGATCCATCCGGCACGATCTGTTGCACGACTCTCACCGTGAACGGTTTCGTGTAGGCCTTCGGATCGTCAACGGTGAACTCGATCTCGAGCCGTCCGTAATTCACACGCCGGAATCGCTCCGTCACCTTCATCGCTTCGGTGTACGGGCTGCCACGATGATCGAGCCAGCCGACGCCATGGAAGCTCGCGGGCTCGACGCCATGAATTTCGTTCGGATCGACGCCACGGAAGTTGTTCGATTCAACGACGAGCGTATCGCCGTCCCATCGGCCAACCGAGTAGCCGTGCCAGAACGGCTGCGCCTGGCCGAGTGGCGGCAGGGACCGCCCGTCCATGTAGATCGTGCGCAGGCCGTAGTTCGATTCGTAGATGATGAGAATCTGCTTCGGCGTCTGAACGATCTTCAACGGCTGTGGGTCCGTGTGGTACTGCAACGGCCCTTGTGGAAGACACAAGCCGTCAGGATCGTTCAAACCGCCTTCCGCCGCGCGCATCTTCTGCAGGTCCGCGGCCCAGGGCTGGAATGGCAGCCCTCCGGGGACTGCCGTGCCACCCGCGCTGATCGTCCAGATCCCGGACAAGTCCGGCTTCCCATCGGCGGTTCGTGGGGCCGGCGCCGTGAGATTGGGTTTGCCGTCGGCGCCTTTCGGCACGCCAACTGGATGGAGCGGCCACTGCGCACGGAGCGGCACCGCCAGCGCCGTCAGAACGATCGCACACGTCGCCGCCACGAACGGCAGCTTCTTCATTGCCACACTCGTGCGACCGGTTTGCTCACGAGGTAGTCCGGATTCGCGCCCTTCTTCGGACGGAACTTCTGCACGCGACCGCTGTCCACCTCGGCGACGTAGAGGTTGCCCTCCTGATCGACGCTCATTCCGTGTACGCCCCACAGCGCGCCGGGGAACATGCCGAGCGTGCCCCACGCGTACAGCAGATGGCCTTCCTGGTCGTACTTCAGCAGCTTGTGCGTGCTGCGATCGAAGGTCCAGATATTCCGGTCGGCACCGATGTAGAGCAGATGGAGGCTCGACGGATCCGCGTCGATGCGCCAGGCGGACAGGAACTTACCGTTTTCGTCGAACACCTGCACGCGATGGTTATTGCGATCGTTGACGAACACGCGACGGCTCGTCGGATCCACGGCCACGCCATGCACGTTGTTCATGTAGCCGGGGCGCGACTCGTTGGGAGGATTGCCCTTGATGCCCCAGTCCATCAGGAACTTCCCGTCTTTGTCGAACTTCGCGACGCGCGTGCCCGTGTAGCCGTCGGACACGAAGAACGTCCCGTCGGGCAGCCAGTCGATGAACGTCGGCCGATTGAAGTGCGTCGCATCAGCACCTTCCTTCTCCGGTGTGCCGATCGTCTGCACCAGCTTCTTGCCGTCGTTGGTGAACTTGTAGATCACCTGCATGTTGTCGTCCACGACCCACACATGCTTCTCGGGATCGTACGGGCTGATGTAGACCGAGTGCGGGCGGCGCAGCATCTTGTCCCACTGCGTCCACCTTTCGATGATGTTGCCGTTGGCGTCGGCGACGACGATGCAGTTCTCCCATTTGGCATCGACGCCAAGCTGTCGATATGGCGGTCCCTTGATGCCGAGCACGTCGTCCTTGCCCTCCCACGACGTCAGCCACTTGCGCGTGTCCTGATCGGTGCCGCCGGTGCCGGGAAGAGATGCCTGCGTGGCGTCTCTCCACATCCCTGCGACCGGGAAGCTGATGCTCGGCCCTACCTGCGGAAGCAGCGTCGCCTTGGGCGCATCCATCTTCGGCAGCTCGCCGCGGAACAGCATGAAGATGCGATTCGGGCTCTCGGCGAACACGCCTTGCCCGGCGCCATACGTCCATTTCTCGTTGCCGGGTATTGTGCTGATGTCCTTCGGCCACCCTTTGACCACCTCATACGGGCCGGTCAGATCCTGACTACCGATGGCACCCGGCACAGCGGCAAAGCCGCCCGCCGAGGGCGCAGCCTGAGCAGGGGCGGTTTGAGGCGTAGCGGTCATCCAGTTCCCGACGCCAATGCCAACGATGAACGTGACGAGAATTGCGGCAGCTGTTCTCATATGTCCTTCCATCTCCCTCGGTGGAAGCGGATAATACGCCCAGAAAACGAAAGGGTGAAGGGCAACATGACGAACAGGTCGGTCATCCTCGTCGGGTTCGTCGTCGGCATCCTCGCAGCGGCGGCTCCGGCTCGAGCACACCACGGGGCCACCAACGTCTACGACTTTTCCAAGCCAGTCGTGATGAAGGGCACCATCACGAAGTTCGAGTGGCTCAACCCGCACAACCAGATCTACTTCGACGTCACTGACGAGAAAGGCGTCGTCTCGCACTGGATTGCGGCCACGGAGCCTCCCCAGGTCATGCTCGAACGCGGCTGGTCGAGGCGCTCTTTGAAGGAAGGCGACGAGGTCACCGTCTACGTCTTCGCGGCAAAGAACGGCGCCAAGGTTGGCAACCTGCAGAAAATCGTCCTGGCCGACGGCAAGGAGCTCTTTGCCAACGGGCCACCAGCACCAGCCCCCGCGAAGTAAACGACAAGCGTGAGGAGTCGTCCCATGCGAAATCGGTTGATGTTCCTGGCAACGCTGTCACTGGGCGTTGTGACGTTCTCGCTTGTGGTCAGTGCGCAAACGCCCGCGCGTGGCGCCGCGCCACCGAATCCGCCCGCAAGTTCGAAGCCTGCGGACCTCGCGGGCGACTGGGCGCCGGATGGCAGACGCGGCGGCATCGGTCAGAGCCTGAGCATCTCCGACATCCGCGGCGCGAAGCGGGGGAATGAAGACGACATCCCCTATCAGCCATGGGCACGCGAGAAGACGCTCGCCGAGAGAACGTCCACGGGACCCGATCCGCAGTTCGGCAACACGACAGACCCGCAGGTCCTCTACTGCGAGCCTCCGGGTGTGCCGCATATTTACCTGTGGCCGATCAAGACGAAGTTCATTCAAACGCCGGAGGCGGTGTACATCCTGCACGAGCTCGGCCCGTACTATCGCGTCGTCCGATTGAACAGCAAGCACCCGGACGATCCGGATCCGCAGTGGTGGGGAGATTCAATCGGATGGTACGAGAACGGTGACACGCTGGTCGTGGACACGATCGGCTTCACCGACAAGACGTGGCTCGATCAGATGGGCCATCCGCACACGGAGAAGCTGCACCTCACCGAACGCTACAAGCGCGTGAATGCGACGACGCTCGAGCTCGATATGGTCATCGACGATCCGGGCGCGTACACCAAGCCGTGGAATTCGCACCGGAACTTCACGATCTCGAACACGGGGTTCCTGCGTTACCAGCAGATTTGTTCGGTGCGTGAGAACCGCCGGTTCGAAGAGAATCTCGCGAAACCTGCGCTTCCAGCGAAGTAATCCGTCAACTCCCAATTCCCAAGGCGCCAACTCCCAACCTTGGGAGTTGGCGCAAGGATCAGATTGGGAGTTGGGAGCTATTTCCGCCGATACACCACGAAGTACTTGTCGGGGAACAGCTGGATATCCTCGGCCGGGACGAGTCCCGCGTCCTTCATCCATCCCGCCGTCTGCTCTTTGCTGACGATCAACGCTGGCTCCGCCTTGTGCGGGCTGTCGCCGGGATTGAACTCGATCACCACGATCCGGCCGCCAGGCTTGACGTAGCTGGCCACGCTCTTAAGATACGCCGCGCGATTCTCGACGTGATGCAACACGTCGTGGAAGAACGCGACGTCCACGTCGCGCGCGGGCAGAGACGGGTCGGTGAACTTGCCCAGCACCGGAACGATGTTGCCGACGTTCTCGCTTTTCGCCTTCCCTCGAATCTGTGCGAGGAACCCTTCGTCCAGCTCCACTGAGTAGACGCGTCCAGTCGGCACCGCCTTCGCGAGCGGCAGCGAGAAGAGACCAGTGCCCGCGCCAAGGTCGGCCACGACGTCGGTGGGCTTGAGATTGAGCTTCGCGATCACCTCGCCGGTCCTGAGACCCGCGATGCGCTCAGGGCTCTCGAGCGTCTTCGTCCATTCCGCCGCGGGACGCGACGCGAGCTGCGCGTCAACGACCTGCGAGAAAGCCAATGCTGCAACGACAACCGCGAGCGTGGAACAAAGACGTTGAATCACGATTCGTTTCTCCTGGCGGGTCCGCAGAACAGGACCCGCCCTACGAGCCTAGCTCCCCCAGTAACCTAGCTACCTAGCGACCCTAGCTACCAATCCCCTGTCGTTCGAGCAACAACGCCACTGCAACTGCCGGCGCACAGCGAGCACCCGCCTCCCCCAGTTGATTCGAGAGCGCCACGACCTCGAGGTCCAGCGTGTGAGCAGCGGCGACTCCAAGAAATGCGCCCAGCCCTGTGACGACCGCCACGCGGATCGAGGGATGAGGCTCGAGCACGCGTTGCATCGCCGACTGAATACTCCGGATCTGTGCGCGCGCGATCGCATCGGCCACACGCGTGATCGCCGCCTCGTCGAGCATCTCGCGATCGGCGCAGACGACGCGCGCCAGGCGCTCGCCGACGAAGTCGCGCGTGGCGGGGCGCCCATCGGGCGTCGGACATGAGTAGTCGGACGGACGCAGATCGCCTCGCCACACGTGGACGTCACCGGCGAGCGCGAAACCTTCAGCCGACACCCCCGCCAGTCCCTCGCCAAGCGGAACGTAACTGGCGATCGCTTCCACAGGCGTACGCAGCGCGCCCGTGTACAGCAGCTCGGCGGACATCAGCCGCTCCGGGTCGGTGTGACCGGCAGCGACGACTTCCCCTCCAACGATCGGAACGAGGTCGGTCGTGGTCGTGCCGATGTCCACGAGCAGCGCATCGGGATGGTGCACCGCCACGGCGCGTGCGGTTGCGGCCCAATTAGCCGCGGCAACGGACAGCGGCCGCTCCCGAGCCTCTCCTGGCGACAAAAAGGTTCCATCGACAGCGTAGACGTGCACACTGGCACCGGGAAACGCCGCTTCGACGGAGTCGAGCACGAATCGGACACCCTCCCGCTTGGTCCGAAAGAGTTGTGACAGTTCAGCGGTCATCGTGACCGCGTGCGTCACGGGTTCCGCGACGCCGACTTCGGCGAGCATCGCTCGAAGCAACGGCGCGAGCGCGGCCGGCTCGCGCTGGATCTCGTACGGACGGCCGACGACGGCGACCACGGCGCCCCCGTCCACACGGGCGACCTTCGTATTCACTCCGCCGATATCCCAGCCCACCGCCGGCACGCCTCCAATCTACTCCACGCGGCCGAACGGTCACTATAGTGGCGAGCACTATAGTTTGCCGTCAGGCAACCTCCCGGCAGCAAGCGCCGTCCAATCAAGCCGTGAAGGATATCGATCCCACTCCGGCCTTGCCCGACCTCGTGTTTCACATCCTCCTTGCCCTTGGGCAGGGCGCGTCCCACGGATACGCGATCGGGCAGGACGTCGAGGAGCAATCCGGCGGACGCCTCGATCCCACGACTGGCGCGCTCTACCAGGTTCTCCGTCGTCTCACCGAGGAAGGACTGGTCGTCCCGGTGGAAGGACCCGGCGACGTGGACCCGCGCCGCAAGTACTTCGCATTGACGAGGACTGGACGCCGCGCGGCGGCGCAGGAAGCCGAGCGGCTGGCCGCGCTCGTACGGGCGGCACGACAACGCAAGCTCTATCCGCAACGAGCCTGAGCATGCGGATATACCGCTGGTTCTTGCGCCTGTCACCCGCGGCATTGCGCCGGGAGTACGGCGCAGCGATGGAAGAGATGTTCGCGCATCGCCTGGACGAGGCCAGACACGAGAGCGCGTGGCAACGGGCACACCTGTGGAGCCGGGAGCTTGCAGGCCTGCTCGTGCTCGCCGTCTCCGAACGATTCGGCGGAGTGGCACGAAGACGCGCGCGGCAACAGCGAAGGCTTTCAGCACCAAAGGCGGGACTCATGGATGTGACGACTCAGGAGATTTGGCAGGCGGCACGGCGGCTCGTGCGAACCCCTTTGTTCACACTCACGGCGGCGCTCACGCTGGCCCTCGCGATTGCGGCGAACGCGTCGATCTTCACCGTTGTGAATCGCGTGGTCGTGAACCCGCTGCCCTATCCGAAGTCCGATCGACTGATCGCGCTCGACTACGGAATACCGGCACAGAAAGTCGCTTCCGGCATGAACTCGATGGCGTGGCAGCTCTATTTCCAGCTTGCCGACCACGCACGCACGCTTCAACAGGTGGCGGTCTACAGCTCGGGAGGCGGAACGCTCACCGGAGGCGGGATCCCCGAGCGGCTCCAAATCATGCGCGCGACACCCTCGCTCGTCTCAGTCCTCGGTGTGCAACCAGCACTCGGCCGGTGGTTCATCGAACCGGAAGGCGTGACCGGCGCTGCGCCCGTCGCAGTCCTGTCCCATGGTCTGTGGGTGAGAAGATTCGGCGCCGATCGAAGCATCGTCGGCCGCTCGATCACCTTCGAGGGTGTGCCAACCGAAGTGGTCGGCGTCATGCCCGCCACGTTCAGCTTCCCTAACGCACGCACGGACATGTGGATGCCGGCGCAGTCCACACGAGCCACTGCGTCCTTTCTCTTCTCGCTCGCCGGCGTGGCACGACTGCAGGACGGCGAGAGCATCCAGAGCGCACGCACGGAGATCACGGCGCTCATCGAGGACCTGTCGCGCGCCGTGCCCAATCAGCGCGGGCTGATCTCGACAGCCATTCCGCTGCAGGAGTCGCTGGTCGGACGAACTGCGCGGGCGCTCTGGACGCTGATGGCGGCCGTCGCGCTCGTCCTGCTCGTCGCGTGCGCCAACGTCGCCAACCTGTTCCTCGTCCGCTCCGAGACACGGCAACGCGAGGTGGCGATACGTCGTGCACTGGGCGCTGGCCGTCGTTCCGTCGCGCGCTACTTCTTCGCCGAGAGCGCATTGCTGTCTCTCATCGGTGGCGCTCTGGGATTCGTGCTCGCCTGGGCGGGCATCCAACTGCTCGTGGCATATGGTCCTGCCAGCCTGCCTCGACTCGACGAAGTCCGGCTCGACGTCGTCACCGTCGCCTTCACGATCGGTCTGACCATCGTCGCGACAGCTGTGTTCGGCGTGATCCCGGTCTTGCGCCTGTCGCCGGTCGCACCAACGCTGCACGAGAACGGTCGCGGCCAGTCGCCGACGCGAGGCAGCCATCGCGCGCGACAGTTCCTGATGGGAGCGCAAGTGGCACTGGCGCTCGTTCTGCTGGTCGCCTCCGGGCTCATGGTCCGCAGCTTCCAGAAGCTGCGCGCGGTGGATCCGGGGTTCAACCCGGCATCGACACTGACCTTCAGCATCGGGCTTCCGCAGACGAAGTACGAGACGCGGCAAGCCGCCGCCGATCTTCACACAGACATCCTCGACCGGCTGTCTGCTCTTCCCGGTGTCTCGAACGCATCGGCGACGACGTGCCCGCCGCTTGCGGCGGCGTGCTTCGGAAACGGACTGCGTGTCGATGGTGAAGTGCCGGACCCGAATCAGCCACGGTCGTTCGTCTTCTTTCGCGGCGTCGGTGCCGGCTATTTCGAAGCGATGGGCATGACACTGCTGCGCGGACGCAGTCTCGTGCGCCAGGACGTGGACCGCCGTGACCCGGTCATCGTCATCAACAAAGCGCTCGCCGACATGTACTTCCCTGGTAAGGACCCCATCGACCAGCGGATCAAATCGAGCACGCTTCCGTCGTCATTGCCGGAAGCACCGTGGTTGACGATCGTGGGCGTCGTCGGCAACACCCCCACCGTTGCACTCGGGGAACGAACACCGTGGCCGCAGATGTTCATGCCGATGTCGATCGCCGGAGGACCCGACATTCCGAGGGAAGCGCTGATCGGTCCGGACATCACGACGATGACCTATGTCGTGCGATCGGTGACGTCACCGTCGGATGTCGCGAACGCCGTACGCACTGCCATCGATGGTGTCGATCCCGACCTGGCAATGGCGCAGGTGCGCACGCTCGAGGAGATTGTGGACCGCGCCTCTGATCAGATGACGTTCACGATGGTGCTGCTCGTCATTGCGGCCGGCGTGGCACTGCTACTTGGGATCATCGGCATCTACGGCGTCGTCTCGTACATCGTCGCGCAGCGAACAGGTGAGATCGGTGTTCGCCTGGCGATGGGCGCAGAGCCGCGCGCCGTGGCCGGGATGATCCTTCGACAGGGTGGCATGGTCACGCTCATTGGCGTCGCGGTCGGCCTGGCAGCGGCGATTGCGGGAAGCCGTCTGATTCAGTCGCTGCTCTACGGCGTGGGGCCACGCGATCCCGTCATCTTCGTGGTCACGACACTGGCCTTGCTCGGCATCGCGCTGCTGGCGTGCTGGCTGCCGGCGCGGCGGGCGTCCAGGCTCAGCCCACTCGAAGCCCTGAGAACTGACTGACCGTTTCGGCGCTCACACGTTTCATACTGCGGCGGCGCGCATTCGCGCGTCGAGGTCACGACCCATGCGCACGACGATACCTGGGACCGCCTCGACATCCTCGCGTGTCGTGTGGAAATTCACGATGCACGCACGCAGGACGTACCGTCCACGCACGAGCGCGTTGGACACGAAGGCTTCGCCGCTGCGCTGAATGGTGTCGAGCAGCGCCTCGTTGAGGCGATTCAGATACTCGGCGGTGCTCGTCTCCCCGGCGCGCGAGCGCAGATCGGCTGGCACGAATCTGAACGTCGCGATGCTCAGTGCCTGCGTCACGAGCTCCAGGTCTGATTCGCGTTCCACCGCGGCCGCCATGTCGCGTGAGAGCGCCATGTCGTCGGCGATCATCGTGCGGTACCCGTCGGCGCCCACCTGCTTGAGCGCGAGCCAGACCTTGAGCGCGCGGAAGCCGCGCGAGTTCTGCGGGCCGTAGTCCACATAGTTGATGCCCTGCTCGTCGAAGTGGTAGTACGCGGGGTGATACGAGAAGGCGGCGCGCAGCGCGGCGGCGTCACGCACGAGCGCGCACCCGGCTTCGATCGGCGCATACAGCCACTTGTGCGGATCGACCGCGACAGAGTCCGCGCGGTTCAACGCGCGAAGATCGTCGGACGCGTTCGCGACCGCAGCGGCAAGACCGCCATACGCGCCATCGACGTGGAACCAGATCGAGCGCTCTTTGCAGACGCGCGAAATCTCGACCAGCGGGTCCACGGTTCCAGTGCTGACCGACCCCGCGGTCCCGATCACGATGATTGGCACATGCCCCGCCGCGCGGTCCGCATCGATGCGCCGTTCGAGTTGCGTCACATCCATTCGCAGACGATCGTCGGTCGGAATCCAGCGAATCGCGGATGTGCCCAGGCCGGCGAGATCGGTGGCCTTCTGAATCCACGTATGTGTCTCCGCCGAGGCGTAGACCAGCAGCTGCCGGCCGGACGCGACGAGACCATCGCGCCTGACGTCCCACCCGGCGCGCGCCGCCCTCGCCGCAAGGAAGCAGACGAAGTTGGCCATGTTGCCGCCGCTCACAAACAGCCCGCCGCAGTCGGTCGGATAGTCCACGAGCTCGGCGATCCATCGGACCGCCTGCGCTTCCATTTCGCTTGCCGCGGGTGAGAGCGTCCACGCGCCCACGTTGGGATTGAGCGCCGCCGCCAGGAGGTCGCCGAGGATGCCTATGGGCGCGGGCGATGACGTGATGTATCCCCAGAACCTCGGGTGCC
>Ga0310810_10007736_pt1 | contig 12302 bp, 13 predicted proteins | sample NCmetagenome_FD_207641 | JGI IMG/M metagenome (GOLD analysis project Ga0310810, IMG submission 207641) | Soil microbial communities from experimental microcosm in Duke University, North Carolina, United States - NC | ecosystem: Engineered > Artificial ecosystem > Soil microcosm > Unclassified ... | reverse complement strand
GAACGCCCATTGTGCGAGCTGGCGATCGGGCGGCTGAAAACCGGTCTGCCGCCCGCCGTCCGCGATGAAATAGGTGATCGGGCTCGTGGCATCGAGCGTTCTCGGCGCAGGGGGCTGGCGGGCGCCGGTTCGAATCGTCCCCGTGGCGATGATGATGCCCATGGCCGCCGCGACCTGGAATGTGCGCCGCTTCATACTGCGGATGATACCCTTAGTGCGGGATCCGGCTCAGCCGGTCTGGTCCGCTGATGAGCGGACCCCATACATGAACCGAGTCGAATGGCTGCCCTGATCGAAGCGATCGAGATCAAGCGGAAGATGTTTTTCGAATTCGAGAACGCACCCTACCACTGCCTGGAGGTGGAGGTGTCGAGGCCGACGGCGCGCGGAGGCCAGACGCTCGTGCGCATCAAGATGCGGAATCTCCTGACGAGGGCCGTCTTCGACAAAACGTTCAAAGCCGGCGAGAAATTCGCCGAACCGGACCTCACGACCGTCGAAGCGTCCTACCTTTATGCCGACGGCAACGGCTACCATTTCATGGATCAGGAGACGTTCGACGGCCTGACCCTTCAACCTGAAATGCTCGGGGACGATCGGCAATTGCTCGTCGATAATCTGATGGTAGAGGTGCAGAAGTTCAACGGCAATCCCATCGGCGTGCAGTTCCCGCCGCACGTGGAGCTGACCGTCACCTCCACAGAGCCCGGCGTGCGAGGCGACACGGCGAGCGGCAGCGTCACGAAGCTGGCCACGCTCGAGACCGGTCTCGAAATCCGGGTTCCGCTCTTCATCAAGGAAGGCGAGAAGGTCCGCGTCCACACCGAGACGCGCGAGTTCGCGGGACGGGCCTGACCGATGTCGCTGTCGCGCGGGATTCGGGATTCGCTGTCGGGGATTCGACGCACGGTGATCATCCTGCTTGCCTGCGGCGTCCTCACGGGATTCGTCGTCGTCCATCCGGCTCCGTCCGCTCTTCGAGTCCCCGGCGCGCCTGCCGCTCAGGGAACCCAGCCTGCGGCGCAAGCGCTTCCATCAAGAATCAGCGATGCCGACTTCTGGTCGCTGGTGACCGATCTTTCAGAGCCGGACGGCAGCTTTCCTTTTGACAATCTCGTCTCGAACGAAACCACCTTCCAATCGGTGCTCCCGAGGCTCCAGGCGAAGGTCCAGCCGGGCGGCGCGTATCTGGGGGTCGGTCCCGAGCAGAACTTCACCTACATCGCCGCGTTGCAGCCGAAGATTGCATTCATCATCGACATCCGGCGGCAGAACCTTGTCGAGCATCTGATGTACAAGGCGCTGTTCGAGCTGTCAGCCGATCGCGCGGAGTTCGTGTCGCGCCTGTTCTCACGAACACGGCCATCAGGACTGGGCGCCGACTCCACGGCGACTCAATTGTTTCGAGCGTTTGAAGCGGCACCCGCCGACGCACAGCTGTTCGATTCGAACCTGCGCGAGATCGCGGACAACCTCACCAGCCGTCATCACATGCTTCTGAGCGCTCGCGACCTGACCTCGCTCAGGTACGTCTATACGAGGTTTTTTCGCGAAGGACCTCGCCTGAATTACTCAGAGCCAGGCAGTGCGGATGCGAGCATGCCGACGTACACGGATCTGATGACGCAGACCGATGCCAACGGCGAGCATCAGAGCTATCTGGCCAGCGAAGAACGATACGGGATCGTGAAGCGACTGGAGGGCGACAATCTGGTGATTCCGGTTGTCGGCGACTTTGGCGGCCCGACAGCGATTCGCGAAGTCGGCCGGTACTTGTCTTCCCACGGCGCGACGGTCACGGCATTCTATTTGTCCAACGTCGAACGGTATCTGTTCGACCGGCGGCGGTCATGGAGGCGTTTTTATGACAATGTCGCCGTCCTTCCCTACGACGACAGGAGCCTGTTCATCCGCGCCATTTTGAACCGGCCGGCATCCACGCTCGTGACGTTGCTGTCGCCCATCACCGATCTGATGAAGGCTGTTGATGAGGGCAGAATTCACGAGTATCAGGACGTTTTTTCCATCGCAAATTACTGACGGCCGCTCCTAGAGGCTCGGCGCGCTCAGCGAGCTCTGCGTGGGTCGCTCGTGGCCGGGTACTGAACCGAGTCGAACGCTCACCAGCCGCACCTGCTGGATCACGTTGATGGACCAAGGCCGGTCGGCAACCGGTGTGCGGCCCCAGGCGTCGACGGCGGCAATCGCGCGATCGACGGCCGTTCCGGCGGCGAGATAGAGAACAACGTTTTGACAAGGGTCGCCGACAACCGCGATCTGCACCCACGCTCCGCCATGCGGTGCGTCGTGAATGCCGCTGACCTCGACCAGGCAGCCGCCATGCGCTCCTTCGACCCGGTGCTGGTCCAGGGCGACAAAAAGCCGATCGGCCGCGGTGGGCTCTGCTCCGAGTGCGCCGACCGTGGATCCCCTGGTGGCCGCCATGGAGCCCTCACTTTCACGCAGTTACGACAAGGTTACAATATGACAGATTGTAGGTAACCGCGCGAATCATTCAAGCGAAGCGACCGACGAAGGTACCTGCACAGTCGGCCGCCCTGCATTTTCTTTCGGGCAAACTGCCCCAAAAAATTTCCATTGCACAGCCGATCCACAGCAAATGCACCGGTTTTCCACAGAATTTCCACAGTAAGAGGATGGCGCGCCGCCGGTGAAACGGCGCCTTCGTTACGAGTCAGGCAACATGGTCGATCGCGCGTTTAATCTCGGCGACGAGGGCGGCAGGGGCGCAGGGCTTCGCTACGTGACGATCGCATCCAGCGCGCATGGCGCTGACACGTTCGTGTGGAAGATCTGCCGCCGTCAACGCAATGATCGGGATTAACGCTGTTTGCTCCGACGCCTTCAACCGCCGCGCCACTTCCCATCCGTCTATGTCTGGCAGCCCCAAGTCGAGCACGATCACGTCCGGTGCCCAGGAGGATGCGAGCATCAGCGCTTCATGACCGGTCGCCGCCGCCATCACGGCATAGTCGCGACCTGTTAGATAAGTAACATAGCCCTCGCGCGCACCCGCGTTGTCTTCGACGAACAGCACACGAACCGAGCGCGCTTCGATCGTTCTGCTCATTTGACGGTGGAGGCTCGCGCCGATGAAACAGCAAGACGACGACCAACGTTGACACGAGAATCGGGCAGTCAAACGGCACTCGGCCCCGGAATGTTGGCGCGACCGCGACTATCTTCTCCTTACGAGGCGACTCTACGGGTTCAGCGATCGCATGGTCCACGAATTTCCGGTTCAAAAACATGTCGCGAATGCTGATCGGATGTGATATTGAAACGGCGGCAATTCCAAGGAGGCTCGTGATGCGCGTTCGGTTGAGTGGTCTCTTCTTGTTCTTCACGCTGGTGGGACCGGGGCTCGTCTACGCCGCCGGGCCAACGCAGTACTATCTCGCGCTCGGCGACTCTCTCGCCGTCGGCGTTCAACCGGCTTCCAACGGAACGCTCGTGGAGACCAATCAGGGTTACGTCGACGACCTGTACGGCTTCCTGCGGAAAAGCGCGCCCGGACTTCGGTTGCAGAAGCTCGGATGCTCGGGCGAGACGACAACGACAATGCTCTATGGAGGAAGCTGTTACGGTCTGAGCAGCCAGCTCCAGCAGGCGGTGGCGTTTCTCCACACACATCGAGTCGCGCTCATCACGTTGGACATCGGCGGCGACGACATTCTTCACTGCTTCAGCCTGAGCGGGCCAGATCCGGTGTGTCTGGGCGGCGGTTTCGCCGCCGTCAACGCGAATCTGCCGAACATCCTGACGCAGCTTCGCGCCGCCGCTCCAGGCGTCCCCATCGTCGGGATGAACTACTACGACCCGTTCCTGGCCGCCTGGACGCTTGGCGCTGCAGGACAACTGATCGCGGCCCAATCGCTGGCGCTGACGCTCCAGTTCAACACCGTACTGGAGGGCTGGTACGACGCGGCCAGCATTCCTGTGGCCGACGTCGCCGCGGCGTACCGCATCACGAATCCCACCCCCGTTCCGATCGTCGGTCTTCCGCTGAATGTCTTTCTGGAGCTGTCGTTGACGTGGATCGGGGCGCCGCCTCCGGTCGGCCCGGACATTCATCCGAACGCGTTGGGATATGCGGTTATCGCAGGGGCCTTCGTGAACACAATCGCCGCGCCTTAGCTCGGTTGGCGGCACATTGTCTGCCCGCAGGCGGACTTGGATCGATTCGCGCGGCGGACTTCAGGAATTCCTTCGAATACCATCGTGGTTCGACTGGCATTCGAGTTGCGCGTCGACAGGGCATGACCATCCTTCCGTGGCGTCGGCGTCAACCGACCGTTTCACGGCGCCAGATGACGCCGCCGAACTGCTTTTCGGCGGTCGGCGCGTACGCGGGCCGTGCCCGGTTTCGACCGGGCGCGCGCGCGATCGTCGCGCCGACTTTGCGCGAAGCGATCGGACAGGTCATCGAAGTGGGGTTCGCCGGCGTGGCCGGGCCGGGGGAGATGTTCGCCGGCCAGGCTCTCTATCTCGAATGGGGCGGCGATCAGCTCCTCGACGGCTTTCTGATCCCGGAACAGGACCTCGAATTTGTTGATCGAGGGCGATCGGTGTCATGTACGTTGAGCTTTCCAGCCGGCAGTCTGAGCTCCATAAGATTTGGCGACGGCGGCGCCGCATGAGCGGCGTTGATTAGGGCGTACGCCAGACGCATTTCATCGCGTACTAATTCAGCGGTACCGATCAAAGGGCTTGCGCCGAATCGAAGAGAAGCATATCTTTCAGTTCGTCCACATGAACATCTTCCTTTGGGCGGCGGCGCTCGGTGTCGGTCTCTCCTTTCTTGTGTTCGTCAAGCGCAAGATCAGGGACAGGCGCGAGAGTAGCCGCAGCCGCTCTTTGAGCCTACTCGGCACCGTGAGTCAACAGTGGCTGACCGGACACCGCGCGGAGAACTAGTGCGCCCGAGCGCATACACCTTCGGACGTCGACTGAAAGATCAACGAGAACGCCACGGTGTCACACTGGAAACGATCGCCGCCACCACGAAGATCAGCGCGTCGCTGCTCGCCGCCCTCGAACGCGGTGACGTGTCTGCCTGGCCTGGCGGTATTTTCCGACGCGCCTTCGTTCGCGAGTACGCCACGGCGATTGGCGTAGCGCCCGAGCCACTTGTCGCGGAGTTTGCCAAACTGTTTCCGGATCAGGGGACGGTCGCGGAGATCGCCGTTGTCCCGCAGCCGACGAGCGAGCTCCGCTTGACATTCGCGGGCGACGCACGAGCCGTCACGATGGCGACGGTCGCCCGGTTCATCGTCGCGGTCGTCGAGGTATCTCTCATCGTGGCGGTGTCTCTTGCGGTCGCATGGGTACAACGCGTGGATGTCTGGAGGATCTGCGCCGCTGTCGCCCTGACCTACTACCCGTTGACCACCGCGTTCCCCGCACGCTCCCGCGCCTTCGCGTACGTCCAGAGCGCATTTCAGAATCTCGTGAAGCCGGCGCCGCAGATCGCGGCGGCAGACGTTCGTGAAGCGCTCCACCTGGTCATGCGGCCGGCATCTGAAGCGCCCATGGAATCGACCGAAGATTTCGTCGGCGCCGCATCGCCGCTGCGATCCGCGTCTCGCTAGCGCGCAGACGACAGGAAATACGACATCGTACGCATCATTTCCTGCCGCATCGATGCGGCAGGCGTCGCACGCCGCGCCGCTGTGGAACGGATTGCGTCCCGGTGCGGATTAATTTCCGATTAAATTTCGATTAACGTCCGGTTAAATGGCGGCGTGTCCTGAAACGTGCGACGGCATGCGCGAATCTGTCCGCGTCCCATCTGGTTCCAGCGTGAAGAGATGGTCGCAGTGGTCGCACTGGAACCAGCGCAGAGAGGAATGCGGAAGCATCGACTTCAGCAACGTGATACGACCGCGCTGGCAGCGCGAACATGTCCAATCGGTTTCTGTATCTGGTGGGTTATTCATGATGTGCGCCCACGATGCAATCGATCTGCCGAGCGCAAATTCAAGAAGGCAGTCTCAGATTGTTCGCCAGAGATCAGCGCCTGCCATGGGGAACTGAGTCTGCCCCAGGGATGACTTATAGCAGCGAGAGAGCCTCTCACAAAGGGTTGGACCGGCATCCGTATTGCTCTGAACGTGGCCGTATGGAAGCAGCCACCGGCTTTCTAAGCGGCTTGAAAATCCCGAAAATAGGCCAGATTTTCTGCGATCACGTGGACGTACGACGCGCCGGCGCCGGCCGGTTGTGGCTCGAGTGCCTCTATTGCGGAAGGTCCACGGACGGCATCGCCGTCACACCGGCTGCAATCGTCAGCGAGACGGCGTCGGCGCGCGACGCTCATCACGCCGTCACGGAAGAGGCTTCCATTTCCGGGCACCGGCGCCTGCATCGCACGTCGCTCGGGGTCGTCGACAGCCGCGCCTTTCAGTTGGAGCGCGATACGTTTCGCGCGGAGATCCAGCGCGAAGGCGAACCGTTGGCCGGCGCGCCAAGCGCGGTCCACGGAACATTGCAGGACGCATGGCAATGGGCGGAGCGGATCGTACAGGCGCGGTACCCGCATGATTGCGAGGCCATGCACTGCGGCCGCACGGTGCGGGCCGCGGGGTAGCCGGGACGGTCTCCCGCGCTCGAGGCGGCAGGAAGCCCAAAAAGAGACGCGCCCTCAGACGACGGCCGAGAGCGGCGACCGCTTGCTCGACGCAGCCTCGCGCGCCGACGTGTCGACACGGCCCCGCAACACCGCTCCATCCGCCATCGCGAGCCGCGGCGAAATGATGTTGCCCTCGACCGACCCCGTCTCGCGGACGTCGACCTTGGCACTGGCCGTAATCATCCCCGTCACCGCACCCAGGACCGTCACCGTTTTTGCGACGATCGTCGCGCGGATATGGGCATCAGGTCCGATGGTCAGCGTGTGATCGCGCAGCTCGATCGTCCCTTCGACGCGGCCATCGATCGTCATGTCTTCAGAGCTGATCAAGTCGCCCTTGAAGATGACCGACTTCCCGACCCACGCCACCACCCGCCGCTCGTCGGGCTGACGATTTTCAGTCGCCGGCTCGAAGGTCTGCGGCGGCCGAGGGTCTTCACTTCTGGGCGATCCTTCTCGATTCCACATCTGAAACTCCGATATGAGGGGGAATTCAAATTCTATATCGGCTCTCCCGTCAACCGCCTTTACCCTGGTGGCAATCAGGAAATCGCGTCCACGAGGCCGAGCCAGGCGTCGTTCACGACAGCGATTTCGGCGCCGCAGACCCAGTTCTGATCGGGGCCGCGGCGCATCCACACGGCGTCGGCACGGATCGAGACATCCGCAAACGGGACCGTCACGTCAAACGTGCGTGGAATGCTGACGGGATCCTCCTCGATTTCCACGCAGAGTCCTCCCCGACTGACATTGACGATGTGGGCCGGCAGCTGATCGACGCGCGCCGACAGCGACGCTTTCACGGCCTTTCTGGTCCAGCGCCTCGTGCTGGCGCCTGAGGCCGTCTCCCCAAGTGTTTGCTTGACCAGCGCGATGAGGGCAGCCGGGACGATCGGCTTCGGCAGGAACTGCGCGCCCAGCTGTCGAGCATCGGCTTCAAAGCCGGCGCCGGAAAAGTCGCTCAGGATAATCGTCGGAATGCGACCCCGGCTCATCGCGACGAATTGAAGACCGTTGAACTCGCCGAGACATCCTTCGGCGATGAGCAGGTCCGGGGCTTCCGCCTGAAGCAATCGCTTGCCTTCCTGAAAAGTGCTGGCCGTCGTCACCTCGTAACCCGCATCGCTCAGCAGATCCCGCAGCTCCGTGCACGTCGACTCCTCGTCGTCGACGATGAGCAGCCTCAGAGACGGCGGCGCACGGTGGGCAGTCGCGTGCCGCTTCTGAATGGCCACTGCGATCGCGAGCGCGAGCCGTTCGGCCGGACACGGCTTCGTGAGCACGGCCGCGGCACCCACGCGGCGTGCCTGCGCCATCAACTCGGCCTCTTCCAGCGCCGTGAGCATGATGACGGGGATCGCGGCAGTGATGGGATTGGCCTTGAGGCGGCGGCACACCTCCCATCCGTCCATCTCCCGCATCAGAACGTCGAGAACGATCGCGTCGGGCGGATCGGCGATGGCAATCGCGAGCGCGTCTTCCCCGCTCGAGACCGTACTCACGCTGGCCGTCGGTTCGAGCATCAGCGCGTAGAGATCGTTCTGTTCGGGCGAATCGTCGACGAGCAGCACACGCGGCCGGTCACCATCCTTGCGTGGAACCCTGGGCCGCGAAATCTTCGATTCGCGGGTGATTTCGGGCGACGCGGCCGTATGACGCAGATCGGGGAATTCGCCACACTGATCGCATTCGAAGCACCCCCTGCCGAACCAGCGACCCGGGACCCAGCGCAGCGGCCGGTCGCAGTACGGGCACCCGAGGACGTCATTGGAAGTCCTGTTCATGGCCCTGTGTCCATCAGCTGACAGGTCAGCGCAATGGTGTGCACCACTTGTCAGCGATCGCAACGTTTTGGGGGGAGTGCTGAGCTAAAAAGCACACTGCGTGCCAGACTTCCCGTCTGGGGAATTCACTCAGTCAGTAGACGCTCGCGAGGCGAATCAGAAGTCTGCCTAAACAGGTTGACGTAATTCAAAGATCGACTCTACAAACTTCCGCCCACTCGGGCACATATTTGTCGATTGGGAAATCGCGATGCAGAGAAGGGTTTGAGGTAATCGGTTTGCCATCCGAGACTTAGCGGCAGGCGGCACGATCCGGATCGGCTTGGCACCGTCGATGCTCCGCGAGAGATCGATGGTTGTTGATGTTTCCCTTCCGCCCCGAACCGCAAACAGAGCGGACGAACTGATCGCCGCGCTCGATCACCACCGCTTCGGCGACGGCATCGGCGCCGTCGTCTACGTGCTCGGCGTCCATACCGATGGCCGCGACGTGTGGATCCAAATCGCGCTCAGAGAAGATGGCCGCGATAACCTGGTCTTGCACTTGTTGCCTGACGCGACGGCCGAGGACGCGAGGGCCACGCTGCAAGCCGCGCAACTCAGGGCCGCGGCCAGGGCCAGCGCAGAGCAGCGCGTCATACGCGTGCCGCACCGCGACTAGCGGCGACGCGCATCATCCGGCTTACGCCACCGCGTCGGTGGCGATGTACGCATCCTGTCGAAGCAGACCTGCGGCCCGCTCGGCCACGACCTGAATCAGCGCCAGCTCCCACTCGGTCGAACGTCGCGCCCTGTAGTTGGCGACCTCCACGACAAGCTGAAGGCGGCCCGCGTGCACGACCGGCACCGCGATTAACGACGACACGTCGTCGGGCCACAGACAGAGACTCGTGTCGACGACCCGCTCGGCGTCGTTATGAATCAGCGCCGTCCTGCCATTCTTGTAGTCGCTGAATACCGGCTGCCTGCCTTTGTTCCGCCCGAGCGGCGAGATGCCGCTGCTCGCCCAGAAGATGCGGCCGCCCGGTCCTTCGAAGCAATATACGGCGACGCCGTCGGCGGCGAGCGCGTGACACATGCGATCGAGGAGCGACGTCACGAGCTCGTCTCCGTTGAGGGTATTGAGCGCCGGATCGGTGACGCTCTGCAGCGTCGTGAGCTGCCGGCAGGCGACGTCCGCCTCGTATCTCAGCCTCGCGTGCGCCTCTGCGGCCGACGCTTCCATGTCCGCGCGCTCGGTCTTCCACGTCCGCGCGTCCGCCTGCAGCCGCTGGATCTGCTGCTCGAGGGCTGACAGGCGCTGACCCTCGGCCCGTGCTCTCGCCGACAACACCGCAAAGGCGGCCGCGATGACAAAACCCTTGATGCCCAGGAGAAGAGCGAGCCCCCACCCTGCGGGCGTTCCCGTGAGCGGCAGCGCCACGACGCGCGAAACGACCACAGCGGTGAGCGCGGCGACGGCACCTGCTGAAAGGCCGCCAAACCACGCGGCGGCTGCGATGACGAGCTCCGCAAGCAGCGTCGGACCCGCCGCGGGCGGCGCGAACGCGACGGTGACAACCGTGGCTGCAGCGACGCTCGCCACTGTTATCGCATGATTGCGTACCCTCCTGCGGTCATCGGCGCTCACGCGTTCCCAGGCACGGAGGGCCGCTGACTGCATCGACGTTCGATACGCGCGCGCGCCGGTCAAGAGCTCGAGGATCATCTGGCGACCGTCTTGTCGCATCGGCTTCTTCCTCCATCCTTCGCTGACATCAGCCCAAACGGTACCACGACTGCGCGAAGACGTACAGGTACGCCTCTTCTCTTCACGCCTGCGGAAGAAAGTCAACCATCCCACGATCTCCCTGGCGCCAGACGGCGCGAACGAATCGCGGAACGAATCTTATGAGGGGGTCAACAGTTTACGCAACAACAAGTTATCTGGACACTCCAGTGTTCGACTGGACGTCGGGCCAGGGCGCAACAATTGCTTCTTTTTTTCAGGCATCCCGCTCGGCTCGGCGTCTGCGGCGCTGAGATCGTGAGGATCTGTTCCCCACAACATGGACGCGAAGAGTTCCGGGAAAGGACGCCGACTATCCGTCCTCGCCGTTCAAGGCGTTTCCGATTACGCGGGGCCTCTCGGACTGGTCGCTGTACTCGTGGCGGAGCTGTTGTACCTGACCTTCGCGTTCGATACCCAGAGTCTCTACGGCTTACCGTCGGTGTGGGCCCGCGTTATCGCCTGGGCCCCGCAATACCTGCGCCTCGGTGTCTCCGTCACGATGGTGATGTTGTTCCTCGGCGGCAGGCAGCTTCTGCTTGCGGTTCGAGACTTTCGTCCACCCGCAGCAGGTTCACGTCTTCTCTGGCTCGGGGTCCATGGGCAGGCGCTGCTTTTTTTCATCTGGGTGAGTGCGATTATCCTGGATGGCGCCTTCTCATCTCTCCGTCACCCGGCAGAGTGGACGCTGGCCTGGTTTCTCGCGGGCGCTGCGACGCTGGTCACCTGGAGTCTGGCTGTGTTCCCTCGCCGGACATGGCTCGAACTGGCGAGAAGTCAGCGAAGCAGCATCCGTTGGGGAGCCGTTGTCGGCACGGGAGTCTGGGCCGGTGGGTTTCTGACCCAGGAACTTTGGAAGCCGCTCGCCCACTACACGTTCAACGTTGTCGCCTGGACGCTGAGCTTCATCTACCCAACAACGATCAGCGACCCTTCGCGGCTGGTCATCGGAACGCCGGCGTTCAAGGTGATGATCGCGCCCGAGTGTTCAGGCTTCGAAGGCATGGGCCTGATCCTCGCCTTCCTCACCATCTATTTGTGGTTATTTCGCAGGGATCTTCGATTTCCGGGTGCGCTGGCGCTTCTGCCGATGGGCGTCATTTCGATCTGGATTGTCAATGCCCTTCGAATCGTGGCGTTGATCGTCATCGGCACGTCCGGATGGCCCGCGGTCGCTCGCGGAGGATTTCACTCGCAGGCGGGCTGGCTGGCATTCAACGCCGTCGCCCTGGGTTTCGCGGCGCTCACGATTCAAGGCGGATATTTCACGGCCAGGGCGGAGCCCGTTACGGCCGCCAGCGACGAAAGCGATCCGACGACGGCCTATCTGGCGCCGTTGATGGCCATCCTTGCGACCGCGATGCTGACGGGGGCCTTTTCAGCCGGATTCGAGTGGCTGTACCCGCTGCGCGTGCTCACCGCCGGCGCGCTTCTCTGGATGTTTCGGAAGAGTTACCGTGATTTGAACTGGGCCGTATCCGGGTGGGCGATCGCCATCGGCTGCATCACGTTCGTGGTGTGGCTGGCGGTCATCCCCGCCGGAATCGGCAATAAGGACAGCTGGCCGGCGGCGCTCCGATCCATCCCATGGTACTGGGCAACGACCTGGCTGCTGATCCGTGTCGTGGGGTACGTGGTCACCGTACCGCTTGTGGAGGAACTGGCGTTTCGCGGGTACCTGACGCGGCGGGTGATCCAAGCCGATTTCCAAAAGCTGCCTGTTGGCATCTTTTCATGGTCTTCGTTCTTGATCTCTTCGGCATTGTTCGGGGCTCTTCACGGCGGCTTGTGGCTGGCGGGGACGCTTGCGGGGATGTCCTTTGCGCTGGCTCTTTACCGGCGGCGGTCATTCGGTGATGCGGTACAGGCGCACGCCACGACCAACGGCCTCATCGCACTCTATGTCTTTGCGACGGGCCGATGGTCCGTCTGGTCATGAGAGTTAAACACAGGGGAGACAACATGCGGGTCAATCAACAACAGGGCACGTTTGCGGGCGGCGCGTACACTCTGGGACTTTTGCTGATTCTGTTTTCGGCGGGGAGCACTCTGCTTGCGGGAACCGTTTCGGCGGCTCCTGAAATTGACGCCGGCTCCA
>Ga0310810_10007734_pt1 | contig 12303 bp, 10 predicted proteins | sample NCmetagenome_FD_207641 | JGI IMG/M metagenome (GOLD analysis project Ga0310810, IMG submission 207641) | Soil microbial communities from experimental microcosm in Duke University, North Carolina, United States - NC | ecosystem: Engineered > Artificial ecosystem > Soil microcosm > Unclassified ... | reverse complement strand
GCAAATAAATGAGTGAATACTCCAATGCGAAACCGTATTGCAGCACATCTGGATGCCGTTCAATTTCATCATCGCTGCGCGTGCTAACACTACTTGGAATGGAAACTCCCAGCACCCCGGTCAGCGCAACGGGCCGAAGCAGCGAGAGAGTGTCCGGCAAATCACCGAAGCCTTTACCAAAGAAGAATGCGGGTGTCCAGGTGCTGAAACTATCCGCGTCCACTCGCTGCTGCCCTGTGCCGCCAATTTCAACTTCTGCGCCGAGCGAGAGAATTGCCTCATGCTCAACGCTCGTGAAGAATTGGTACTTTGCGCTGAGCTCGAAATTTCCAAATCCGCTCGTTTCCTGCTCGTGCTTTGGATTCAAGTGTATGAACTCTTCAGTTAACTCGATGCCAAAATTCGGCGTAATCCGTTTGGCGATCTCCACTGCGATCGTGGTCTCGCGTCCCTCTGCTGTTTGGATCGTCGAAACCGTCGGGAGCGACAGTTCGTCATTCACGAACGGATCGTCTGTAGATAGTGTGGCCGGGAAAAAACGCGCGCCTGCGAAACCGTGACCCACTGCCGGACGGGGGAGCGCGAAGCTAACCAGTAATAATAGCAAGACGCCTGCGCTTCTGGAAAATTTCATCCCACCAAGTAATCAAAAGGATTGTTGTAATCGCGAGCGTCAGAATGCTCTTAATAGATTGTCACGTATGCAAGACTCGTTCAGGAAACAATCGTGGATCCGGATTACGTTGGTCGTCATTGCTGTCGCGGCAGCCGCAGTTGTCGTCACCGGCGCGATAGTCCATACCGCGGAAGAGCGCAAGCTCCGTGAGGGAATTCTCGCAGAGCTTCAGCCAGTGGTTTTAAAAAATTGCACGCTCAAGCGCTTTGGCAGCGCCAATGATGGCGGTTACCTCATGTGCGAGAACCTGATCGAACCACTCGACACGGCATACTCGTACGGTGTTGGCGCAAACGACGACTGGGGATGCGAGGTGTCGCGCCGATATCACGTTCCCGTGCATGAATACGATTGTTTCGATCCGGCAAGGCCAGCCTGTAACGGCGGCAAGTTTATCTTCCACAATGAATGCGTTGGAGATCGGACGGGCAACAGGGAATCGCGTTTTTTCGACACGCTGGAAAATCAGATCAGCAAAAACGGCGATAGTGGCAAGCGTGTGCTGATCAAGATGGACATCGAAGGCGGGGAATGGGAATCGCTTCTCTCAGCGCCAGACGAATTGCTTGCGTCGATTCCGCAGCTTGCGATGGAGATGCACGGGTTCGACGATACAAGGATTCTTGAAGCAATCCGTAAGCTGAAGCGGAATTTCTATCTCGTGAACCTTCACTTCAACAACTGGTCGTGCACGTCGAAAGCCGCGCCGCTGCCAGCATGGGCGTACCAGGTACTCTGGGTCAACAAGCGTGTCGCCGTTATCGACCCGACCGCGCCGGTCCCCGCACCAATGAGTCCGCTGAATGCGCCTGACTCGCCGACGTGGCGCGATTGTCAGTTGCCTTTCAATAAAGCGGTGCACTGAACCTCTAACATAGCGGCGCAGCGCGTGCGGTTCTTTCCCACCGATATCTGCGCTGTAGGGGAAGCTGACAGCTTCCCGGGACGACAATGTCGTTCCCTACAATACTTTCAAACTTGCGACGAATTTGTTAGCGGCAATTATGGAGAGCAACAAATCCATCGATAAGGAGAAGAAGAATGAAAAATGAAAGTTTGGAATCCGTAGCAAGAAAACTGGTCGCCCCGGGCAAGGGCATTCTGGCAGCCGATGAAAGTTCGGGGACGATCGAGAAGCGATTGAAAGGAATCAATGTTCCTTCGACTGAGGAAAACCGGCGAATGTATCGCGAGATTTTGTTTACCACCAGTGGCGCCGGCGAATTCATCAGCGGCGTGATTTTGTTTGATGAAACAATTCGGCAGAAGGCGCGCGACGGACGAAGTTTTGTCGAAGTCCTGGAACAGCAGGGGATCATACCCGGGATCAAGGTGGACAAAGGCGCCAAGGCCATGGCGAATTTTCCCGGCGAAAAGATCACTGAAGGTTTGGACGGCCTGCGCGAGCGCCTAACCGAATACCGAAAGCTTGATGCTCGTTTTGCCAAATGGCGCGCAGTTATCACGATCGCCGACGGAATTCCCACGCGCACGTGCATCGACTCAAACGGGGAGGCGTTGGCGCGTTATGCCGCGCTTTGTCAGGAATGTGATTTGGTGCCGATCGTCGAACCCGAAGTGCTCATGGACGGCACCCACACGATTGAGCGGTATTCTGAGGTCACCGAGCAGACCTTGCGAAGCGTCTTCGATTCTTTAGCCAAGCATCGTGTGGTGCTAGAAGGGATGCTGCTAAAGCCGAACATGGTGCTTTCAGGCAAAGATTGCCCGCAGCAGGCGAACGTGAAGGAAGTCGCTGAGGCGACAGTTCGTTGTCTGAAGCGTGTTGTTCCTGCAGCCGTTCCGGGAATTGTGTTTCTCTCCGGCGGGCAGACCGATCAGCAAGCGACGGAACATCTCAACGCGATGAATCGAATCGGAGATCTGCCGTGGCAGTTGAGCTTTTCCTATGGGCGCGCCTTGCAAGCTCCAGTCCTCAAAGCGTGGAAAGGAGACGCAGCAAACGTGGGCGCTGCTCAAACGGCATTCCACCACCGAGCCTGGTGCAATAGCAAAGCGCGTTTCGGCAAATACACTGAAGAGATGGAGACCGAGAAAGCCGCGTAATGTCAGGCGTAGCGATCATACGCCCATGTTCGTTAGGCATGTTAGGCTTAATGCTGCTGTTCGGGATGCCGGCACAATCGGCACCAGAGATCAGTACAAACGGATTTTTGGTGAAACTCGATGTCAGCATTAACGCGCCGGCGGCGAAGCTGTACGATGCGCTGATCGGACAAGTCGGTTCGTGGTGGAACCCCGAGCACACGTATTCACATGACGCGAAGAATCTCTCGATCGATCCACGCCCGGAAGGCTGTTTTTGCGAGAAACTGCCTAATGGCGGCGGAATAGAACATCTTCGGGTGATTTACCTGGCTCCGCCTCAAGTCATACGGTTCTCAGGCGCGCTCGGCCCGCTACAGGCTTCCGGTGTTGCCGGCAGCATGACTTGGAAGTTGACGGGCGATCACGATCAAACCCGCGTTCAACTCTCGTACAGTGTCGGCGGATTTATCGCCGGCGGATTCGACAAGATCGCGCCAGCCGTAGAGAGCATGCTCAATGAGCAACTCAACCGGCTCAAGCTGTTTGCGGAGACTGGCAAACCAACTATCGAGCAGTAGAGCACGGAGTCGCTGTCCATCCTGCTGCGGCTGCCGTCGCGGCTCGCTACAGATTCGCTCGCAGCGTACAGTCAGAGAATGAAAAGCGGCGCTAAACGCGACACGCTCGGGCATTCCTGTTGCGATGGTCATATTCCTCATCACCCAACAGGTGTTGATGCGACCTATGGGCGTCGGGCGGTGAACAAATATTTTTGTCCGATGTGCCCAGGCGTGGAGAGCGATACGCCGGGCAGTTGTTCGAAATGCGGAATGGCGCTCGATCGTAACCCAGCTTTTCGTGAGCCACACAAAATTATCTACACCTGCCCGATGCATCCACAGATCGAGCAGGATCATCCGGGGAATTGCCCGATATGCGGGATGACCCTCGAACTGAAAACGGCCGGAGTGGGGGATGAAGAAGAGCGACGCGAAGTCGATGCGCTGTCACTCAAGTTCTGGATCGCGCTTATGCTTACCGTCCCGGTGCTGATCCTCGCGATGGGACATGCAATCCCCGGGCTGCATTTTGACGCAATCGTTCCCAGACACATCGGGAAATGGATCGAGTTTGGCCTAACGACGCCGGCGGTTCTTTGGGCGGGCGGTTTTTTCTTCACCCGGGCCTGGCAATCCATCGTCAAGCGTAGTCTGAATATGTTTACGCTCATCGCCGTCGGCGTTGGCACAGCTTACGTCTACAGTGTCGTCGCGGTAATCGCGCCGGGAATTTTTCCCGAGTCCTTCCGACGGCACGGAGAGGTCGATCTTTATTTTGAAGCAGCGGCAGTCATCACGACCTTGGTATTGTTAGGCCAACTAATCGAGGCGAAAGCGCGCAGCCGCACCGGGGAAGCAATCAAAGCCTTGCTCGGCCTGGCAGCAAAGAACGCACATCGCGTCAGCAACGGTCAGGAGGAAGAGGTCCCGGTGGAGGCAATCCAAAAAGGCGACCTGCTGCGCGTGCGACCCGGGGAAAAAGTGCCCGTCGACGGCGTGATCGTCGAAGGCCAAAGCAACATCGACGAATCGATGATCACAGGCGAACCGATGCCGGTGAGCAAAGGCACAGGTATTCAAGTGGTCGGCGCCACGGTGAACCAGACCGGCTCGTTCTTGATGCGTGCGGAACGAATCGGATCGGAAACGCTGCTGGCGCAGATTGTTCAAATGGTCGCTGACGCGCAGCGCAGTCGCGCGCCCATTCAAAAGCTCGTGGACACGGTTTCCGGGTATTTCGTTCCGGCAGTTATTAGCATTGCGGCAATTACCTTTGTGGTGTGGTCGATTTTGGGACCGGCTCCTGCCATGGCTCACGCGCTCGTGAATGCTGTGTCGGTTCTGATTATTGCATGTCCATGCGCACTCGGGCTTGCAACGCCGATGTCGATCATGGTTGGCGTTGGGCGCGCTGCGCAGTCGGGAATTCTTGTAAAAAACGCTGAGGCCATCGAGGTCACCGAAAAAGTGACGCACCTGGTCACCGATAAAACTGGCACATTAACAGCCGGTAAACCCGAGGTTGTTAGCAGTGTTACTGATAAAGATTGGAGCGAACGCGAACTCTTGCAGATCGCGGGATCCGTGGAAGCGCAGAGCGAACATCCGCTTGCCCGCGCAATCGTGGAAGCGGCAAAAAAAGAACAAATTGAATTGCGCGAGGTCACGGATTTTCAATCCACTACGGGCGGCGGCGTGTCCGCGCGGATCGATGGTGGTCGCGTGCTTGCCGGTAAACAGAAGTTTTTGGCTGATTCCGGTGTCACTCTTTCGGACGAGCTCAAAAGCCAAGCAGGTCGCTGGCAGGAACAAGCCCAAACAACTGTGTGGATCGCATTAGATGGACGGGCAATCGGAGTGCTCGCTATCGCTGATCCGATCAAACCGACGACTCGGAACGCGATTCGACAACTTCACGACATGGGCCTGAAAATTATGATGTGCACCGGCGACAATCGGCGCACTGCCGAATCGGTTGCCCGAGAGTTGGGAGTCGATGAGGTCCGAGCGGAAGTGATGCCCGATGAAAAAATCGAAATCGTCAAGAGATTGAAATCCGATGGTGAAATCGTAGCAATGGCCGGTGACGGAATTAACGACGCGCCTGCGCTGGCTGCCGCGGATGTGGGAATTGCAATGGGGACGGGGACCGACGTCGCGATTGAAAGCGCCGGCATTACCCTCGTCAAAGGCGATCTCATGGGCATTGTCAAAGCAATGCATCTCAGTCGCGCCGTGATGCGGAACATCCGCCAAAATCTATTCTTCGCGTTTGTTTACAATGCGCTCGGCGTGCCGATAGCGGCCGGTGTTCTTTATCCGCTGTTCGGCACCCTTCTTAGCCCGATGCTCGCTGGCGCCGCAATGAGCTTTAGCTCCGTTTCAGTAATTGCCAACGCGCTCCGACTGCGACGGATAAAGTTGTAGTCGCGACGCTGTGCAAAGCGCTCCTCCGGTATCTAAACCCCCGCGCACAAGGCGACGGCTAGAGGCGAGCGTGGCGCTTGCCCTACAACTGTTCGTCCGGCAATTTGCTTGTCTATGAGTCCACATTTTGCAGCCGGCGTATTCATTGCACTTCTTTCATCACTGGTGTCGGTTCGCGCCCAGGAGCATCCAAGAGCTCCCCAGCAATCGCAATCGCAGCAACTGCCACAATCAACGAAAGGCGCTCCCCAATCTGCGACGATGCAAGCGAGCATGTCAGACGTTTCTGACGGGCTAAAGAGATTCATCAGCGGGTACGCTGCGAAATCTCCAGACAACAAATTTCACATGCCGTATCAGCGAAAAGATCTCGCGCTCGATTTGGTAAAACTCCACGATGAGCGCTTATCGAATCTTGGCGCTGACAAATATTTCGCCTGTGTCGACATGAAAGGCGTGGACGGAAAAATCTACGACGTGGATTTCTTCATGGTCGTGAAGCCCGGTAAACTAACCGTCACGGAAACGTCCGTTCACAAGATCAACGGAAAGGCCCTTTACAACTGGAGGCAAGAAGGCGGTGTTTGGAAGAAAGTGAAGGTGTCGTGAACGGTAGGGCGTCTGTGTCAGACGCCAAATCCAATCCAACCGTTGCACCATCCATGCTGCGCGAAGCGCGTATGAAATATAGCCGGGAAGTCGTGGACGGTTTTCGCATGCGTGGTCAAGACGTCACGCGTCTGGAATCGTTCAGTGATGCCGTGTTCGGCTTTGCACTTACGTTGCTTGTTGTTTCCCTCGAGGTGCCAAAAAGCTTCGCAGATCTCATCGGCGCTATGCGCGGTTTTCCTGCTTTCGCAGTTTGCTTCGCCATGCTGGCAATGCTCTGGAATAGTCATTACAAGTTCAGCCGTCGCTACGGACTGGATGACGGGACCACGCGTTTTTTGACCTGCGTTCTGCTGTTTATCGTGTTGGTCTATGTCTATCCGCTGAAGTTCCTTTTCAATCTGAGCATTACCGACATGATCTTCGGCCATACCGCTGCCCGCCCGGTAATCAAAGAAGGCGATCTGCCGATGTTGCTTGCTGTTTACGGGTTCGGATTTGCAGGCGTTTATCTCGCGCTAACTTTGCTTTACCTGCATGCGTGGCGGTTACGTGATGCTCTCGATTTGTCTGAAATCGAAAAATTAGATACGCGTTTCGGGATTTACCGACTCAGTAGCGTTGTTGTTGTCGGATTGATTGCTGCGGGCTTAGCGCTGACAGGGTTGTTCTCGGGGTGGGCTGGGCTGATCTATCTTTTGCTTTTCCCGATGTTGCGCGGATTCCGCATGGTTCATCGGCGCCGACGCGCTGCGTTAATTACGGCTGGCGTCACCTAGACACCTGTAGGGCGTTGGTGTCAGACGCTAAATCGGATCAAATCAGCGTTTCACAGAAACGCCCTACAAACCAAGTTGTAGCCACCGGTCTCTGGCCGCTGACGTTTGCGACAGTCTCAGACTACCGCTACAGATGAACGCAGAAATGCCGAAGACATTTTTCATCACCACTGCGATCGATTACACGAACTCGCCACCACATGTCGGCCACACTTACGAAAAGGTTTTGGCCGACGTGATTGCGCGCTATCACCGGCTCAAAGGTGAAAACGTTTTCTTTTTGACTGGTGTTGATCAGCACGGCCAGAAAGTGCAGCAATCGGCTGCGAAAGCGGGCGTACCACCGGCTGAATTCGTTAAAGGCATCACGCAAAAATTCATCGCTGTTTCGAAGAAGCTTGATGTCCGGTATGATGAATGGGCGGAGACAACGAGTGACCGCCACAAGAAAGTTGTCCAAGGCATTCTGCAGCGGCTCTTCGATCAAAGCCAGATCTACAAGGACAAACAGTCCGGCCACTACTCGATTCGTCAGGAACAATTTTTAACCGACAAGGAACGCGGTCCCGCTGGGGAATTCGGTTCGGAGTGGGGCCAGGTCGAATACCGCGAAGAAGAGAATTATTATTTTAAGCTCAGCCAACACAAAGATTGGCTGCTTCGTTATTTGGACAATCGAGTGGACGCAGTCATCCCGAATTTTCGCCAGACCGAGCTGCGCAACGCCGTCGAGAAAATCAGTGGCGACCTTTGTATCTCCCGTCCGAGATCCCGCCTCGACTGGGGAATCGAGCTACCGTTTGATAAGGATTTCGTGACGTACGTCTGGTTCGACGCCCTAACGAACTACATCAGTTTCGCCGGCTACGATCCATCTCAATCAAACATCAAACATCAACCATCAAACTTCCTGGATCGCTGGCCTGCTCTCCAAATCATCGGCAAAGATATTCTCGTCCCGGCGCACGGGATCTATTGGTTGATCATGCTGCATGCAATGGGATTTCCGGAGAACCAAATGCCGCAACTGCTTGTGCACGGCTGGTGGAATCTCGCCGGCGCAAAGATGAGCAAGAGCGTCGGCAACATCGTCGATCCATTTGTTCTCGCAGATAAACACGGCGTCGATGCGCTGCGTTATTATCTGATGAGTGACATCGCTACCGGCCAGGACGCCGACTTTTCCGAAGAACGTCTTATAGAACGCTACAATACTGACCTGGCAAATTCGTTAGGCAATCTGCTGAATCGCACTCTGAACATGGCGCACCGATATCGTGAGGGCGTCGTTACAAAAAGTGGCGGCGAGTCGCCGCTGGCTGCGCAAGCCGCCGATTTGCTGCGCGGCTACGAAAATGCCTTCCAGCAATTCGAAGTGCACGCTGCGATTGCCCGACTCATGGAATTTGCTACGGCGTGCAACACATACATCGAGATGAGCGCGCCTTGGAAACTGGCCAAAGACCCCAGCCGGTCGGAAGCGCTCGATCACGTGTTATTCGTGCTGGCCGAATCGCTGCGGATCATTGGTGTTTTACTCTCTCCGATTTTGCCAATGTCAGGACGCGAGATTTTCTACCAGCTCAATCTTCGCGAAGAACGCGAATTGTCCGATTTGAAGTGGGGCGGTTTGCCAGACAAGCATCATCTCGGCAAACCCGTTCCTCTTTTCCCGCGGATCGAGACTTCCCTGTAGCGCACGGCTCTCGCGTGCTGGCGAGCGCGTCGTCGCCATCGCGAACTTTCTTCGCGCGTGACAAGCAAAATACCATTTTAAAGGACGCCTGCCTCGGCGCGACGCGTGCGCTCGCCCCGGGCGCAGGTTTCGCGCACATTCACTGCGCGCATTCTTCGAAGGCCGCGGGTTCACCTCGCAAATGAGCGAGAACTTCGCCAGCAAAATGCAGCGAGCCGGCGATCAGGATTGGATCCGGCTTCGCACGTGAAAACATTAGTGCATCGCTAACAGTTGCAGTGACGGAGCAGGGGAGTGATGGAGTAATGTCGGATAAAATCTTTGTTAGCTCCGCCGGCGCGACAGCTCGTTCACTGCGGATTTTCGGTAGGATTACCGACTCGGCGATCGGCACGAGCTCTTCGCAGATAGCGCGTAAATTTTTGTCGGAAAGAACCGCGAGCACGAGTGTCGCCTTCTGATCGCCAAAAACTTCCCGCCACGTTTGCGCAAGGATGCGCGCCGCGCCGGGATTATGCGCGCCGTCGATGATGGTGCGCTCGTCCCATTTCTGAAAGCGAGCGGGCCAATCAACCGCGGCGAGTCCGTGCACAATCGCTTTTTCGTCGAGCTGGATTTCGGCGGCCTGAATCGCGGCAATTGCCAATGCGGCATTCTGCTTTTGATAGTCACCACGCAAAGCGACTGGTGACTTGCAGTAAGTCTCATTCACGAATTGCACTGGCGAACCTGACTCAGCAGCTCGCGCGCGAATGACTTCTTCGGCTTCCGGCTGCTGCGATGCGGAAATTACAGGCACTCGCGGTTTGATAATTCCTGCTTTTTCACCGGCGATCTCGGCGAGCGTGTGTCCGAGCCACTGTTCATGATCGAGAGCGATTGGAGTAATGACTGAAACATCGGACTGAACAGCGTTGGTCGCATCGAGTCTGCCACCCAGGCCAGTTTCAAGAATCGCGATGTCGATTTCCGCGTCGCGAAAATGTTTTAGCGCGAGCGCAGTTGTGACTTCGAAAAACGTCGGGTGCGAGTCCCAATCCGCGACGAGATCTCGTATTGTCGTTAGGCCATCGGCAACTGCGTCCTCAGAAATCATCTCGCCATTTACGCGAATCCGTTCGCGAAATGTGACAAGGTGAGGGGAGATGAACAGGCCGGTGCGATGGTCTTGCGCGCGACAGATTGAATCCATCATGGCGCAAACGGAGCCTTTGCCGTTCGTGCCGGCCACGTGAATGACTTTCCAACGACGGGAGATTTCGAAGCCGCCAATGGCGGTTTGGAAGCCGCCGCTCGTTGATAATTCGTCCAGCAGCCGCCGGATATTTTCCAACCCTAATTTGATCCCGAAACGTTGGAGCCCGTAGAGCCAGGCGAGCGCCTGTTTGTAGCTTAGAAGAGGTCGCGGCACTGAGGCCCCTCCCACGTTCACCGTGCCGCGGCGAAATACGATAGGAATCGACTAATCTCGTCGCGCAGTTTTTTCCTATGCACGATCATGTCGACCAAGCCGTGTTCCTCGAGAAATTCTGCGGTCTGAAATTTTTCGGGCAAGTCCTGGTGAGTGGTTTCCTTGATCACGCGTGGTCCGGCAAACCCGATCATGCTCTTCGGTTCCGCAATAATTACGTCGCCTAACGAAGCAAAGCTCGCCATCACGCCGGCGGTGGTCGGGTTCGTGAGAACAGAAATATACGGCAGCTTTTCTTCTCCGTGACGCGCCAGTGCACCACTCGTTTTCGCCATTTGCATCAGGCTCAACATTCCTTCGTACATGCGCGCGCCGCCGGACGCGGCGACAATGATCACTGCGCAACGATTCGCGGTGCCGTATTCAATCGTCCGGGTAATTTTCTCCCCAACAACCGAACCCATTGTTGCCGCCAGAAAACCGAAATCCATTACTGCAACGGCGACCTTGTACCCATCGAGGAGACCATGCCCGGTGATCACCGCGTCGAGCAGTCCGGTGCTCTCATGATATTTCTTGAGACGATCGGTGTACGTGGCCATTCCTTGAAACCGCAGCACGTCAACGGACCTCAGGTCGGCGTCCATCTCTACGAAGGTATCTGGATCGAGCAGGCTTTGGATTCGTTCGTTGGCCGGTTGCGCTTGATGATAATCGCAGCGCGGACAGACACGTTGATTTTGCGCCAATTCGGTATCGGGCACGACTTGTGCGCAACCGGGGCATTTCTGAAAAACGCCGCGCGGCATTTCACGCTTTTTGCCGGCCTGCGCCTTGATTGCTGGTTTCTTGAAAATTGCCATGAGAATTATGCGCGTGCTGCGGTGGCCGCATGAACAGACTTTGCGCCAGCGCGTTTCAAAACGCGCGCGCATTCGCTCAACGTAGAGCCGGTTGTGAGGACATCGTCGATTAACAACACCTGCAAGCCTCGCACGTCCGTGTTTTTTCGTAAACGGAATGCGTTGTGTAAATTTTCCATGCGCTCGGAACGATCAAGCGCGGTTTGAGTCGTTGTGTAGCGAATGCGTTTGAGCAGGGGCTTGCAAGGGATTGAAGTATGCGCGCTTAGTAATTCCGCAAGCAGTCCGGCTTGGTTGAAACCGCGTTCCCGTTGCCGCGCCGGATGTAACGGCACCGGCACGATGAGGTCGAACTGGTGATCGCGCAGTCGTTCATCATCGAGCGCAGCGCGAAGCCAGCGCGCTATAAGATGACGAAGATGAATCTGGCGGTTGTATTTAAATTCGTGAATGACATCGCGGACGGTACCGCGGCCGCGATACGCGGCGACCGCTGCTTCGAAGTGAATCGTGCGATGGGCACAATTCGCGCAGCTAAAGACAGTGTTGATGGAGCCTTCGAAAGGTTCTGAACATCTGTGGCAAAATGGCGGCACGATCCGGACGATCTTTGCTTCACAACCATTACATAGATATTCGCCCGCTCGGACGCTTTTCCCGCAAATGGTGCACGTTGCCGGATAGAGCAGCGATACGGCTGCTCGCAACAGCTCAGATTTTTGAAGCGCGATCATTGTTTAACCACAGCCGCATGGCTGTCCATGTTACTGCTGCCAAACCCAGGGGTATGATTCCAACGAGCAGGTTCTTGCCCAGCCACGGCCATGCAACGATTCGCTGGCGCGCCAGCCAATTAAACGTGCCGCTGGCGAAGATCCAGCCCGCATGCAAGCCGATCGGCAGCCATAACGAACGAGTAAGAACGCGCGCATCAGCAAGAACACAGCCGATGAGAAAGAGCGTGGCAAACGCAGCCAGCACCATCATCGGATCACCGAACCCGGCGAAGGCGTCGCCAATCGATTGGAAGCCCGAGGTCCACGTCACGATTGCGTGTTCGCGTTCTGATCCCTTCAGGAAATGCACCGCTGCGAAAAGTCCCGACACGATTGTGATCGATAGAAACTTACGACCCGTCCGGAGTAAAATGCCCAGCACAATACCGCGGAAGAATGTTTCCTCGATAAATGGAACGCTGATCGCCGCAAGAAGAACCGTGCCAAGCCGCGGCCA
>Ga0310810_10007733_pt1 | contig 12304 bp, 12 predicted proteins | sample NCmetagenome_FD_207641 | JGI IMG/M metagenome (GOLD analysis project Ga0310810, IMG submission 207641) | Soil microbial communities from experimental microcosm in Duke University, North Carolina, United States - NC | ecosystem: Engineered > Artificial ecosystem > Soil microcosm > Unclassified ... | reverse complement strand
CCATACGAATTTCGCTTTCGACGGAGTACCAGTCACCGATGCCGCGGCCGCCTACTTTACGATTGCCAATGGCATTTACGTCTTTCTTACTGCCATCATGCTTAATCTTGCTATCGTCGCGTTGCTGAACGGGTTTGGAATCGGTGGAAGCGGGAGCGTTGGTAGAGGGTGAACTCTGGGTATCAGTGGGGACCGGATCCTGGGTTGGAGCCTGATCCTGGGCCAGCAACCCTGGCAGTCCGTACGAACCGACACATAACGCGAGTACCCAAGCTAAGCGATTCAACTTCATAGAATTCTCCCGGCAGAATGCCGACGCATGCCTGATTGTAGCGCCTCAGACACCGCCACCTTACATTTAGACGCAAGTTAAGGGCCGAAAGATACCCAGGATCTTGCCCCTTCTACGCTGGGCGGTTCCCGCCTTGACCAGCGTAGAAAGGTTTAATTTCCCCCTGGTCCAGATGGTTGGACAGGAATGGGGGCGGTTTTGGGGGTACTCAGATAACCGGTAACCCGGTTCTTTTGGACAGTCCAGACCACCATCTCGTAAAGCATGTGGTCACGACCGGTATAGAACTGAATGGGCTCGTTGGCGGTGCGGTCTTTCTTCTCGATAGTGCGGTCGTCCGCCATCACGTTCATGGTGAACTTGTTGCGCTTAGGATCGGTCTTCTTGAGCTGCAGGCTGACGGTTGAGACCGGAGTTGATTGCTTGCTCTTGTCGAGGGTGAATTCATAGTAGTTGCGGTCACCCTTGTGCTTGAGTAACTCGAGATCGCCGCGGGTATTGGCGATTAAACCGCTCATGACACCCATATCTCCGCGCATGCTGTCGAGCCGGGCTTTCGTAGCCTCGAGATCGTTCTTGGTATAGGCGATGTCAGATTTGGCGGCGCCGACCGCGGTTGCAACTTCGCCGACCTGGCCGGATACCTTGCTGAGCTGTTCTTGTTGTTCTTTGGCGAGACGGCTTACGGCCGCGCGCTGCTGGCTGCGCAGTTCGGCGGTACGATCGGCGAGTTGTTTCTTGGTCATGCCGACTTCGCTGGCGATGGCATCGGAAGCGGCCTGTGCCTCGGCCACTCGTTTTTCCAGCGCGGCAAGCTGAGCGCTGCGCGCGATCTGGCTGCGCTCCAGTTTCTCCAAGCGGCTGCGATAATTAAAAACAAAGTAGATGGAGCCCAGGACATATAGCAGCGCCAGGACGAGCAGAATCCACTTGCCGGCATTGCTGTGGGTCTCATGATGCTCGTACACAGGGTCCATCGCTGCGCCTTCTTCTGGCATAACCGACCTCCGCAAGGAAATGGAACGGAATACGTTGTCCACATTGTTCAGCAAGCAGGAAGCAGTGTCAATCCTGCTGAGTACATGGACTTTGGTAAGCAGGAGGGGCGGAAATAACCGGCTCTTTTACAATGCGGACAGTGAAAAGCTGGGATGTCATCATCGTAGGCGGGGGGATAATTGGCCTCTCGCTGGCGCGGGAATTGCGTAAGAGGTCCGCATCAGTTCTGGTCGTGGAACGGGGTATGCCGGGACGGGAGGCGTCCCATGCCGCGGCTGGAATGCTGGCGATCAGCGAGGTGTCCGGCCCGCTGCAATCGCTAGCTTCGGCGAGTTTCCGAATCTATCCGGAGTTCGTTCACGAACTGCAGGACGAAAGTGGCGTAGATGTCGATTTCCGGCAGGATGGCACTTTGCAGTTCAGCGATTCTCATCTGCCAGAACCCGCCCTCCGCGCGGAGCAGATTTTTGAAATGGAGCCGAACCTGGCGCCTGTCCAGGGGCCTGGTGTGCTGCTGCAAGAGGCAAGTGTTGACCCACGGGGGTTAGTCAGCGCCGCGCTTCAGGCGTGTAAGCACCGTGGGGTGGACACCTGGTCAGGAGACGAAGTGACGGCGATAGACGTGGAGGGCGAACGGGTTGTCGGAATAACAACGGCGAAAACAAGGTTTGCGGCGCGTGCGGTGGTCAATTGCGCAGGGGCGTGGGCGGGGCAGTTTTCAGCCGGGGGATTCCCCACCCGGCCGGTCAAAGGTCAGATGCTGGCAGTGGCCGTACCCAGCCGAAATTTTCTAAGACATGTTATTCGCTCTCCCGAGGTTTACCTGGTTCCGAGGACAGACGGCCGACTGCTGATTGGGGCTACCGTAGAAGAAGCGGGGTACGACAAAAGAGTGGATCCGGCCACGATTCACAAACTTCGCCAGAGTGCGATCGCGCTGATGCCTGCGCTGTCAGAAAGCCGGATCCTGGAAAGCTGGGCGGGACTGCGGCCCGGGACACCGGATTCGCTGCCAATCCTGGGGGCCACGCAAGTGCCGGGATATTTTGTGGCGACTGGACATTTTCGGGATGGCATTCTACTGACGCCAGTGACGGCGCGAGCAATGGCGCAAGTCGTCAGCGGCGAGAAGTGCGGGTATGATCTTCGACCATTTTCCGCGGACAGGTTTGGGCGGTGAAGACGCTTTGCACGAGGTTTGGGCAAGTGATAAAGTCGGGAGGTCGAGCGGGAGTAGTTCAGCGGTAGAACGCCAGCTTCCCAAGCTGGATGTCACGGGTTCGATCCCCGTCTCCCGCTCCATCCAGAGAGATGTTGCCGGCGAAGACTGCAACCAGCCAGTAGTCATGGCACAGGTGTTGTGGACGCTCAGGCTGGATTAACGGCAGCGATCCGCAAGGGTTAAGGTTCGGTGCCGGGGTCCGACTCAGACGGTTGCTGCTACGAGGCAAGCAATTTATGCTTACCAGAGAGTTATGTCGTAACCAATGAGTGACAATTCCAGGATTTGACCGGTCTACCCGGCATCTAAGTAGTTTGGCTGTTCCATCATGAGCTGCAAATCGCGGATGAACGCGTGGCGGAGAATTCTGGCGGGGGGGACCGTTACCTGCATCGGCATTCTGCTGCTGTCGACGTTCACGCAGGCAATGGATTCCTGCGAATTCACACATTTGCAGCGGCTACGGCAAACGAGCACGGTAGATTCGGTTGTTCACAATCCTACGTTTTGCCTGATCTGTGCCGCGGCGCACTCCACGCCTTTGAAGACCCTGGTTTCCTTCGGGCTCGTGGCGTGGCAATCCTTTCAGATTTCAAGCGCGCCGGAAAGCGATAGCTATTCGCGGCTGCAGAAATTCGCGCTTTTCATCAGACCACCTCCCACCCTTTAGTTTTCGAAATCCAATCCCTTCTCACGGTGCATGTTTACTCTGAAGGTGAGTTGCAGGCTTGATGCCTCTTTTCATCCGTAATACGTGTCGTGCAACACTGAAGCAGGAGATTCGAATGAGAGTCCGACATTGGTGCGTGGTTGGAACTTTTCTGGCGGGCATGATGTCTGCGGCGCCGTTGGCGAGGGCACAGAATGGCCCGGCACAGCCGGACAATGCGGCGATGATGCAGAAGATACGCGACCTCGAGGATCGGGTAATTGCGTTAGAAGGCCAGCTGCGGGTGCTCAAAGAGCAGCAGGCGCCGCCAGTTCCGCAGCCTGGAGCTACCGCGCCGGCAGCGGCGGGTACCGGAGAATCTGCGGCTTCGACCGCGCAGACCCAAGCTGCTCCAGCGCCTTCGGGCACGCCGGCGGTTGCGAGCAGCGAAACTGCCCAGGCAGGCGTACTGGGGGGAGCCGGCGCAAGCGCGGCCAAAGCGCTGAATCCGGATATCAGCATGATCGGCGATTTCATCGGGGTGGCGGGGCACAACCCGGTGCAGTCCTCGCCGTCGCTGCAGATGCATGAATCGGAACTGGGAGTTCAAGCGATCATTGATCCCTATGCGCGGGGCGATTTCTTCCTGAGCTTCGGCGAGGAAGGTGTGAACCTGGAAGAGGGGTACATTACATTGACGGCGCTGCCAGCTGGATTCGTGGCCAAGGCCGGAAAGATGCGGGCGGCCTTTGGGAAGGTAAATACGTTACACAACCATGTGCTCTCCTGGGTAGATCGGCCTCTGGTCACCAATAATCTGGTGGGAGGCGAGGACGGCATCAGTGACGCCGGCTTTTCGATCGAGCGAATCATTCCCGCGCCCAAGGGGATCTTTCTCGAGGCTACGGGACAGGTATTCCGGGGTGATTCGGGAGATACAGAGCACCCACTTTTTACGGCATCTCAGAAGAGTGATGTCAGTGCGGTGGCCCATTTGCGCGGGTACCATGACATTACCGAGTCTACGAACTTAGACCTCGGGGTTTCCTATTCGCGCGGCCACAACGACGCCGGAACGAATTTTCTGACACAGCTTTACGGGGTTGACGCGACATTGCGTTGGAAGCCGCTGCGCCGCGCCATATATCATTCTTTTATCGGACGAGGCGAGTTCATCTGGAGCCAGCGCCAGCAGTTGCCGTCGGAGCAGCGGGCCTTCGGTTTTTACACGTCGGCCGATTACCAGCTTGGCCGTCGATGGTTTGTTGGCGGACGATACGATCACTCTGACCGCGCTGAGTTTGCCCGACTGACCGACCAAGGAGGCTCGGCAGTGCTGACGTACTGGCCGAGCGAGTTCAGCCAGGTGCGCGGCCAGTACCGGTTCACACATTATGCAGGTAACATTGATGCCCACGAGTTCCTGATGCAGATCATGTTCTCTCTGGGCGCACACGGGGCACACCCCTTTTAGGAGAAGCATGCCAGGACCACAGTTGAGAACGCGGGGGCTAGCAGGGTTGTTCGTACTGCTCATGGGCGTGCTGTCGCCCGGCTTGGCGGAGGCCAAGAAGTTGAACGTAATTACGTCCACTACGGACATGGCGGCACTGGTGCAGGAGGTAGGCGGCGAGAAAGTGAACGTCGAGGCGCTTGCCAAGGGGTATCAGGATCCGCACTTCGTGGAGGCAAAGCCGAGTTTCCTGCTCAAGCTGCGCCAGTCGGACTTACTAATCGTCGTAGGGCTGCAATTAGAAATTGGCTGGCTGCCGGCGCTGATTACGCAAAGCGGAAACCCGCGCATCCAAGTAGGAGCGCCGGGCTACCTGGACGCTTCGCAATTTGCCCAGATTCTCGAGGTGCCGCAGGGGCAGGTGACGCGAGCCATGGGAGATGTTCACCCAATGGGGAATCCCCATTACTGGCTTGATCCGGGCAATGGACGGCGCATCGCTCGGGGCATCGCCAATAAGCTGGCGGAAATGGACCAGGGAGACGGGGCCTACTTCCAGCAGCGTTTTCAGGACTTCGATAAACGTTTGACTACGGCCGAGCAGAAGTGGGACGAGGAGATGAAGCCGTACCGGGGGCGCAAAGTGGTGACGTATCACCGCTCGTTCCCGAACTTCGCGCAGCACTTCGGATTGGATGTAATCGGCTATGTTGAACCGCGACCGGGCATTCCGCCCACTCCCTCGCACACCATGGAACTGGTTGCGCTGATGAAGCAGGAGAATTGCAAGGTCGTCCTGGTGGAACCCTACTTCGACCTGAAGACTCCGCAGTCGGTCGGGCGAGCCACAGGCGCCCAGGTCGTAGTGTATTTGCCGTCAGTGGGGGGAGAGAAACAGGTTACAAACTATTTCGAGCTGTTCGATTACGATATCAACCTGCTCACGAAGGCATTCGATGCCGGCAAGTAAGGAGCCGTGATGGAAGTTCTTCCCTTTTTGGTTGCGCCATTTTTGGCGAGCCTGATACTGACTGGCATCCATGCGTATCTTGGGGTGCACGTGGTGGAGCGCGGCGTGATCTTTGTAGATTTAGCGCTCGCACAAATTGCCGCGCTGGGCGCGACCATCGCGATTCTGATCGGCATGAATCCGCACTCCGGAGCCGCGTACTGGCTGAGCCTTGCGTTCACCTTTGTGGGGGCGGCGGTCTTCGCATTCGCGCGGACACGGCGCGGCCACATTCCCCAAGAAGCATTTATCGGGATCGCCTATGCGGTGGCTTCAGCAACCGCGATCCTGGCCATGAGCAAGGCCACGGGCGAAACTGAGCACCTGAAAGACATGCTGGTGGGAAACATCCTGGCTGTGTCGTATCACGACGTGACGAAGACGGCGGTTCTGTACGGGGTGATCGGGCTGTTCCATTACTTCTTCCGCAAGCAGTTCCTTTTGATTTCTACTCACCCGGAAGAAGCCGAGGCTAAGGGGCTGAAGATACGCTTCTGGGATTTTCTGTTTTACGCATCCTTCGGCTTCGTAGTTACTTCTTCGGTGGCTATCGCCGGAGTGCTGCTGGTGTTCTGCTACCTGATTGTGCCTTCTGTGGGGGCAATGTTGTTTGCCGACAAAATTGGGCGGCGTCTGGCGATCGGATGGACGATGGGGACGTTAGTATCGGCGCTGGGAGTCTATTTCTCGGTGCTGTTTGACACGCCGACGGGCGCGACGATTGTTTGTACATTCGGGGTAGTGCTGATTGCCATGTTCTTAGTCCACTTACTTTTTTTTCACGGAGCTAATAGGCATGCCTTGTCGGGCGCAGCATCTGCGGAACGGGGAAAAGAAGGAGTCTTGCAGGGCCAGTGATAGCAACCGCATTGGGCTGGCTTAGGGAAGAGCGTCGAATTGGGCAAGGCGACGGGCTTGTTGGCCCGGCTTTATTAGAACGACTTCAGAACCATCTGCGAGTACAGCCGCATTGGCATAGCCAATAAACAAGCCATGTTCAGCAATTCCCGGGATCTGCTCTAATTTGGCGGCCAGACGCGCGGGATCGGGAATCAAGCCGAAATCGCAATCCACGATGTAGTTTTGCTGATCGGTTAGGTAGGGCTGGTTGGAGGCCATTCTTTGTGCTGGATTTCCTCCGAGCTCTTTCAGCTCATCCGAAACCCACGGCAGGCTGAAGGGGATAACCTCGATCGGAACCTTGAAGGCGCCAAGCCTTTCGACCAGCTTGGAAGAATCGGCGATCACGAGGAAATAGCGGGAGGCGCGTTCCACTACTTTTTCGCGCAGCAGAGCGCCACCTCCGCCCTTGATGAGAGCCAGATCGGGGGTGATTTCATCGGCACCATCCACGGCAAGATCCAACTTCAGGCCCTGCGCGGGTTCGATCAGGGGAATGCCCTCTTCGCGAGCGAGCTGTTCGCTCTCCTGAGAGGCGGCTATGCCGGACACACTCAGCGCCCCGGTCTTCACTTGCTTACCGAGCAAACGAATGAACACGTGCGAAGTTGAGCCGCTACCCAAACCCAGGAGCATTCCGCTGCGCACGAAGCGCAGGGCTGCTTCCGCGGCTACCTTCTTTTCCTGAGCCAGGTGCTCTTTCGACTTTTTCAAAAGATTTCTGCGCGCTCCATGGTCGAGTTGTTTTTACCACAGAGTGCCAGCAGTCCGCAGACAAAACCGCTAGGAGGCGATCAGCAGGTTTTCGGCGAAGGGCCACTCGTGGTCTATCCATTGGGAGTCACAACGAAAGCCGGCGGCCAGAGCCAGCTGCAAAATTTCAGAATTGGAATATTTATGGCTGCTCTCTGTCCAGATGGTCTCGCCTGCCGCAAACCTGACAGTCAGGCCTGCTCCCGGGATATGCACGACCTGGTCCCGACTGGATTCCAAATGCATCTCAACACTGCGGACTTGCGGGTTGAAACGCGCCACATGCTTGAAGTCGCGAAGATCGAAATCCGCACCCAGTTCACGGTTGATGCGGGCGAGCAGATTCAGGTTAAAAGCTGCGGTCACTCCGAGAGAATCGTCGTAGGCACGAACCAGTTGCGGGATGGATTTCTCGAGATCGGTGCCCAGCAGCATTGCGTCCCCGTTATTCAGGATGCGGCGAACCTGCTTAAGAAACTTGATAGCCGCAGGGCGATCGAAATTTCCGATTGTGCTGCCTAGAAACAGCACAAGGAGATGTTCCTTTTCCTCGCGACGAGCGGCGACTTCCAGAAGACCATCGAGGTATTCGCGCTCAAATCCCACGATGCTGATGGAATCAATATCGCCCAGTTCGCGATGACACATGGCCAGCGCTTTGGGAGAAATTTCGATGGGACAGTAATAGGTGCGCTGGCGCCGAGCAAGAGCTTCGAGCAAGAAGCGGGTCTTCTTACCGCTACCACTACCCAGTTCGGCGACGATTACCGGAAGCGGCAATCGGCTGACGATTTCCTTGGAGTGGCGTTTCAAGAGCCGCTCGTCGGCGCGGGTGAGGCCGTATTCCGGCAACACGCTAATAACCTCGAACAGCGCAGAGCCGACTTCGTCGTAAAGATACTTGGAAGGCAGCTCTTTTTGACCAGGCTGGGTGAGTCCGTCGCGAACCTCGGCGGCAAACTCAGAAATCGGTTCCGCGGTTATGGCATGGGTCTGCATTGAGTAATCTCGATCTTCAATCTGTGACGCAGCGGAAGCCTGCGTATACGTATTGATAGTGTGGTTGAAACCAGTTCCGGAAAGAGCGGCGAAGCATGGAGGCACCGGTGCGGGGCGATCCGCCCTTCATGACGTAGTGCTTGCCATCGAAGAAGTCGGAGGAATAACCCGGATAGAACGGGAACTTCTCAAATCCCGGGAAGGGGGCGAAAAGAGTGGAAGTCCATTCCCAGCCGTTTCCGATGAGGCCGGAAACACCGAACGCACTCTCACCTGCCGGAGATGCATTGACTGGAACGGGATCCCAACTCTGAAAATCGAAATTACCGTGGTAAGGCTGAGGAGACCGGTCTCCCCAGGGATAAAGCCGTTCCCCGCCGCCGTGTGTTCCATATGCGGCACGATGCCACTGCGCTTCGGTAGGCAACTTCTTGCCAGCCCAGCGGGAGTAGGCGAGGGCTTCGGCGTGACTAACGTAAACCGGCCAATCGAGAGGAAGCGGAACCTCGTGCAACATGTTGCGCTGATACCAGGCGTCACCTTTGCGGGTCCAGAACACAGGGTGCGAGACTGCATGGTCAGTTTTCCATTGCCAGCCCTCATCGTTCCAGAAGGCGCGGTTGTCGTAGCCGCCGGCTCTCATAAATTCGATGTACTCACCGTTGCTGACCATGAATTTGTCAATTTCGAAAGCCGGTACTTGAACCTGATGAAGTTCGAACTCGTTATCCCAGCCAAATGAGTTCTCGCCCCCGCGCGGTAATCCCAGCGATGCCGGGCCGGCGGGAACATTGATCAGGTGATTCAAAATGCGGGTATTCGGCCCTCCGTGGGACGCCTGAGCACCTGAACCGACCTTCTGCGATAAAGCAAGTTGATGGAGCATGTAGGCGAGGGTTTCTGCGTGCATGAGGCGGTGTTCGATAGCGACATTCAGAAGCAGATCGAGGGCAAAATCGCTCCCACCACCCGTCGTTAGGGAAGTTGAACGTGTTTCCAGATGGCGATCTAAATTTTCGCGCACCTGTGCGACGTATTCCTGAACACGCTGCAGGGCGGGCCAATCCTGCGGCTGGTCGGTTGGTAGGCCGCCGCCGACCGGGTCAATCCCAAACGCGAAGAGGCGATCCAAATCCGGATCGAATGCGGGGAGATGTAAAGCGCGCTCCCGCAGCAGATTCCAATCAAAGGCTTCCAGATGTCCAATGTAGAAGACGATGCGGTGACGCTCGGGGATGGGGCGTTGGTAAAGAGCTTCGGGACGAACCACTCTAAACAACTCGTCAGTGCGCGCCCGGGCATCGCTAAGGCGCTGCAGCAAAGCCTCCCTCAGTTCCGAAGCGTTCTGAGTAGCCAGCATGTGACCTCCTCGATGGACGACCGCTCCGGACTTAGATTCCGAGACCCGTACCGGGTTACAGAAAGTGTGCGACTTTGTGCAAGTGCCCAAGATGCCGAGTTTTAGAGGTGAGTTGCCCGATGGGAGCGCTTGAAATGACGTGAGTCACCCTGGTAGTCGGCACGTGTCACAGTCGGATGTTTCCTGTGTCACAGCGAGTTCCGTCAAGGAGAGCTACAAAGAAGTCAGCACCTGGAGGTGCCCATGATACGTAGCGCAACCGCCACATGGACAGGCAGTCCGTTGACCGGCGAGGGCCTGATCACGACTACCAGCGGCATTATGAACAAGTCCCTGTATTCATTTGGCTCAAGTAGCGGAAATGACCCGTGCACAAGTCCGTCGGAGATGCTGGCGGCGGCGGTCGCTTCCTGCATGGCATTGATGCTGGTTAATGAGATGTCGAAGCTGCACGTGAAGCATGGCGACGTTCGCGCCGAGTCGAGCCTGAAGGTTGAAGAAAAAAAGGGACATTGGGAAATTACCCAGATCGAACTGAACCTGGTGACGTCGCTACCGGAAGGGGAAGACGACAAGTTTCATCGCGCGATCCGGGCGGCGAAAACGAAGTGCCCGATTTCTCGAGCCCTTAACGTCCCAATTGGAATCACGGCAACTATCACGTCGGAAAAGGTCGCAACGACAGTTTAACGGCGCCCATGCGCGCCCTGAGAAAGAGGCAACACAGATCGAGGGGAGACATGAAGGCTAAGCAGTCCAAGAAGAAACAAAAGGCAGACGGGCCAGTGTGCGTGATTTGCGCAAAGCCCGCGACCACGTCGGTCGACGGCGAGCCCAGCTGCGAAGAGCATATTGCTTTGGTGTACGAAAACCAGGTGGAGGATTACACCAACGACGAACAGGCAAATAATGCCTGGGTGAAACCGTAAAAAGCTGGCAGCAGTAAGTCGCCGGGCGCCGGGAAACAAGTCATTTTTGTTTCGCAAAGGCGCGAGAGTGGAACGCGAGCGTTTCCGCAAAATGCTGGAGGAAGAACCCGAGACTGTGGTCGCCCGAATACAGGTGGAACTCGTGGGGAACGTGATCCGAGGTTAACTGCCGGTCCAGTGCCTGCGCTCCTTTTTCGAATCCGTACTGATCCTTATCTCCGCAGTTGAAGTAAATGGCTTCATGGTGCAGCGCAGCTGCGTTTCTGCGAGCCAAGACAAACGGGCTGTATTTTCTCCAGTGAACCACATTGACAGGTCTACCGAAGACGGCAGCCATCATGGATGACATGGGCGCTCCGGGGCGGAAGGCGGCATTCAGGTGCTGCGGAGATTCAGTCATCAAGGCCGCGCCCTGGGCGCTCACCGAGCCGAAAAGCTCAGGGTAGGCAAAGGCAAAGCGGAGTGCTCCATAACCGCCCATGGAGACTCCGGTGATCCCACGAGCGTTCTTTGTCCGGCGGCCACCAAATTTTTCTTCAACGAAGGGCATGAATTCCCGGAGAAAAAAGTCACTATAGCGGACCTGGCCGTCGGCGGAATTGATATAGAAGGTGCTCTTCCCTTCCGGCGCAACCAGCAAAAAATCGCCCACCTTATGCTGCTGGCGTAAATCGTCAATCAGCGTCCAACCGCCGGTATCGAAAAGAGTCTTCTCACTCTGACCAAGACCATGCAGAAAGTACAGAACGGGATAGCGCTTCGCATTGCTGACGCTGTAGCCGGACGGCAGGAGAACGCAGTAGTGAACCGGTTCACCGAGAACGCGGCTCTTCATTACACTGCAATCAATGCGGCTCTGAGCGAGGAGCGAGACAGGGAGAACAAGCAGGAAAAATAACAGGCGAATCGATCGAGTCATGGAGAGATCACTCGTAGCGGAGAGCCTGCACGGGATCAAGTTTGGAGGCCCGGGTGGCGGGGTACAAGCCCGCCATCAGGCTAACGATAACGGCAAATCCGATTGCTCCCGCTACCAGCCACCAAGGGGTGGACCAGATTTGCTGCGGCGGAAAACTCTGGCGCTGAAGATAAACGTTGGCGCCAAGGTTGATGAGGCGGCCTATGATCCAGCCAAGGGCCACTCCAAGGACGCCGCCGGCAACTCCCATCGCACCCGCTTCGGCGAAGAAAAGGCCTTTCACGTCGTTGTCGCTGGCACCTATGGCCTTCATAATTCCGATCTCCCGACGGCGCTCCAGGATTGCCATAACCAGGGTATTTACGATGCCGATGGAAGCTACGGCAAGCGCCAGGCTTCCGAAAATACCCAAGAACAGATCAAGGACGGCAAAAAATTGCCGCAAGCTGCGAGTGGCATCCACGATGGAAAAGGTGTTGAAACCCATCTTCTTGATCGCATCTTCGACGCCCTGAACGGCGTTGGCGCTCTTCACCCTTACGCTGATGGTGGAATAGGAAGGAGCACTACGAAAGGCGCGCGTGCTGTCGCGAATATTTCCAGGCTGCAAAACGTGGAGGTTCTGCGCGAGTCCGAGGGGAAGGAAAACCCGGGCGCGGTACGATCCGCGCATGCTGTCAGGATCGAGGTCCGACACCCCCACAATTTTTAACGATTGTTGATGGGAGACAATCGAGTAAGACTCTTCAGGGGCGTCACTGGAACCGGCTCCGGATGTCGAATTAGAAGGCGCCGCGTTCTCAATTCTTTCGGAATAACG
>Ga0310810_10007732_pt1 | contig 12304 bp, 10 predicted proteins | sample NCmetagenome_FD_207641 | JGI IMG/M metagenome (GOLD analysis project Ga0310810, IMG submission 207641) | Soil microbial communities from experimental microcosm in Duke University, North Carolina, United States - NC | ecosystem: Engineered > Artificial ecosystem > Soil microcosm > Unclassified ... | reverse complement strand
CGGGGGGCTGGTTCATGACGCGTTTGGCCAGGGCTTGCAATTCTTCGCCGGTCATCGGTTCCATATCCATGCGCGCTTTCTTGGCTTCGGCAACGAGCTCCGGATTGTTTATCGATTTGACGTAGGCCTCGCGCAGGATATTCACTCGGTCGTCAGGCACGCCGGGACCGACAAGCATGGGCCGGCCGAAATCGCCGCCGCGCAGAATCACGTCGGCGACCCGGCGGCTTTCGTCGGCGGTATTTTCTTTTTCGAAAACCTCGTAGATCGTCGGCACGTCGCCAAGGCGCGGGTCGCGCTTCTCGGCGGTTTGAATGACATGGCGGTCGAAGCCGCGCTTGTGCCAGCCGTCGAAGGGCTCGCGGCCGAAATGCGGCGCGATGGTCATACCGCGGCACTGCACCTCGCCTTTTTCCACGGCGATGTCGATCTCGCTGCCGCCGGCGTACCCGACAACAGAATTGATCTTTACGCCGAGCGTGTCGTCGAGAACTTTGGCGATCAGATAATCCGCGCTGGCGGTGCCGCTGGCGCCGCACTTGGCGGGCTCGGGCAGCTTACGCATGTCCTGAATGGTCTTGAACGGCGCGTCGGCGCGCGCGTAGAGCACGATGTCGCTTTTCTCCGGCGTGCCGATGTAGTGCATCTTGGTGATGTCGAAGCGCACTTCGGAGCGCCCGGCGAGCTGATCGAGGTAAACTCCGTAATTGGGCATGCCCAACGTCAAGCCGTCGGGTTTAGCGACGCGGTAGATGTGATTCATCGCGATCATCGAGCCGCCGCCCGGCATGTTCTGCACTACGAAATTCGGATTGCCCGGAATATAGAGCGGCATGAAGCGGGCAAGCATTCGCGCCCAGCGGTCGTAGAAACCGCCCGGCGTGAGGCCGACGACGATGCGCACGGTTTTGCCCTTGTAAAAGGGCTCGGCCTGGGCGCCGAGATTGCCGGCGACAACCAGATTTCCTACCAGCGCGGCGAGAATAAGTATCGCTTTGAAGCATTTTCCTACGAGCATCGAGTCTCCTTGATCGTGGTTCAATCGGCGAGAACTTTCTGTACCCGCTCGATGACATCGGGAGGTTGATTCATCAGTTCTTTCATCACGGCCTGGAGCTCTTCGCCCGGCGTGTGCTCCATGTCCATCTGGCCTTTCTTCGCTTCTTCGATAAGTCCGGGGTCGCGCATTGCCCGGGCGTAGGCTTCGCGCAAAATTTTGATTCGCTCGGGCGGATTGCCCGGCCCGGCAAGCATCGGTCGGCCGAAATCGCCACTCGCCAGGATCACCCGCGCCACGCCGCGCATGACCGCGGGTGTTTTGAACTGATCCATCAGCTCGAACAACGTCGGCGCATCGCCCATGCGCGGGTCGCGCTTCGGCCCGCTTTACAGGATGTGGCGGTCGAAGCCTTTCCTGTGCCAACTGTCGAAGGGCTCGCGGCCGAAATGCGGCGGGATGTCCATGCCCCGGCATACGATCTCACCGCGCTCCACCGCGACATCGATCTCCGCGCCGCCTTGATAGCCGCTCACGGTATTCATTTTCGCCTTGAACGCTTCGTCCATGATTTTCGCGAGCAGATAGCCGGTACTGGCTGTGCCGGTGGAGCCGCACTTCGGCGGTTCCTTTGCCTGGATGATATCGGCGAGGGTTTTGAACGGACTGTCGGCGCGAAAATAGAGCATGGTCGGCGCCTTTTCCTGGGTGCCGATGAATTCGAACTTACGCACGTCGAATTTGACTTCGCGCCGGCCGACGATCTGGTCGAGGTACAGGCTGTTGATCGGCACCAGCAGAGTAAGACCGTCCGGCTTGGAGAGATTGTAGACGTAGTTGGCGGCGATCACCGAACTGGCGCCGGGCATGTTCTGCACGACGAAGTTGGGATTGCCGGGAATGTAGTTAGGCATGTAGCGCGACAGCATTCGCGCCCAGCGATCGTAAAAGCCGCCGGGCGTGAAGCCGACGACAATGCGCACGGTCTTGCCGCTGTAGAAGGAATCTTTTTGCGCGTGAACCGCTCCGACGCCGCCCAGAGCGAAGATTGCGCTCCACAGGAGGAGCGTCCAGGTTCGACCTCGGCGGGTGGTCCTCAAGCCTCGTGACCTCCTCACGGGAATCTCACCAGCGTAATTTCAGGGTCGCGGCGCGCGAAGTGTGTTAGGCTTCTCGGACGGCGGTCTACACCCAACCGAAATAAGTCTGAATCGCGCCGTCGGGGAAGGGGAGATTCAGCAAGCGCACGAACAGCATGTAGAAAAAAATGAAGGCGATCACGGTGAGTGTCGCCGCCAACGCGAGTTTTTCCTTCCCCTGAAAGTACATGTAGGAAAACACCACGACCGGGATCGTGATGGTGAAACCGACCAACCAGCAGCCCACAAAAAAACCAATGAACCAGGAGAAGATGTTCACGGTGCGTTTGAACGCCACTTCCGGCTCGACGTTCTTGCTCATCTGGAAATCCACCGGAGCGGCGCTATCGTCGGCTTTGCTTTCGATGCCCTTGAGATCAAAAATTACCTGGATGATCGCCAGAATGATCATTGGAATGCCGATGGCCCAGGGATAGAGGCGCGCCTGCATGCGCCATTCGTGCGCCTGATAGACAAAAACGCAGAAAAATATCAGAGCGCATAAACTGAAAATCGCCGCGGGTCTGATCTTCAACGGTATTCCTCCAAACGTCCGGCGCAGGATTGAAAATTCCTTTGGTTTTACCAGCGCCGCGCAAATTATCAGGTTTCGTGTAGCCAGTCTATCCTGATCGGCGCGCACTAGCCCGAGTCTCGGCTTCGCTTAGCATAGACACGATCGAACGGTCAACGCCTTTTGCTCTTTCGCTGCTCGCGCGAGGTATGATAAGTGGGAGTCATTCGATCGAAAAATCGCCGCGCGCCCGCCTTCGCCGGCTATTCAGACAGGGAACTTCCATGGAATTTCACCTCTCCGCCGAAGAAGAAGCCTTGCGCCAGAAGGTCGAAGGGTTTGTTCGCGCCGAGCTGATTTCTTTAGAGCCAGAGTTCGCCGACGCGCCGGATATTTTTGACGGCAGCCGCTGGAAAAGCCGGGTGAAGTCCAGCGCCGATCCGGAGATCCGACGTTATGTCGTGCTGATGGAGGAGTTGGAGGAAAAGGCCGAAGCTCAAGGCCTGTGGCATCTCGACCTGCCGAAGGAATACGGCGGCTTGCAGGTGAGCAACGTAGCCTTGATCGCGGTCACGGAAGAGTTGGAAAAAAGCGCGCTCCCGTTCGAATTGGGCAACCACGTCTCGAACATCCTTTATAACTGCAAGGGCGAGCAGATCGACAAATATCTCTGGCCCTGCATCCGCGGCGAGAAAACCTCGGCCTTTGGCTTGAGTGAGCCGGCGTCAGGCGCCGATCCGTCGATGATGCAGACCACGGCGACGCCCGACGGCGATTATTTCATCATCAACGGCACGAAAATGTTTCCGACCTTCGCCGACGTCGCGGACTTCGTCCAGTTATTTGCGCGCTTGCCCGGCACCGCGGGGCGTGAGGGCGTGACGTGTTTTCTTATCGATACCGGCACGCCGGGGTATCGGATCGCGCGCAGCATCGCGACTATCGGCGGCACTGAGCCCTGCGAACTGGTGTTCGAAGATTGCCGCGTGCACAAATCCCAGGTGCTCGGTCAGGTCGGCAACGGCTGGGCGCTCAACCAAGCCTGGCTCGGCGCCCGACGCTTCCAGGTTGGCATTCGCGCCCACGGCAAGTGTAAGCGCGTCCTACGCGTAGTGCGTGACTTGATACGGCTCGAGCCCGCGCGGGTCGATCATGTCGCCGCAACCGTCGGTCACTTCCTTGGCGAGATCGAAGCGCTGCGGGTGCTGACCTATCTCGGCGCCGGGAAGGCGGATCAGAAAATGGACGTGCGCTCGGAGGCGGCGAACGTGAAACTTTTCGCCACAGAACTCTTGCACCGAATCACTGACTTCGCTCTCGAAGTCGCCGGGCCGTCCGGGATGCGCAAAAATCACATCCTTGCAAAAACGTTTCGCCACGCGCGCGCCACGCGCATTGTCGAAGGGCCGTCGGAGATTCAACGACATATTATTCAGCGCACGTTGTTTCGAGAAGGTGTCGCTTCTCTGGAGCTGCAATGATGCGAAAGATAAAAGCCCCAAGCTCAGGATCAAGTTTCGTTTTGAGCGAGTTTCGAGGCTCGTGCCGTTAGCCTGATTATTGATTATGGATCTCAAGCTCAGTGAAGAAGAAAGACTGGTCAAGGATACCGCAGCGCAGTTCGTCGACAAAGAACTGATCGCGCGCGAGGGCGATTATCTACGCCAGGCCGCGCCGTTTCTTCCGCCCGGGGCTCCGGCGCGGCGTGATCTCGATCCTCAGTTCGCGCAACAATTGACGGCGCGCGCGCGCGAGGTCGGCTTGTGGTGCCTGGAGCTGCCCGAAGAATTCGGTGGCTCGGCCATGAGCGCGGTGGCGCGAGTGTTGATTCACCGCGAGTTCGGTCGCTCGATTTTGCCGTTTCGGCCGATATCCATCCCGGGATTTCTTTTCGAAACTGCCTATGGCGCGAAGCTCGCCGACGGCACACTCTCGATCGCACTGGCGTTTCAGGAGGCGCATCGGACCGGTGAGTTGAGCACTTTACAGATTCTCTACCGCCAGGAGCCTGACGGTAGCGTGCTGCGAGATTCGTCGATATTTGTGTCTCATCCCAAAGCGGATTTGTTTCTGTTTCCCGCACGAGAGCAGGGCACCCGGCGCCTGGGCTTGTTCGTGATCGAACGGGACGCGCCGGGCGTGACGATCACGGACGAGACGGACCTCACCACAGACGGAACCGTGGCTCGCCTCCTGCTCCGCCAATGCAAGATTCCCAACGAGCAACTGCTCGGCTACGAATATGAGGCGGGAGAGATCATTGCGGTTGAACAATTGAATATGGCGGCGCGCTCGCTGGGCATCGGCATGCGCTGCCTGGCCGCTTCTATCGAGCACGCGCGCAATCGGACGACTTTCGGCCGCCGCCTGGCCGAGCGCCAGGCGATTCAATGGATGCTCGCCGATCTGTCTATGGAGATACGCACCTGCACCTGGCTGACGCTCGAAGCAGCGTGGCGTTGTGATCAGGAGTTGACCTACTTCGAAGAAGCGGCCCTGGCGAAAAAGCGCGCCACAAAGATGGCGTTTCACGCGGCCGACACGGCGATTCAAATCCACGGCGGCTACGGTGTTTGCAAAGAGTTCCCTTTCGAAGGGTTTTACCGCGACGCCCGGCTGATGCGCCTGCTGTATGGAGGCGAGAGTGAGCTGGACCGTGCGTCTGGCGCGAAATTCTTAAGTGCGGGGTAAGGAGTAACCATGCGCAGAAAAAAAGTTTGTTTTGTCGGTTACGGTTCGACGGAGTATTCGCGCAAGTCGGAAGCTTCGGCGCTTTCCTATTATGCCGAAGCGATCCGCGATGTGCTGCGAAAAACCGCTATCGACAAGAACGAGATTCGCGGCTTCTCGATCACCACGCAGGCGAGTCCCGACTATTCGCCGCACGTGGCGGAGCAATTGGGCCTGGAAGTCGACTGGGTTTTGAACGGTGACTACGGCGGCGCGGGCGGCGTGATGAGCATTCGCCGCGCGGCGGACGCCATCGAATGCGGCCATCTCGATCTCGCGGTGCTGGTCGGCGGCAATTCCTTCGACCGCAGCACGCCGACGCAAAGGCAATTGGAATATCAGCGGGGCAATTTCGTCGATGTATTCGGTTACGGCGGGCCGAATTCGCTGATGGCGCTGATCGAGCGGCTGCACATGGAAAAGTACGGCACGACCCTCGAACAGATCGGCAAGATCGCCATGGCGCAGCGCTTCAACGCCATTAACAATCCGCAGGCGCTGTTTCGCGAGTCCATGACCATGCAGGACTATCTCAACTCGCGGATGATCTCCGACCCGATTCGGTTATTCGATTGCGTTATGCCTTGCTCGGGCGCCGAATGCATTTTGCTCGCGTCGGAGGAAAAGGCGAAAAAGATTACCGATAAACTGGTGTACCTTGTGACGGATGCCGAAATCTCGCACTACCAGGTTGCCAATATGCTGCCGGACAAGACGACGTTCGGTCAGAAGGTCGTCGGCGAAAGAATATTCTCGGAGATCAAGCGGGAGGACGTCGATCTGTTCGAAATCTACGACGACTATCCGATCGCGGTGATGATCCAGATCGAGGATCTCGGCTACTGCAAGAAAGGCGAAGGCGGCAAGTTCGTCGACGCGCATGACCTGACTTATAAAGGCGATTTTCCCGTAAATACCGGCGGCGGCGAATTATCCGTCGGGCAAGCGGGACTCGCCGGCGGCTACTTGCATATCGTCGAGGCGCTGCGCCAGCTGCGCGGCGAGGCTGAAGGACATCAGGTCAAGAAAGCCGAGCGTGCGCTCGTCACCGGTATCGGCTGGCTCAACTACGGCCGCAATCTAGGCACCACCGCGGCCCTGGTCATGGAAAGGAGAAAGTAAATGGCCGAAGCAAGAACGCCTCAGAAAAGTCTTCCCAAAGTAAACAAAGTCGATCAGCCGTTCTGGGAAGGAGCCGCGTCCGGCAAGCTGATGCTGCAAAAATGCAAAGGCTGCGGCAAGGTGCAATTTTTCCCGCGCGTGGCCTGCGTCGATTGCTTCGGCGAGCTCGACTGGATCGAAGCCAAAGGCACGGGCAAAGTGCACACCTTTACTTTGGTGCGCGTACCGCGCAACGCTGCCTTCAAGGACGAGACGCCGATTCACTATATCAACGTGATCCTCGACGAAGGCGTGATCATGGAGAGCCGCCTGGTCGGCGATCACAAGGAAAAAGTAAAGACCGGCGACCGGGTGAAGGCGGTGTTTCAGGAGACCCACGATCCGAAAATTAAGCTGCCGTGTTTTGAGCTAGCCTGAACCCATTTTAGATTTCCGATTTTGGATTTTGGATTAGGGAGAGGAGAACCCCATGAAACGATGGCATTGTTCTAATGCTTTTTCCGACAATCCAAAATCTAAAATCCAAAATCCAAAATTGTCGCGGTCCTGGGTAGTCCTGATCGCGTCACTGGCAATATTGTTTTTTCAGTTGCCAGCGCCGCTTCATGCCCAATCGAAGCCGCTCCGCGATCTCAAGTGCGGTTACCCGCTGGGCGGATCGGCGAGTTATTTTTGGGTGGCCTATCGCTCGGGTTCCTTCGAAAAATACGGCTTGAAGATCGAGCCGATCTATATCCGCGGCGGACTCATGGGGATTCAGGCCGCGATTTCAGGCGATCTCAATATGCAGCTTCAAGGCGCATCCACGGCGGTGAGCGCGTGGGCGCAGGGCGGAAAGGAGCTGCAATTTATCGGGGCGGTGGGTAATAAGCTGGATTATATTCTGGCGGCGCATCCCTCGATCAAGCGGCCGGAGGATCTCAAAGGCAAGCGTATCGGCGTCAGCCAGTTGGGCTCGAGCACGGATTTCATCGCGCGGCTGGCGGCGCGCAGGTTGGGACTGACGCCCGACAAGGACGTGCAGATCGTCGGCGCGGGCGGCCAAGGGGAGCGTTGGACGGCCCTCACCGGCGGCCAGATTCAAGCGACGGTGTTGCAGTCGCCTTTCACGCTCAAGGCGCGCAAAGCGAATTATCCGGTGTTTCTCGACTTTTCCAAAGAGGATTTCGAATACACAATCGCCGGACCGCTGACCACGAAGTCTTTCATCAAGACCGAAAGGGAAACGGTCATGAACTTCATGCGCGGGTTGGCCGACGGCATGGATTTCTACCGAGATGAGAAGAACAAGGACCGCGTGATCAAATACCTCGGCGAATATTATCGCTCGAACGTGGTCGAAGAACTCGAAGAGACGCGCCGGGTTTACAGCCACGTCACGCCGGGCCTGCCGCTAGTCACCGTCAAAGCGATGGAGAACGTGGTGGCCAACGACAAAAACCTCGCGGGATTGAAGTTGAACGTCGCCGAGATGCTCGATCTTTCATTTCTCGAGAAGCTCGCGCAGGAGAGAAACATCAAACTGCATTAAAGAAGGGTGAAGAATGGATTTTCAGACAATACTTTGTGAAACCCGCAATCAGATCGCCTTCGTGACCTTCAACCGGCCCGAGGCGATGAATGCGATGAACCGGCAGATGACCAAAGACCTGGTCGAAGTCTGTCAGCAGATCGAGGCGGACCCGAATATCCGGATCGCGATCTTCACCGGCGCCGGCGAGAAAGCCTTTTCCGCCGGCATGGATTTGAAAGAGCGCGCCGAGACCGTGTTCTCGCCGATCGAACGGCGCCAGCAGAAACTCACGCAGAAAGTTTACACGCAGGCGCGCGCAGTGGCGGCGATTACCAAGCCGACCATCGCGGCGATCCGCGGCTATTGCGTCGGCGGTGGACTAGAATTCGCTCTAGCCTGTGATCTGCGCGTGGCGGCGGACGACGCGAAGCTCGGCCTCACAGAAGTTCGCCGCGGCATTATCCCCGGCGCTGGCGGCACGCAGCGATTGACCCGCGCGGTCGGCGTGACGAAAGCGATGGAGATGTGCCTCACCGGCGATACCGTGAGCGGCGCCGAAGCGAAGGCGATCGGTTTGGTCAACAACGCCGTGCCCTCCTCCGACGTGCTCAAGGCTGCTGAAGAACTTGCCGGCCGTGTGTTAAAGGGCGCGCCCATGTCGGTCGCATTCATAAAGGAAGCGATCAAGAAGGGCGTTGAGCTGCCGCTCGAAGAAGGTCTCCGCCTAGAGGCCGATCTTTCGGCGCTAATTGGCAGCACCGAAGACGCCAAAGAAGGCCCGCGCGCCTTCGCCGAGAAGCGCGCGCCGGTATGGAAAGGCAAGTAAACGATTTTGGATTTCCGATTTTGGATTTTGGATTGTCGGAATGGGGATGGCAGCCGCGTGCACTTAATATCCGGTATTTTCCTCTAATCGAAAATCCAAAATCTAAAATCCAAAATGGAGAAACTGGATGTCCGACGAAAAGGTTTTGTACGAAGTCAAAGATAAAATTGCTTGGATCACACTCAATCGGCCCGAATCGTTGAATGCGGTGAACCGCGACATGGTGAAATCCATGGTAGGATTTTGCCGCGATGCTGAAGAAGATTCCAACGTCCAGCTCGTCATATTCAAGGCGAACGGTGAGCGTGCATTTTCGGTGGGCGGCGATATCAAAGATCGTGCGCGGCAGAATGCCGCGGCCACCGAGGTGACTGAATCACCGCTCGTGCAGCGGCAGGCGAAGCATTCGGCGATTCCCGGCACACCGGCGCCGGCAATCGCAGCGATGAACAAAATCACAATTGCACTACTGCACGGCTATACCGTCGGCACGGGCCTGTTGATGGCGTTGGCGTGCGATATCCGCATCGCGGCCGAAGGCGCGCGCCTCGGAGTCAGCGAAGTGCGCCTCGGTTTCATGGCCGGGTCAGGCGGCACCCAACGCCTGCCGCGGCTGGTCGGTATTCCCAAAGCTTTGGAGATTTGTCTCTCCGGCGAACTCTATGACGCCGCCGAGTGCCATCGCATCGGTTTGGTCAACCAGCTCGTGCCCTACGATCAACTGATTCCCGCCGGCGAAAAGATGGCTGCCTCGTTTCTGAAAGGCGCGCCAATGGCGCTGCGTTACATCAAAGAAGCGATCTACAAAGGCAGCGAGATGACTCTGGACCAGGGACTTCGCTACGAATCCGATCTTCAAAGCATGGTGATGCAGACCGAAGACGCCAAGGAAGGGCCGCGCGCGTTCGTGGAGAAACGGCCGGCGAATTGGAAAGGCAGATAGAACAATTTTGGCTTGCCGATTTTGGATTGTCGGAAACCCGGTTTAATTTTGGATGTCCAGCTTCTTATCCGATAATCGAAAATCCAAAATCTAAAATCCAAAATAGAGTGATGGGTACTTCAGTTCCAATGCTCATGGGCGACGGCTTGCGCCGCAACGCCTGGAAGTTTCCGCTCAAGATCGCTGCAAAGGATCGATCGGGACAAGTTACGTACGGCCAGCTCAACGCGCAGGTGAATCGACTTGCGCGAGGGCTTTTGGCCGCCGGCGTGCGCAAAGGCGATGACGTTGCAATCCTGGTCGGCAATCGGATCGAGCATCTAGAGATTCTCTTTGCCACCGCCAAGATTGGCGCTTTGGCGATTCCCCTTGATGTAAAATGGAAAGCGCTGGAGCTGGCATCGGTGCTGTCGGCGTTCGCGCCGCCCTTCATTATCGCGCAGGAGGACTGTCTCAGTGAGCTGGCGAAAGCGAGAGAGATCAAAAATCTGCAATCGCTCCAGCAGATCGCCCTGTCGTCGGACCGCAGTTACAGCGGTCTACTGACCGGCCAAAGCGATGCCGAGCCGGAAGTTCAAGTTCACGACGACGATCCGTTCGCGGTGATGCTCACCTCAGGCACCACCGGATTTCCCAAGGGCTGTCTCACCACTCATCGAACCTTTGTTTTTCACTGCATCAACAACGCCATCGAAAAGGGTCTAGGCGCGCACGATACCGCGATCCTCTCCTCGCCGATTTATTTCAACGCCGGACGCTCGTTCACTCTCGGAATTATCTACTTCGGCGGCACGATGATTTTGCACGAGCGCTTCGATGCCGAGGAAGTCTTGCGCACGATCGAGCGCGAAAAGGTGACTTATATCGGGGCGGTGCCGACCATGTGTGAACGCATGCTGCACGTGTTGGAATCCCAAGATTACGATACTTCATCCTTACGCTGTCTGGCGATTACCGGCGGCAAGGTGCATCCGAACGTGCTGGAAAGTTTAAAGACTCAACTCACGCCGAATATCTATCGCACCTACGCATCCACCGATTCGGGGCAGATGGCGATCTCCAAGCCCGACGACATGGCGCGCAAACCGAACGCTGCGGGGCGGCCGGTCTGGTGCGTCGATCTGCGCATCGTCGACGACGACAATCAGCCGGTCAAGGTCGGCGACGTCGGCGAGATCATCTGCCAGAGCCCGCTCGCGACCCACGGCTACTACAAGAATCCCGAAGCCACCAATGCCTCATTCCGCAACGGCTGGTTTTATACGGGTGATTTGGGTTACTTCGACGAGGAGGGCTTTCTCTACGTAGCGGGACGCAAAAAGGACATGGTCAAAAGCGGCGGCATCAGCATCTATCCGCTGGAAATCGAGAGCGTCATCTATAGCCATCCTGCCATTCTCGAGGCGGCCGTCATCGGTGTTCCTGATCCTCAATGGGGCGAAGCGGTGAAAGCCGTAGTTGTGCTCAAGCCGGATGCCGCACTCCATGCAGAAGAGCTCCTGGCATTTTGCAAGGAGCGTCTCTCGGCCTACAAGGTGCCCAAGTCGGTGGAGTTTCGTGATTCGCTGCCGCACACGGAAGTCGGCAAGGTGAATAAGGTGAAGTTGAAGGAACTGATTGTCGCCGAGATGCACTAAAAAAATCATGGTCGACGGTTCGCAACGCGGGAAGGAGTGCTCATTATGAAATCGGCGCGCCGAATGTTTCTAATGATCCTTTCGCAGGCGGTTTTTATGGCGGCCGGCCTCGGCGCCGCGGAGAGGCCGTTCTATCAGGGCAAGAACGTAATTTTTCTGATCAACTTCGCGGCGGGCGGGCCCACCGACATCGAAGGGCGCATCGTGGCGCGCCACCTGGCGAAACACATTACCGGCAATCCGGCGGTGATCGCGCAGAACATGGCTGGCGCGGGCGGCGTTACCGGCATCAATTTTCTCGGCGAAGCGGCCAAGCGCGACGGCCTCACGCTCGGTTATTTCACCGGTCCGTACAATCACCAGATGATGAAAAGCCCGTCGCTGCGCATCGATCTGATGAAAGTCCCGTTCATCGCATCGGTGCAGGGCGTCACGGTCTGTTACATTCGCTCGGACGTGCCTCCCGGCATCAAGAAGCCAACCGATATCGCCAAGGCCGAGCGTTTTCGCGCCGGCGGTCTTTCCTACGATAGCAACAAGGATCTGCGCTTTCGTCTGGCTTTCGACGTCCTCGGCGTCAAGTACGATTACGTGACCGGCTACAACAGCAGCAACGACGCGCGCCTTGCGGTGCAGCGAAACGAGATTCAATACCACGACGAAAACATTCCGGGTTACCGCGGCGTGGTCGAGCCGCAGTTGGTGAAAAGCGGCATCGTCACGCCGCTCTACTATCACGATCTCATCAGCCCGGATGGCACTATGCGCAAGAGCCCCGATTATCCGGAATTGAGCTCGTTCACCGAAGTGTATACGCAGATTTACGGCAAGCCGCCGTCGGGCATCAAATACGAAGCGCTGAAGGCGGCGAATATGGCGAGCC
>Ga0310810_10007730_pt1 | contig 12304 bp, 13 predicted proteins | sample NCmetagenome_FD_207641 | JGI IMG/M metagenome (GOLD analysis project Ga0310810, IMG submission 207641) | Soil microbial communities from experimental microcosm in Duke University, North Carolina, United States - NC | ecosystem: Engineered > Artificial ecosystem > Soil microcosm > Unclassified ... | reverse complement strand
GCTGTCATCGACCGCGGCGGGGAATTTGTGCTCGGGTCCCATGCGGTAATCGACCGAAGCGACGAGCGCCCCGGCGCCGGCGCACAGATTGCGCGCGATGAAATCATGCGTATCGAGGCTGCCGATCACATGGCCGCCGCCATGGTAATAGACGATCGCCGGCACAGGATTGCCGGCATCGGCCTCCTTCGGCCAATAGAAGCGCAACCGGATAGGACCGCCGGGCCCCGGGATCACGCGCTCTTCGACGCGCGCTACCGGCAAGGGCTCGGCCTTGCGGCTCCGGGCGGTTTCTTCCATTTGAGCGCGCGCCTCCGCCGGGGTCAGCGCCTCGATGGGGCGCAGCCCGGCCGCGGCCTGGGCCTTCAGGACCGCCTCAATCTGCGGATGCAAACCCGGCATGCTATTCACCCAGCAATCCTCTTCCCGCCTCAACATAGCGGAATCCGACAACACGCACAGGAACTGTCGCTGGCTACGGTGGTTTTTCACCTGAGGTAATCGGCAAACCCAGAAGGATAGCGCATGAAAAAGATTCTCCTCGCGGCGTTGCTTGCCAGCTTTGCGGGCGTCGCCCTGGCGCAGACGAGCGGCAGCACCACAAGCACGACGACCACCACGACCACGTTCCAGCCTGCCTGGCGGAGCGAGATCAAGGAATACGTCACCAAGGAAAAGGTGACGCACGTACCGCCGCCGTCGGGCTACACGGTCGCGGTCGGCGCGCCGGTCCCCCCGACCGTCGAGCTGCGTTCGTTCCCGTCGACCGCGCCTTATGCGAAGTATCGCTATAGCGTGATCGGCGATCAGACCGTCGTCGTCGACCCGACCGACCGCAAGGTCATCGAGGTCATCCGCTAGTTTGATGTAGCGGTTCGCTTCTCTCCCAACCGAGGGAAGCCTAGCGAACGGCTGGCCCGTGAGGGCCAGCCGTTTGTGTTTGCGCTGCCTCGCGGAGCCGCTCGCGCAGTTTCGACCAGCGACGTTTATCGCCGGCGCCGCGCACCGCTATCGCGAGCGCGCGCTTCTGGCCGACGAGGACGACGAGCCGCTTGCCGCGCGTCACCCCGGTGTAGACAAGGTTACGCTGCAGCATCGGGTAGTGCTGGGTCGTCAGCGGGATGACCACCGCGTTGTATTCCGAGCCCTGGCTCTTGTGGATCGTCGTCGCATAGGCGAGCGCCAACTCGTCCAGTTCGCCGCTTTCATAGCTGACGATGCGGCCCTCGAAATCGACCGCGAGCTCGCCGCTCTCGGCATCGAGGCCGGTTATGATGCCGAGATCGCCATTGTAGACGTCGCGGTCGTAATCGTTCTCGATTTGCATGACCTTGTCGCCCGGGCCGAAGATCTGGCCAAAGCGCTCGATGCGCGCTTGGCCCGGTGGATTGAGCGCCTGCTGCAATTCGAGGTTTAACGAGCGCGCGCCGAGCCCGCCGCGGTTCATCGGGGACAACACCTGGATGTCGCGAATGGGATCGAAGCCGAAGCGTTTCGGGATGCGGTCCTTGACGAGCGCGAGGATCTTGCGCACCCCGTCCTCGGCATCGGCGGCCTCTACGAAAAAGAAATCGCCGCCCTCGACGGGATCGAGTTCAGGCATCTCGCCGCGATTGATGCGGTGGGCGTTAGCGATGATGCGGCTTTCTACCGACTGCCGAAAGATCTCGGTGAGGCGCACGACCGGCACCGCGCCCGAGGCGATGATGTCGGCCAAGACCTGCCCCGGCCCGACCGAGGGCAGCTGATCGACATCGCCGACCAGCAATAGCGCCGCCTTTTCCGGCAAGGCGCGCAGCACGGCGCGCATCAGCGGCACATCGACCATCGAGGTCTCGTCGATGACGAGAAGATCGCACTCAAGCGGGTATGACTCGTCTCGCCGGAAGCCGCCCGCGGAGGGGTCGGCTTCGAGCAGGCGGTGGATCGTCATCGCCTCCAGGCCGGTGCTGTCGGCGAGGCGCTTCGCAGCGCGGCCCGTCGGCGCGCACAGCGCCACATCCACCGATTTGGCGCGCAGGATCTTGAGCAGCGAATTGACCAGCGTCGTCTTACCGACGCCGGGGCCGCCGGTGACGACCAAGACCTTGGCGCCGAGCGCAACTCGGATTGCCTCTCTCTGGCTGTCGGCGAGAATAAGGCCGGTGCGCTGCTCGACCCAGGGCATGGCCTTCTCGGCATCGAGAGCCGGCCAGGGCGGGCTGCCGGCGGCGAGCGCGGTGAGGCGGGCCGCGATGTCGCGCTCGGCCTCGTAGAGCGATGCGAGAAAGACGCAGGGCCGGCCTTCGACCTCGTCGGCGACGACAGCGCCGGAGGCGATCTCCTCGGCAAGCGCGATCTCGACCAGGTTCGCCGGCACCTCGAGCAAGCTCTCCGTGAACGGCAGCAACTCCTCGACCGGCAGACCGCAATTACCGTCGTCCATCGCCTCGGCCAGCGCGTGCGAGATGCCGGCGCGCACCCGCATCATCGCGGTCTTGTCGATCCCGAGCCGCATCGCGATCTGGTCGGCGCTCTTGAAGCCGATGCCACGGATATCGCGCGCGAGCCGGTATGGGTCCTGCGAGATCAGCCGTACCGCGTCGGCGCCGTAAAGCTTGTGGATGCGGATGGCGCGCGCGGTGCCGACGCCATGTTCGTGCAGGAACAGCATGATCTCGCGGATCGTGCGCTGCGCCGCCCAATCCGCCGCGATCTGCCTGGCGCGCTTGGCGCCGATGCCGGGGACGCGGCGCAGGCTGCCCGGGTTGTTCTCGATGACGTCGAAGACCGAATCGCCAAAGGCCGCGACGAGCTTTTTCGCGTAGACCGGCCCGATGCCGCGGATCATCCGCGAGCCGAGATATTTCTCGATCGCGGCCGGGGTCGTCGGCGCCGTCGCCTTCAGAAACGAGGCGCGGAATTGCAGGCCATGGGTGCGGTCATTGGCCCAGCTGCCGCTTGCCTGCACGAATTCGCCGGCCGAGATCAAGGGCGCATGGCCGACGATCGTCACCGGCTCGCGCCGACCGCGCGCCTCGACCTTCAGCACGCAGAAGCCGGTCTCCGGGCTGTGAAACACCACCCGTTCGACGAGCCCCGCGAGGACCTCGCTGTCCTCGCTGGTTTGCGATGCTGTCCGCGCCATCGCCGCATGATGGCGCGGCGGCGGTCAGGCGGCTACAGAATGTCGTGGGAGAGGGGCGCGCCCTCGCCGCTCGCGACAACCTTGATCTTGATCGGCGCGTAAAGCCGGATCGTCGCGACCGCAAGATCGACCTCGTCGTCGGAATGGGTCCGCACAAACACCGCGGTCTCGCCGTTATGAATAAAGGGCGCGTAGCCCTCGCGGACATCGCCGACGATAAACGGGTCGACTTCGAGCGCCGCCAGCTCGGGGCTTACGGCCGCCGGCACCCCCGCCGTCGTTTCGTGCATCAGCAGCAGGGAAATGTCGGCCGCTGGAATGCCCTCGTATTTCAGCCGGTTCACCGCGTCTTCGGCGATCCCCTTCGATTCGAACAGCCCGACCACGAATTTGAGCGCCATGACCTTTCCTCATCCGATGCCGCCGCGCCTCTTAGTTGAACGGCAGCAGCCGGGCTCGGGTTGCGCCCAGTCCGGCCGCGGCGTTATTGCGCGGTGATGCCGCCGTCGATCACGAGCCCGGCGCCGGTCATAAAGGCGGCATCGTCCGAGGCGAGAAAGACGATGCCCTTGGCGATATCGGTGGGCACCCCCATGCGGCCGATCGGCAGGCGCTCGATGACCTGCCGCCGCGCCATCTCAACATCGTTGGTGCCGAGGTTGCGCGCCCGAGTAACGAGCACCTGGTCGCCCATATCGGTGTCGATCGTGCCGGGATGTATCGAGTTGACGCGGATGCGGTATCCCTTGCGGGCAAATTCGAGGGCGGCGGATTTGGTGAACAGCGTCACGCCGCCCTTTGTCATCGAATAGAGCGGGTCCTGGGTCGAGCCGACGAGCCCGGCAGTCGAGGCGAGGTTGACGATGACGCTGCCCTCGGGGCTCGTCTTCGCCGCCTCGCGCAATGCCGAGAGCGCCAGCTTTGTGCCGAGAAAAACGCCGGTCAGATTGACCGCGGACAGGCGGTGCCATTCCTCGAGCGTCGCCGTTTCGATGTCCTTGCCCAGAAACAGGCCGGCATTGTTGACGAGGATGTCGAGCCGCTCCCAGCGGCCGAGAACGGCGTCGATCGCGGCCTGCCAATCCGCCTCGCTCGTGACATCGAGGTGCACATAAAGCGCCGCCTCGCCGAGCCCTCGCGCCGTCTCACGGCCACGCTCGTCGAGCACGTCGCCGATCGCGACCTTGGCGCCGGCCTCGACCATGAGCCGCGCCGTCTCGGCGCCGATGCCGCGCGCCGCGCCGGAAATCAGCGCCACCTTGCCGTCGAGCCGGTTCATCCACCCCTCCTCCGCTCCGCGCCTGAGAGTGCTGAGTATCAGGCCTGGCTGTCAGCGAAAAGAGACCAGACGAGCGACGATTTTTTTCTCAAAGTGTGAAGTACGTCACACCACGATACGGATCACCCGAGCAAAAAATACGCCTGTTGGTTGATGGCGAGTGCGCTTCCGGGGAGGAAGCCATGGAACAAATTCTTACCGGTGCGATCTGCCTGCTGACCGGCGTCGTGCTCATCGCGCTGACGCATCGCCCGGCGCAGGCGCTGGCGCGCGTCATGGATGTGCGGCGACACGATGTGGCGGTCTGGCTCCGCTTCTAGGCCCGCAACCGCTCTTCTGTACGCCAAATCAAAGGTTGGGGGAGGCCGCAATGAGCGTCTTGTGGCTCATTAGCCTGGGTGTCGTCTCCGGCGCCGCCGCCGGGTTGCTCGCCGGCTTGATCGGGATCGGCGGCGGCATCGTCATCGTGCCGGTCATGTATTACGGCCTAGTGAGCGCCGGAGCGTCAGCCGACCAGGCCGCGCATATCGCCGTGGCCACCTCGCTGGCCGCAATCCTGCCGGCCGCCCTCGCTTCCTCGTTCAGCCATTGGCGGGCCGGCAATACTGACCTCGCCTTTCTGCGCGAATGGGGTCCCGGCATCGCGATCGGCGTTGTCGCCGCGCAGCTCGTGGCGCCGCATCTCCGTGGCAGCGCGCTAACCGGGGTGTTCGGTCTGTTCACGCTGATGGCAGCGGTGCGCTTTGCCGCGCCGACCCGTTTCCGGCCGATTGTTGAGCGGCCGCCAAACGGCAATTTCCGCCATCTCGCCGGTATCAGCATCGGCGTCGTCTCAGGTTTTGCCGGCGTCGGCGGCGGCATTCTGACGAACATCGTCATGGTGCTGTCCGGCGTGCCGATGCACAAAAGCATCGGCCGCGCCGCGGCGGTCGGTGTCGTCGTTAGTCTGCCAGGGACGCTCGTCGCGGCATTTGGATCGGCCTCACTATGGGACGGGGGCAATCTCGGCTCGATCAACCTGTCGATGTGGGCCTGCATCGCGCCGGCGCAGGCGGTCGCCGCCTGGTTCGGCGCGCGGCTCGCACAGCATGTCAGGGCTGAAAATCTGAGCCGTGTGTTCGCCGGCGCGCTCGCCGCGACCGGCATCGTCATGCTGCGATCGAGCCTCGGCTGGTAGTCGCGAGCGATGACGGCAGATCAGCTTTTTCGCGTGTAAGGGCGGGCGTCGATGCGCAGAAAATCGCGGAAATGCGGCCGCATGCGCTCGGTCCACGGCGTGTTGGCCGCGGTCTTCCAAGCTTGTGAATTCGGTACATCGGGATGGGCGAAATGATAGATCGCCGCATAGCGCTGCGTCGCGCCGGCGCCACGGCAGCGCCGAGCCGCCAAGACGCCGGGCACCGCGCCGAGCTGCGGCAGGTGCTCCGTGTTGTACCACTCGTTGAACTCGCCCTCCTGCTCCGGCGCGACATTCATCGCGATCAGCAGCAAAGCATTGGCGCCCGCCGGCGCCAGCGCGTCGCCCGGCCGGATCTGCTCGCCCTCGAGGCGGATGATCATGCGGGTGCGGCCCGTGACCCGCTTGGTCCAGGGCGTGCCGTTGGCGCCGCCGACGGCGAGATAGGCCGGGCTGTGCAGGACGCCGACAATGTCGAGGTCGTAGAGCGCGACCGAGACTTTCGGGTTCTGGCTGCCGATCCAGCGCTCGGCATTCAGAAAGCCGGGGACCCGCAGCCGCTCCGGGACATGCTCGGTGTCGTACCAATCGTGAAACTCGTCCTCCGCGACATCTGAGAAATCCATCGCCGCGATCAGGATGCCCTTGGCCATTGCGCTCCTCCCTCGCCTGTCTGCGGCGAGGCTAGCACGGAGGGATCAGCGGCGCAGCGTCAGGATGATGCCGGCCACGATCAGCGCAATCGCGACGATGACATCGGCAGTAACGGCGCCCCCGAAGATCGCGGTTGAGATCAGAAACCCGCCAACCGGGGTCAGCGCCAAGACCTGCCCGGCCGCTGCGGCCGGCATCGCCGTCAACACGACCGCCCACAGGAAATATCCGAGCGCGGTCGTGACGACCCAGTTGTAGGCGAGGATCGCAAAGAGGGTCGGGGACCAATGGATCGGCTCGCCCCCGATCTGCGGCAAGGCGAAGACGATCACGACGGGCGCGCTGACCGCGAGCTGCCAGAAGGTTTGGGTCCAGAACGGAGTGCGCCAGATGCGGCGGCGATAAAGGCAACTGCCGAGCGCCCAGGTCATCGCCGAGAGCAGCAGGAAGGCGTTGCCCAACAGCGTCCGCGCGCTCGTCCAATCGACAAGCGCCGGGTTCATAAACAGCACGAGGCCGGCAAAACCGATCGCCGTGCCGATCAGATGGAAGCGGCGAAGCCGCTCGACCCCAAGCAACAGCCCGATCGGGATCGCCCATAGCGAGAAGGTGTAGGCAAGGACGATCGCGCGACCCGCGGCCTCGATCGAGAGGCCGAGGATCGCGAACACCAGGAAGGCGGCGACCTGAAGCTGGCCAACCCAGAAAAGCCCGAGCCGCTCGCCCGGGATCGGCAGCAAGGGCACCCGCATTGCGCGCAAGGCCGGAGCGAGCAGAACGATCGTGCCGATCAGGCGCAGCAGCACGAAGACAAGCGGCGGCGCGTCGCCGAGCGCCAGTTTCATCATCGGCCAATTGGCAGCCCAGGTGACGACGATGACCGCGAGGTAAAAATAGACGATCCGCGGCGGCCCGCCTCGCCCGGCTGGCGGTCTCATCCGGTATACGGCCGCGAATTTCGGGTCAGGGGATCTCGTAGACCGGAACGGCCTCGGGAATACCGCGCAACTGACGCTGATGCGGCACCGGGTTGACCCCGCTGGTCGCCAGCAAGTGCGCGGTCAGCGGATGCCCCACTACCGGACCGGTGACATAGATCGAGCGGGAATCCGCAAGTCCCTGCACCCGTGCGGCGATGTTGACGGTCTGCCCGAAATAGTCCTGCCGGTTGTTCAAGACGACCGCGAGGCACGGCCCCTCGTGAATGCCGATCTTGAGCAGCAGGTCCTCGCCACCCCGCTCGGCATTGAGGGCGCGCATCGCGTCACGGATGCGCAAAGCGGCGGCGACCGCACGGTCCGGGGTGGGGAAGGTTGCCATCACTGCGTCGCCGATCGTCTTGACCACGGCACCGCCTTCCGCCGCGACGATCTCGTTCAATACCCGGAAATGCGCCCGCACCAGATCAAAGGCGACGATGTCGCCGACCCGCTGGTACAGCTCGGTCGAGCCCTGAAGATCGGTGAATACGAAGGTCAGGCTGGTGATCTTGAGCCGCTGATCGGGTTCGATCGTGTCGGTGCCGTATAGATCGCGGAACACCTGGTTGCTCAGAAGGCGCTTGGCTGTGAGGAACGGCTTGCGTCGGGCGAGCAATTTCTCCAGCCGCTCGTCGCAAATCCACAGCGTGGGCAGCACGCGCGTCTCGCAGTGATTTTCGAGCGAGAGCCGCAGGGGCCCCGGATTCATCTCAGATCGAACAATCGGAACGCCGACCTTGTCGAACATCATCGACAGGAGCTGGCGTTCCCGCGTCCCCTCGCCCACCACCTTGATGAACTGTGCAGTGTGAGTGACCGGGTCAAACACGATCACGAAGCTTGCCGGTAATTGAATCGACATCAGCGCCTTTTCGCCGGGGCCGAGCTCGACGGTATCGAGGGTCAGATCCTCGGCGCGGCGGGCCAGATCGTCAGGCAGGTCCATGCCGGACGACCAAAAGATCTGCCGGTAGTATTCCCAGGCCGGCAATTCGTGTGGATCGTGCGCCGCGATCCGCCGCACCCGGCGGGTGACCATGAACGCAACCTCAACCAGCTCGTCGAGCACCGGCTCGTAACCGGCTGCGCAAAATGCGCAGTTGTACTCGTCGCGATTGATGGCCTTCAGTGTCACCCCGCTCTCCAGCACGCCGCCGCAGCTGCGGCACAGCACATTCCAGGACAGCTCGAAAATCCCGAGCCGCGCGGCATGTAGAAAGGCGGCGATGACCCGCTCCTCATCGAGCCGACGTTTGGCGGCAAAATCGATGACATTGACCCGGCAGAGATCGCGGTCGGGCGCTTCGGCGACGAAGCGCTCGATTTCGGCGACCGCTTCCGGGTCGGCGGATTGCCGCAAAACCGCGAACAGCCCTTCGGCTTCGCTCGATAGATTCTCGGTCATTGACAGGGAGCCTCGTGCAACGACAGGGACGTGCGCTATGCCCGTTGCGAGGGCGGGCACATCATGTCGGGAGCGCCGGGCCGGTCTGCAACCGGAAAAAGCCGAACCGTCGGGGGCACTCCCCCCTATACGATATCGAGGCGGTAGGTGCGGGCGGCGGTGCCGGAGAACAGCGCGAGCTTTTCGTCGCGCGAGGCGCCGGAAGCGATGCGCTTGAAGGCGTTCCACAAGGCCTTGTAGCCGATCGCCATCTTGTCGACCGGAAAGTTGCTCTCAAACATGCAGCGGGTCGGCCCGAACAATTCGATGCAGGTCTCGATGTAGGGCCGCCACACCTCGGCGATTGTTTCGGACGAGGGCGGCGCCGCCGCATTGTGGAAATCGTAGCTCGCGCCGCGGTTCACGATGCCGCCGAGTTTGACGACGACATTGGGGCATCGCGCGAGCTCGGCCATCGAGCGCTTCCAGTCGGCGAATACCTCGTCGCGCCGGCCGGCGTAGGGGCCGTAGCCGAGCACACCGCCGACATGCCCCATGACGATCGGGGTAGCCGGAAAGGCCCGCGCCAGATCGACGACATCGGCGAGCTGTGGGTGATAGAGCCAAGCGTCGAAGCTGAGCCCGAGCGCGGACAGCCGCTTGAGCCCGGCACGGAAATCCGGCCGCTGGTAGAGCTGCGGCCGGGTATCGGAGCGGCTGTTGCCGATGATCGGGCTCTCGTCCCAGCCGGCGGAATGGCGCACCCCGCGAAAGCGGCCGCAACCGGCCCGCAGATGCGCCAGCAGGACGGGCTCGACCGCATCGCCGAGGGTCAGATCGGCATATCCGACGATGCCGGCCGCGACGCGGGTTGGGCCGTAATTCCCCGAGGCGCTCATTGCGGCAATGCCCGCGACGAACTCGGTCTCGCCGACAGGACGATATTCGGCCAGGCCGCTCACAGACATATTGGCAGCGCGGTACATCGAGCGGCATTCGAGAAAGACGGTCGCGACGATGTTGTGGCCGGTGTTGAGGTCGGCCAGCAGCTCGTCGAGGAAATAGCGGTGATCGCCGCGTTGCCACAGATGATGGTGAGGATCGACGATCGGCAGATCCGGATCGAGCACGGGCTCCTCGGCCGCAGCCCGGAGCCATGTCTCGTCAGGGGTGTAGATATGCCCGAATTTCCAGTCCTGCCGGGGCTCCGCCATCGGCCTCTCTCCTGTTCATGGTGCTTTGTCCGGCGGCGAGCCTAAGGCGGTGTCGCGGCGCTGACCAGGGCGCCGGCGCCCAAAGCAAAGCCGGGCGGAACGCTGTCGCTCCGCCCGGCCTGGCCCCGGAGTGAGGTGAAGCGCCCCGGGACTAAAACGTTAACATGGGTCAAGCCAGCCCTGTTCCGGCCACAACCGGAGGGCGGACAAGCTCAAGGCTCCCCGCTTACCGGGCGCAATCCGGTTAAGGGGCGCTAATCCGGCCGCGCAACCGGCTTACCGTCTCGAGATGCTGGTTTTGATCGCCGGCAAAGCGCAAGACGAGGTGGCTGACCCCGGCATCGACCCAGCTCCTGAGCCAGGCAGCGGCGCCTTCGGCCGGCCCGGCATAAGTCGCCTGCCGCGCCCGCATCTCGGCGGCCGGGCGGCCGTAGTAACCCTCCATGAAGGCGTTCAGGCGCTCTTCGGCATGCGCCTTGTCATCGTCGATCGTCAACGTCAGATAGACCGCGCCGGTCAATTGCGACGGGTCGCGCCCGGCCTCGCGCGCCAGCTGGTGGATCTGCCCCCATTGCTCGCGCCATTTCCCCGGATCGGGCGCATTCGGGAACCAGCCGTCATAGAGCCGCCCGACGCGTTCGAGGCTGGCGCGCACCATGCCCCCAATCCAGATCGGCGGTCCGCCGGGACGGTGCGGGGTCGGGCCGAGCACCGCCTTTTCCATGACCCAACGGCCGTTCCAATCGACCGGCTCGCCGCTCCACAATTCGCGGCAGAGGCGCAAGCCCTCGAGCATGCGGCCGACCCGCTTCTCGAACGGCACCCCGCAAGCGACAAATTCCGCGCGGATGTTCGGCACATCGCTGGCGATGCCGACGCCGAGGATAAAGCGGCCTTCGCTGATCTGGTCCAAGGTCGCGACGCCATGCGCCAGCACGACCGGGTTGCGCAGGGCCGGCAGCAACACCGCCGTGCCGAGTTCGGCTTTGCGGGTGCGCGCCGCGACGGCCGACAGCAGGGTCAGCGGTTCATGACGCGGTCGCGCCAGGATCGAGTCGCCGACCCAGATCGAATCGTAGCCGAGCCCCTCGGCTCGTTCCGCCAGCGCAAGCAGTGGTGCGGCCTCGGGGCGGCCCTGCATGACCTGCTCGCGGGTCGGCAGCAGATATCCGATGCGCACCGGCATTCACGGCCTCCTCTCTCGGTATATCGGGATGATAGCCGGAAACGGACGAGCCGGAAGCGCCGGCGCCCTTAGATCGCGATCACAAATCGGGGGCGGCGAGAATGCAGGCCACCGCCTGGCTGGCAATGTCTTTCGGGATATGCGGGAATTTTGCCCGATAGGCTTTCAGCGCCGTGTCGAAGGCCTCGGTCGGCGACAGATCTTCGCGGGCTTTCCGATACGCGTCGGTCACCAGGGATTGCGCTTCGCGGTGAATGTCTTCTTCGTGATCAAAGATTCTGAGCTCGTCCGTGGGAATGAGCAGCATTCATTTCTCCAAATCTCTCAATAACATAACAGTGATATTGGAGAAACGTTCAGCAGGGCTGACGTTTTGCCGGATGCGCAGCAACTTTGAACACCGCTGAGCGCAAAACCGGCGGCGGACGCGCGCAAAACACTCGCGCGGCGCGCCGGATGAGAGGCGCGAGCGTCAGCCGCGGCGCGGCGCGCCGACGCGCTCGACAAGCTGTTCGAGCACCTCGTAGGGCTGGGCGCCTACCACGCCATAACCCCCGGCGACAAAAGTCGGGACGCCGGTCACGCCGTATTGCGCCGATTTCGCCCAATCAGCATCGATCGCGTCCTTAAAACGCCGCTCGGCGAGGACCGCACGCGCTTCATCGGCCGGCAAGCCAACCGACGCGGCGAGCCCGACCAAGAGCTCGGGATCGCCGATGTTGCGGGCCTCGACGAAGTAGGCCTTGTACAGGGCATCGTGCAATGCGGCGCCGCCGGGCTGCGTGTCGGCCCATTTGCCGAGCTCTTGCGCCAAGCGGCTGTTGTAGGTATGAGTGCGGCGGCCGTAGGGCAGCCCCTCAGCATCCATCAAGCCCTTCATGCGCTGGTACGCCGCCTCGGGATCGATGTTGCGCGAGGCGTAGAATTCGGCCATCGAGCGGCCCTCGACGGGCGTGTCCGGGTGCAGCGGGAAATGCACCAGAACCGTCTCGACGTCGAATGTCTGCTGCAGTTTTTCAACACGCACGGTGCTGAGATAACACCAGGGTCAGACGTAGTCGGAGAAGATCTCCAATTTCACCGGCGCGCTCATCGAGCCTCTCTCTTCGCGAATTCAGCCCTCAATATGAGATCACCGGGCGAGCGGCGCAATGCGAGCTTGCCCTTGGTCAGCGGAATTGCTTGGCGCGGCGTTGTCAGCTTGGGCGGCGCCGGGTCCAGATGCGGACGGGCTCGCTGCGCCCGCGCAATTGCTGCTCGCCCTGATCCTGCAAGCGCTCGAGGAGCGCCGCGGCTCCGGTTG
>Ga0310810_10007729_pt1 | contig 12305 bp, 12 predicted proteins | sample NCmetagenome_FD_207641 | JGI IMG/M metagenome (GOLD analysis project Ga0310810, IMG submission 207641) | Soil microbial communities from experimental microcosm in Duke University, North Carolina, United States - NC | ecosystem: Engineered > Artificial ecosystem > Soil microcosm > Unclassified ... | reverse complement strand
CAAGGTGTCCAACGCCTATTTCACGGTCGCGCTGTACGTCGCCGACAGCCGCGAACCGATCCGCGTCTACCGCTACGGTCCGGCCTACAAGGCGAACGAACTGGTCGATTCGATCGTGGCCGAGCTGAAGGCCGACGGCTTTCTGTAGCAGGCAGCCTTGGGCCTGCCTCCGGAAGCTGGACAAGAAGCAGCAATAGCCCTCACCGCGCCAACGGATCGTACGCCGTCAGCGCCCGGCCCGGCCGGCCGCGCGGGCCGCCGTAGTAACCGCCGGCCGCGACGGGCTGGGCGAAGGTGAGCACGAAGGCGTCGGCGTCGTCGGGGCTGTAGCCCAGCCGGGCCTTGACCTGCTCCTTGGGCTCGAGCAGCAGGCGGTCGCCGCGGAAGCTGTAGGTGGTCTGGCTCAAGGCGGCGATCAGCTCGTGGCTCGCCTGGCCGGGCGGCAGCTGGCCGCCGCGGCGGATCCAGTCGATCGCCTCGAAGTACATCTCGGTCCGCTTGTTGTCGTAGCGCGGGTCGTTGGCGCGGCCCGAGAACGGGATGCCGATCGGCGTGCGGCCGAGCCGCTGCAGGTTGTCGATCCACGATCCGCCGAAGCCGCCGGTGTCGTCGATGAAGCAGGCATCGGCCTGCCAGTCGGTCCATTTGCGCGCCACCGCGCCGGCGCCCTGCGTGCCGTCGATGTTGCGGAAGCGCAGCGGCGGGAAGGCGACCAGCCCCTGGCGCGGGAAGATCACCGAGGCATCGTCGCCGAAGCGCGCCACGTCAACGCCCAGGATGCGCGCGGCGCCGACGATGTCCTCCGGCCGCCAGGCGCGCGTGGTGGCGGCGCGGCATTCGTCCGGCCCGATCAGCGTGTCGAGCGAGGCCGGCGGGAACTGGCCGAACACGTTGACCAGCACCCAGGGATTGTCGCGGCCGTACTTCTCGATCTGCTCGCGCGCCCACTCGGCCTTGACCCGCGTCGCGCGCCTGGGATCGTCGGGCGCGCCGGAGATCTCGGTGACGTGCCACAGCCTGCGCTCACTGGTGCAGGCACGCCACAGCGGACCCTCGAGATGGGTGGGATTGCCGGCCTGCACGATGTGGCCTTCCTTGCACGAGGAGAGTGCCGCCTCGGCCGACGCCATCACCGCGTCGGGGATGCCGCCCGATTCGTCGAGCAGGAACAGGATGTAGTCGCTGTGCAGGCCGGCCAGCGTCTGGCCGAGCCGCGCCTTGTCGGCCGTCTTCGCCCAGGTGCGCGCGCTCATCCAGCAGGTCTCGGGGCGCGCGCGGTTGAAGATGCGCGTCTTGGTCCATTCGAAGGCGGCCGTGAGCAGCGGCGACCGGGCCTGCCACTTCGCCATCTCGGCCCACAGATTGTCGGCCAGGTTGTCGCCGCTCACCGAGGTGGCGGCGACCTTGGGATCGGGGTGGACGCACAGGAAGAACCAGGCGAGCCAGGCCAGCACGGTGGTCTTGCCCGGCCCCTTGCAGGCCTTCATGGCGAGCCGCTGGTTGCCGAGGAAGGCGCCCAGCACGTCGTCCTGCCACGGATCGGGCCGCACGCCGAACACGTTGCGCACGAAACGGCGTGGATCGCGGCTCCAGCGCTGCAGGCGTTCCTGGCAATCCATCACAGGTCCTCGTCCAGGAGGTTGGCCGACTCGATCAGCTCGGCGAGGCTCGGCCCACCGGTGCCGCCCTCCGCCTTGGGCTTGCCGTGCGCGCGGTCGAGCAGCTCGCGCGCGGCGGCGACCTTGACCTGGTCGCTGCCGCTTTCGCGCATCAGCTTGGCCAGGGTCTCGAGCGCCTCGGAGGCGAACCGCGCGGCCTCGTCCTTGAGCTCCGTCGATTTCTTCGGGTGCCGGCTCATTCGGAGCGCTCCGCCCGCTTCAGCGGATAGCGCCGCTTCTTGACCCTTCGGTCGGTCCAGTCGGTCCAGCGGCCGCCGGCGATGCGCATGCGCCGCCAGTTGCCCGGCCGGATCGCCCGTTCCTCGACCTCGATGATGCCTTTCGCATGCAGCTCGTCGACGAAGGCCCAGACGCGATCCTTGGGCAGGCCGGTATGCGCCCTGATCTGGTTGCGCGTCGGGCAGGGCTTGCCGACCTGCCGCGTGATCAGCAGCAGCAGGCGGACGGTGATCTTGTCGGTGTCGAGCACACGCGCCGTTCTCATGAAGGTGCCTTTCGCTTGAGGAAATCGTCGAGCCTGCGCTGCACCCGCTCGGCGTCGGCGTGGCGCTCGTGCTTGCGATAGAGCGCGGCGGTGATGGCGAGTCGCTGCTCGGGCGTCGCCTCCTCCACGGGTACGGGCGCGCCGCGGCGGCGGGACTGCTCGGCCAGCATCCGCTCGCAGCGCCGGCGGCGCAGCGCGCGCGCCTCGAGGACCGGCCGCACCATCTCGCGCAGCTCGGCGGGCTTGGGCATCCACTTGAGCGTCCGGATGGCGCGCGCCGTCGCCTCCTGCCACAGCGCGTCGCCGAGATCCGCCGTGGCGTCCTTCCACACCTGCAGGCGCAGCCGCGTCGCCTCGGGCGACAGTTTGGTGTTGGGCTCGAAGGCGATCATCAGCGCAGCGAAGCAGCTCGCGACGACGCGGTCGCTCGCAGGACGGGGCGCCAGCATGGCGAGCGCCACCTCGAGCGCCTCGGCCGGCGGCAGCACGGCCGGCGGCTGCCAGGGGATGTCGGGATGGTCGTCATCCTCGGCCTGCCGCAGCGCCCGCGCGACCGAGCTCGGCAAGGGCTGCGTCCAGTCCGCCGCCATCGGCAACGGCACGATGTCGTTGGGCATAGCGTCCCTCCAGCAGGCGGGTGAATTTCTGCTCGTCGAGCAGCCAGTCGAGATCGAACCAGCGGTGGAAGCGGCCGTCGGGCTGCTTGAGGAAGCCCGCCGCCGCGGCGGCCGCGAGCGCGTCGCGCCAGCCGTCGAGCCCGCCCGCCTCGGCAAGGCGCGCGGCGAGCTTCCAGCGGCGCACCGAGTTCAGGAACATCACCTCGGGCCAGCCCTCGCGGGCCGCCGCCTCCTGCCACAGCGCGAACGCGCGATCGACCGCGGCCGCTTCGGAGGTGAGTCCCTCTCCCTTTGTCTTTGCCTCTTCCTCTCCCTCTCGTCCGTTACGTAACGGGCCGGTAACAGTGACGCCGGCGGCCTTGTCGCGATGCTTGCGCACCCGGTTGCGCTGGCGGACGCGGGCGGCCCACGCCTCCATCGCCAGCTCGGCGACGACGCGGTGATAGAAGCGGCCGTCGCTGCAGGCGAGCCAGCCGCGCATCACCTGCGGCCGCAGGCGCTGGAAGAGCTTGAGCGTGAGGCCGGCATGGTCGGCCAGCACCCGCTCGTTGTCGGGCAGCGACGCCGCCGGCACCTCGTGCGCGAAGGCGTGCCACCACAGCCTGAGCGCGGCGACCTGCGCCTCCGGGCAGGCCTCGATCCAGGTCGTCGACTTGAACAGCCGGTCGCCGAACAGCGGCATGTAGGACATGCCGCGCAGGTCGACCTCGGGCGGCACTGGCGGCGCGGGGAGCGACCCGGTCACGACGGCACGCGCAGCACGAGCGCGATCCGGCGCGCCAGCGCCGTGCTGACGCCCTGGCGGATCAGCCGGTCATAGTCGGCGCGCTGCTCGGGCGTGAGGCCGCGGGCCCGCCGCGTGCGCTCGGTGCGGCCGGCGCGGTGCAGGACGGCGGAGACATGGCCGTACCGGACGCCCCATTTAGCGGCGATCTCGGCGCGGCGCAGGCCGGCGTCGAAATCGGCGACGATGCCGGCCCGGCGGTTGGCCCGGATACGCGTCTTTTCCCGCCCCAGCTCGCGGAGCCGCAGCGCCGCGGCGGCGATCTCGGCCTGGATGTCGGGCAGCGGACGGAGGCTGGACATGGGATGGTTCATCGTCTGGAAATTGACTATTGTTAATTAACAATAGGCCAGACGTTAAGAGAAAGTCAAGGCAAGATATACACATGTCAGAGCTAGGCGACACACTACGCGCCGCACGCGAAGCCAGGGGGATGACCCAGGTGGCGCTGGCGGCCTATTTCGGCATCTCCAAGTCGGCGGTGAACCAGTGGGAGTCGGGCAAGAACATCCCCGACCAGCGCAAGATCGCCGCCCTGGCCGAGAAGCTCGAGCTCGATCCGGCGCTCCTGGTGCGGCTGGCCGGCATCCCCGTCCCCGGGGCGGCGCCCGCGGCGGTGATGAGCCCGGTGCCGATCCCGCCCGGCCGGCCCGACATCCCGGTGTGGGCGAGCGCCGAGGCGGGCAGCGACGGCGCGATGGTGCTGGTCAACGACCCGATCGACTGGATCCGTCGCTCCGAGCGCATGCAGGGCGTGAAGGCGCCGTTCGCCTTCTACGTGATCGGCAGCTCGATGAGCCCGGCGATCGAGCACGGCGACCAGGTGGTGGTGAACCCGAGCCTGCTGCCGGCCTCCGGCAAGGATCACGTCTTCCTGCAGACCCAGGAGGACGGCACCATGCTGGCGCTGGTCAAGCGCCTCCTGCGGGTCGGCGCCAATTCCTGGAAGGTCCGCCAGTTCAACCCGCCCAAGGACTTCGACCTGCCCAAGACCAAGTGGGGCAAGGCGCTGATGATCACCGAGAAGCGCGTCGGATAGCGGCCGCACGGGGCCGTGCCGGGGCTCGTCTGATCTCTCCGGCGAGCCGCCGCCAAGCCTGTCATCCGCCCATGGAAAAGGGCCCGGCGTTGTTCACGGGCGGGCCCCTCCCGCAAGCTCTGGCATCCGTCGAGGATCGATCAGGCTTGGTGACAGCTTCAACGTGGGCGCCTCGCGCCCGTTCCCCCATCCCAAAAAAGACCCAGCGTTTTCTTCGATTCGGCGCGGACTGTCGCCGCCGCTCTCGCCCTCGCGTAGGCCGGCCTTGGTGGTTGCATAATATATCATATTATGCTATCTGTGATTGTAGTGGTGATGACAGCTGTGGGACTGCTCGCCGATCGCCAGAGGGGGACGACCATGCCTTTGCTTGTGACCAGGAACGACTGGCGCGAGCTGCTGCCGAAGGCGCCGCCGGGCGTCATCGACGCGTTCGACACCAATGCCGCCGTGCTCGGCACCGCGGGGATCACGGACACCAAGACGCGCTTTGCGTTTGCCCTCGCCAACGTCGATCACGAGTGCGACGGCTTCCAGATCCGGAACCTCATCGAGAACATCAACTACTCGGCCGAGCGCCTCGCCGAGGTGTTTCCGTCGCGCTACGCATCGGCGGACGAGGTGCGCGCCCGGCACGGCACCGCGCCCGGCTGGCAGAAGCTCGCGTTCGACGAGATCTACGGCAACCGCATGGGCAACCGGCCCGGCACCACGGACGGCTCGACCTATATCGGGCGGGGCGGCCCGCAGATCACCGGACGCGATGGCTACGATCAGGTGGGCCAGCGCTGCCAGCTCAATCTCGTCGCCAATCCCGATCTCGCATCGCTGCCGCAGAACCAGCCGGCGATCCTTGCTGCCTTCTGGACCTGGAAGAAGCTCAACACCTTCGCCGACAACGGCGACTTCGTGGGCTGCGTTCGGGCCTGGAACGGCGGCACCATCGGGCTCCCCGACCGCAACGCCAGGATGGCACGGCACAAGCCGATCATCGATCGTCTGGCGATGAACTGACGGCGAACCCGCAGCCGCCGGCCTGGTCCGGACGCAGGTCCTCGCTATCGCGCTCAGGTGATCAGAAAGACCCGCCTACACCCGCACGTGCAGATGCGACGTCGGCTCGCCGCCGTGGGAATGGCGCGTGCTGTGGACGGTGGCCGGCAGCACATGCAGCTGGCCGTGGCGCACGCCGCGCTGGCTCACCGTGGCGTCGGCGACCTCGCGCACCGCCTTGACGGGCCCGCGCAGCACCGAGACCTCGAGGCAGGATTCGTGGTCGAGATGGACGTGCAGGGTGGCGACCTGCAGGTCGTGATGGCGGTGCTGCGCCCGCGTCAGCCGCCGGCCGAGGTCGCGCGTCTCGTGGTCGTAGACATAGGCCAGCGTGGCGACGCAGAAGCCGTCGGCCTTGGCCGCGCCGTCGGGGCCGAGCCGCTCGCGCGCCTGGGCGTCGCGCAGGATGTCGCGCAGCGCCTCCGAGCGGCTGGTGTAGCGGCGCGCCTTCATGTGGCGATCGAGCGTCGCCAGGAGATCGTCGTCGACCGACAGGGTGATGCGCTGCATGAGGTCCGCTCCCGGCTGTTCAGTCGGCGCTCGCCCCGCTCCTGTCCGCCCGCCGCGAGCGCTGGAGAAGAACGGCGCCGATCCAGATCGCCACGAACAAGCCGATGATGCCGAGGCCGACGACGTTCGCGCGATCGTTCAATCGGCCGATCGTATCCCAGAACGCGCCCGACGGTCCCCATTCTTCGCCGACCAGGCCGAGCAGCTGGACGCCGGCGACCGCGACGGCGACCGCCACCGAGACCAGCGTGATCGCGATGTTGCAGCCCAGCCGGCGCAGCGGATCGGCGAGCGCCCAGCCGTAGGCGCGCAGCATCAGCACGCCGTCCGCTGTGTCGACCAGCGCCATGGACGAGGCGAACAGCGCGGGAAACACCAGGATCGTCCAGATCGACAGGCCCTGCGCCGCCTGGCTGGCCGACAGGCCGAGCAGTGCCACCTCGGTCGCGGTGTCGAAGCCCAGGCCGAACAGGAAGCCCAGCAGGAGCATGTGCCAGGGCCGCGCGATCAGCCGGAACAGCGGCCGGCAGAGCCGCGCCAGCAAGCCGCCAACCGACAGGGCGTCGAGGTGCAGCACCACGAGGGAGCCGCGCCGCGCCGCCCGCAAAGCCCGCCAGCTCGCGCACAGGGTGACGAAATTGGCAGCGGCGATCGCCAGCAGGAACAGCACCGACACCGCCGTGCCGACCAGCCCGCCCAGGTGACGCCACGCCTCGAAGCGCTCGCCGAGCAGCGGCACGGCCGCCGCCAGCCCCGCGACGGCGAGCGCGACCACGGCCGAATGCCCGAGCGCGAAGAACAGGCCGACGCCGATCGGCCGCCGTCCGTCCTGCAGGAACTTGCGCGTCGCATTGTCGATCGCGGCGATGTGGTCGGCGTCGACCGCGTGACGCAGCCCCAGGCTCCAGGCGAGCAGCGCCATCCCGAGCAGCACGGGCTGACCGTCGAACGCCGCGAGCGCCCACAACCAGGCCGCGATGTTGGCCAGGGTGAGCAATCCGAAAAGAGCCGCCACAGGCCGCATGTCGTTCCCGCCAGGACGGGAAGATTGCCCGTCGGCACGATGTATGCACAATTCTCCAAGACTGCATACCCGGTCGTTGCACTGCCTGGTAGCGTTATTTGCCGCCCTGCGCAGCGCCCGCGCGCAGCCGCCGCCCGCCGCGGACCCACCTCACGATGGGTGGCCGCGCCTGCGGGAGGCGACCACCTGCTCTGCGTCAGACCACGTGGCGCGAGCGCCGCCGCCCGGCGCGCGACTTCCGGGCGAGCGCGGCGCCTTCGGTCGTGAGACGCACGCCCTGTTCGTCCTGGAGAAGCCATCCGTTCGAGACCGCGAGCGCCAGCGCCTTGTCGAAGTCGCCGGGCTTCGCTCCCGATTTGCGGCGCCAGGCGCCGGACACGCGATGCCGTTCCTGGCCCGCCTGCTCGCCGAGCTGGTCCTGCAGGACAGCCGGCGACAGGACCGTCTCCTCCCGCAGCAGCAGCTTGCACACCTGCCGGGCCAGCCGTTCTATCGGCGTCACTCCACGATCGGCCATGGGCGAGCTACGCCCTGCCTTCGAAAAGGTTGCGGCGAGCCTCCACGCCGGCGGATTGCGCTCCGGCGAAGATGAATCCCGAGCCGGTGATGCCACGGCGGGCGAGGTCGAGCCGCACCGTGGCGGGCCGGGCGCGATCAGCGTGCGCGAAAGGCGACGCCGTCGTGCCCGCGCAAATTCGTCGTGGCCGAGCAAATACGAAGCGAAGCGCTGCACCAAGCCTGGCAACGGCCACGGACAAGGAGGTTTACCGATTGCCGGCTTCGTGCGAAGCTTCAGGCCCCATCAACATCGAAAGGAGGTGATCCCGTGAAATTTACCATCGCGACACTGACGACCCTCGCAGTAGCCGCCATCGGGATCGTTCCTGCCTTGGCTCACTGCTGCCCGTAAAAGGGTCGACGGTAGTCGGCGCAAAGCCGCCTTCGGGCGGCTTTGTTGTGTCTGGGTCCTGACAAATGCCACGCCAGCGGTTCGCGCTCATGGCCTGCCGTCGAGCGTCAGGACTACCCGAACCAGCGCTGCCTGATTCCCCTGAGGCCGCGAACGACCTTGTCCGCCACGGCACGCCACCCGGTCTTGCGCCGTTTCCTGATTGTCTTCGCGCCACTCTTCTCCTTCCAGGCCGCGACCTCCGGGGCCACGAGCCGACGCCGCTGGCCTGGCGTTGCAACCTGGAGGAGCTGGTCGAGCTCGAGTGCGTCGGCAATGACGGCGTGCAGCTCGTCGTCCTTGAGGCCGGTCGTGCAGAAGTACCGCTCGAATGCCTTCATGTTGCAATTGAGGACATGCACGGCGGGATGGCGAAGATCGGAACCGAACGGCTGGTTGAAGCCGGCCGTGACCACCTCGTAGGAGGGGAAGTAGAAGAAGTCGGGGTCGACCTCGTGAACCTCGCGGTACAGTTGATCGATCGCCGACCGCAGTAGGGCCTTCGACGCCGAATTGGCGGTGATGCAGGACACTGACCGGAAGGTCGCGGCCAACCCGACCGGCGACAAGGTGAAGACGATCGTGGCCTGCGGCCGATGCCTGCGGATCAAGTGGTAGGTCTGCCGCATGCGGTCCAGCGTCTCCTTGAAGGTGGCGACCCTGAACTTGTGGCGGGACGGATCGAAGCGATTGATCGGCACGGCGCGCCAGAAGACCTCTCCGGTCGGCTCGTCGTACCAGACCTCGGACAGGCCGAAGGTGAGGATGAAGACGTCGGCCTTGTCGAACAGCGCCTTGGTCGCGAGCCTCACCTCCTCGTCGTAGCCGTAGTCCTCCGCCTTCCAGCCGTGCCACAGCTCGACGTTCGGCACGCGGTTCTCCCAGGCCCATTCGAACTGCTGGCAGATCGCGTGGACGTTCACCAGTCCGTCGTTGATCTGCTGGACGTACGCTGCGCCCTCCCGTTGGGTGGCGACATCGAAGCCGAGATTGGCGAGGTACCGGCCGATGTTGGCGGCAAAGCAGGACCCGAAGGCGACGATGTTGGTCGTATGGTCGATGAAGGGCCGCTCCGGCATCCAGCCTTGCAGGATGAACCGGGAAATCGCGGTCGGATCGACGATCTCGCGCTGGCCGGGAAAGCGATTGTCTCCGGCGCCAGCCTCCCCGTCGGCAACCTGGGTAGCCGGTCTCGCAGCCAACCCACTCCTAGCATCCATGAAGCGATTCCCCCGCAAGCGCACTCTATCAGCGATTTCGCACTTGGGGAGCCCAAGAATCCCGGCCTGTCGCACCGTCGCCGAATTGGCCGAGGTTGCACCACAATCGCCTCGTTGCCGCGGCGCTCAAGGCGCGGAATTCGTCAACGGCGAATAGTTGTATCGACCATATCGCCCCGGCCACTTTTGAGTGGCATCGGCGGATCGCAGCGGCATCTTCTCCCGCAGGGGGCGAAGGCAGGGTCGGGCGCGCGAGCGTCCGGAAGGACCGTCGATGGCTGTTACCGCAAGCTTCTCCGCCGCCACCGGCATACTGACCGTGTCCGGCGATGCCCTGCCCAACACGATCACGCTGAGCCGCAACGCCGCCGGCACGATCCTGGTCAACGGCGGCGCCGTGACGATCACGGGCGATATCGCCACCGTCGCCAACACGATTGAGATCGACATCTTCGGGCTCGACGCCGACGACACCCTCACCATCGATGAATCGAACGGCGCCCTGCCGCGCGCCGTCCAGCTCGCCGGCCTGGGCAACGACGTGGCAACCGGCGGTTCGGGCAACGACGACCTGAGCGGCGAGGCCGACAATGACACCCTGCTCGGCAAGGGCGGCTTCGACGTCCTGCGCGGCGGCGACGGTGACGACGTGCTGACGGGCGGCGACGCCGACGACCAAGTGTTCGGCGAGGCCGGCAACGACCGCATGATCTGGAACCCCGGCGACGATACCGACCTGTTCGAGGGCGGCGACGGCAGCGATACCGCCGAGGTCAATGGCGGCAACGGCGCCGAACAGTTCACCATCACCCCCAACGGCACGCGCGTGCGCTTCGATCGCGTGAACCCCGCGCCGTTCAGCCTCGACATCGGCACCACCGAATCGCTGGTCCTCAGGGCGAACGGCGGCGACGATTCGATCACCGCGAGCAACGGGCTGTCGACGCTGATCCAGCTCACGCTCGACGGCGGCGCCGGCAACGACACCATCATCGGCGGCGATGGCGCCGATTTCCTGATCGGAGGCGACGGCAACGACACGGTCGCCGGCGGGCGCGGCGACGACGTCGCGCTGCTCGGCGCGGGCGACGACACGTTCATCTGGAACCCCGGCGACGGCAACGACATCGTCGAGGGCCAGGCCGACGCCGACACCTTGCGGTTCAACGGCGCCAACATCAGCGAGCGCATCGACATCTCGGCGAACGGCGGCCGGGTCCGCTTCACCCGCGACGTTGCCAACATCACGCAGGACCTCAACGACGTCGAGACGATCGCCTTCCAGGCCTTCGGCGGCGCCGACATCATCACGGTCCACGACCTCGCGGGCACCGACGTCACCCGGGTCAATGTCGATCTCGCCGCGAATGGCGGCGGCGGCGACGGCGCGGCCGACCAGGTGGTCGCCGAGGGCACGGCGGTCGACGATGTCGTGACCGTCGGATCGCTCGGTGGGATCATCACCGTCGGGGGGCTTGCCGCAGAGATCGACATCGCCAATGCCGAGGGCGCGAGCGATATCGTCGCCGTCAACGGCCTCGGCGGCAACGACACGGTCGCGGTCGATGAATCGAACGGAGCGTTGCCTGCCCGCGCCTTTCTGTTCGGCGGCGCGGGCAACGACGTGGAGACCGGCGGTTCGGGCAACGACCAACTGTCCGGCGAGGCCGACAACGACACCCTGCTCGGCAAGGGCGGCTTCGACATGCTGCTCGGCGGCGACGGCGACGACGTGCTGACCGGTGGCGACGCCGACGACCAGGTGTTCGGCGAGGCCGGCAACGACCGCATGATCTGGAACCCCGGCGACGACACCGACCTGTTCGAGGGCGGCGACGGGTCCGATAGCGCCGAGGTCAACGGCGGCAACGGCGCCGAACAGTTCAGCATCACGGCCAACGGCACGCGCGTGCGCTTCGATCGCGTGAACCCCGCGCCGTTCAGCCTCGACATCGGCACCACCGAGACGCTGGTGCTCAGGGCCAACGGCGGCGATGACAGCATCACGGCGGGCAATGGGCTGTCGACGCTGATCCAGCTCACGCTCGACGGCGGCACCGGCAACGACACCATCATCGGCTGCGCGGGCGCCGATACCCTGCTCGGCGGCGACGGCAACGACGGCGTGATCGGCGGGCGCGGCAACGACCTGGCGCTGCTCGGGTCGGGCAACGACGTGTTCTCGTGGAACCCCGGCGACGGCAACGACACGGTGGAGGGCCAGATCGGCGCCGACACGCTGCAGTTCAACGGCGCGAACATCAACGAGCGCATCGAGATCGCGGCCAATGGCGGGCGGGTCCGCTTCACCCGCGACGTCGCCAACATCACGCAGGACCTCGACGGCGTCGAAACGATCGACTTCCACGCTCTGGGCGGCGCCGACATCGTCACGATCCGTGACCTCGCCGCCACCGACATCCGCCAGGTCAAGGTCGATCTCGGCGCGAGCGGGGGCGGCGGCGACGGCGCGGCCGACCAGGTCATCGCCGACGGCACGGACGGCGGCGACGTCGTGACGGTCAGGGTTCTCGGCGGGATCGCCATCGTCCAGGGGCTTGCCGCGCGCATCGACGTCGCCAACGCCGAGGGCGCGAACGATCTGCTGGCGATCAATGGGCTGGGCGGCAACGACACCATCAATGCCGACGGCGTGCCGTTCGGAACGATCAAGATCGCGATCGATGGCGGGGCGGGCAACGACACCATCACCGGCAGCCAGGGCGCCGACGTGGCACTCGGCGGCGACGGCAACGATCGGTTCATCGACCGGGACTTCGTCAGCTTCGACGCCTACGACGGCGGCGACGGCATCGACACGATCGACTACAGCAACGTCGCCTTCACCCCCGGAGCGGTGACGATCGATCTCGCCACCGGGCAGACCGTCGTGTCGGGCGGCAACACCGAGACGATCGCGAACTTCGAGCGGGTCGTCGGCAGCGG
>Ga0310810_10007728_pt1 | contig 12305 bp, 10 predicted proteins | sample NCmetagenome_FD_207641 | JGI IMG/M metagenome (GOLD analysis project Ga0310810, IMG submission 207641) | Soil microbial communities from experimental microcosm in Duke University, North Carolina, United States - NC | ecosystem: Engineered > Artificial ecosystem > Soil microcosm > Unclassified ... | reverse complement strand
TCGCCGGCCTTTCCGATCAGTGCGAAGGATGCGCATGACCGAACGCAACCGCAAGGTTCTGCTCGCAAGCCGCCCGCAGGGTGCGGTGACCGAGGACAATTTCCGCATCGTCGACGCGCCGCTGCCGGAGCCCGCCGACGGCGAAGTGCTGGTGAAGAACGATTGGCTGTCGCTCGACCCGTACATGCGAGGGCGGATGAGCGACGCGAAGTCCTACGTGCCACCCGCGGAGCTCGACGAGGTCATGGTCGGCCAGACCGTCGGCGAGGTCATCGGCTCGCGCGATGCAACGATCGAAGTCGGCGAAAAGGTGCTGACGCAACTCGGATGGCAGAGTCATGGCGTCGCGAAGGCGGCCGACGTGACGAAAGTCGATGCACGGCGCATACCGGCGTCCTGTTATCTCGGCGTCGTTGGAATGCCGGGACTTACCGCCTGGTTCGGTCTCCACGAGATCGGTCAACCCAAAGCTGGCGAAACCGTGCTCGTCTCCGCAGCGTCCGGTGCCGTCGGAAGCGTCGTTGGACAGCTCGCGAAGCTCCACGGCTGCCGCGCTGTCGGCATTGCCGGCGGCAAGGCCAAGTGCGAGTACGTCGTCGACGAGCTCGGCTTCGATGCGTGCGTCGACCACCGCGCCGGGAACCTGTACGACGACCTGCGCGCCGCCTGTCCGAACGGCGTCGACGTCGATTTCGAGAACGTCGGCGGTGCGGTGCTCGATACCGTGCTGCGCGTGATGAACCGCCACTCGCGCATTGTCATCTGCGGCTTGGTCGCCGAGTACAGCGCGAAGGAGCCGTACGCCTATCGGGGGCTGCGATCGGTGCTCGTCAACCGCATCCGGATGCAGGGAATGATCGTTTTCGACTGGAAGGATCGCTACGGCGAGGCGTTGCCGGCGCTCACGTCCTATGTCGCCGAGGGTAAGCTCAAATACCGCGAATCGATTGTCGAGGGCCTCGACAATGCACCACGCGCGCTGATCGCGCTGCTCAAGGGCGAAAACTTCGGCAAGCAGCTCGTCAGGATCCGCTAAAGACCGCTAAGGAACGATCTCGAACAATCCGGCCGCGCCCATGCCCCCGCCGATGCACATCGTCACAACGACGTGCTTGGCGCCGCGCCGGCGGCCCTCGATCAGCGCATGGCCGGTGAGGCGCGCACCGGACACGCCATAGGGGTGGCCAACGGCGATCGCGCCGCCGTCCACGTTCAGCAAGTCGTTTGAAATCCCAAGCGCATCGCGCGAGTAGATCACCTGCACGGCAAACGCCTCGTTCATTTCCCACAGATCGATGCGGTCGATCGTCATGCCGGTGCGTGCCAGCAGCTTCCGCACGGCGAATACCGGGCCAATGCCCATTTCGTCGGGCTCGCACCCGGCAACGGCAAACGCGCGGAAGATGCCGAGCGGCTTCAACCCGCGGCTCGCGGCCGCAGTGTCGCTCATCACGACGCATGCGGCGGCACCGTCGGAGAACTGGCTTGCGTTGCCGGCTGAGACCGTCCCGCCCGGCAGCGCAGCCTTGATCTTCGCGACACCTTCATAGGTCGTGTCGGCGCGAATGCCTTCGTCGGCGGCGATCGTCACTTCCTTCGTGCCGATATGCGACGTCGCCTTGTCCGCGACACCCATCGTCACCGTCATCGGCACGATCTCGGCCGTGAACCTGCCGGCCGCGGCCGCGGCGGCGGCGCGCTGCTGGCTTTGCACGCCGTATTCATCCTGGCGCTCGCGCGAGATGCCGTAGCGGCGCGCCACGGTCTCGGCGGTCTCGAGCATCGACCAGTAGATCTCGGGCTTGTGCGCGGCGAGCCACGCTTCGCGATGCATGTGCTGGTTGAGCTCGTTCTGCACGCAGGAAATCGACTCGACGCCGCCCGCGACGATGGCGTCCGCTTCTCCGGCCAAGATCCGCTGCGCCGCGAGTGCGATCGTCTGCAGGCCGGACGAGCAGAAGCGATTGACCGTCGCGCCCGGCACCGTCACCGGACAGCCTGCGCGCAGCGCGATCTGGCGCGCGATGTTCCAGCCCGTCGCGCCCTCGGGCAACGCGCAGCCGATCAGGACGTCGTCCACCTCGTCGGGCGCCAGGTTCGCGCGTGCGACGGCGTGTGCAACGGCGTGCCCACCCATCGTCGCGCCGTGCGTCATGTTGAACGCGCCGCGCCAACTCTTGGCAAGCGCGGTGCGCGCAGTCGATACGATCACGGCGTCAGTCATGTTGCGAAGCTCCGGTGTGTGCTGCCATCGTCACCTCGACTGCAATCGCGACGCATGCTCAGCCGTTGAACGTGCTTCCTTCGGCAGCGAGGCGGACGAGCAGCGGCGCCGGCGCCCAGAAGGCGGTGTCGGCGCCCCGCCGCGCCGCGAACGCGCGCATCCGGCGCATCGCGTTGTAGAGGCCCAGCATGTCCGCGTAGAGCATCGGCCCGCCGCGATACCGCGGAAAGCCGTAGCCGGCGACGTAGACAACGTCGATGTCGGACGCGCGCTGAGCGACGCCGTCGTCGAGGATGCGCGCGCCCTCGTTGACCAGCGCGAGGATGCACCGGTCGACGATCTCGCCGGCGTCGAGGGTGCGCAACGTCGCGCCGATCGCGGCGCGATGCGCCGCGATGATCGCATCGACCACAGGGTCCGGCAGCGCGTCGCGGCGTCCGGGCTCGTAGCGATACCAGCCGGCGCCCGTTTTCTGGCCGAAGCGGCCCTGCTCGCACAGGCGGTCAGCGATTCGCGAGTACACGACGTGCGGCTTCTCGACGTAGCGCCGCTGCCTTATCCGCCAGCCCACGTCGTTGCCAGCCAGGTCGCTCATCCGGAACGGCCCCATCGCCATGCCGAACTTCTCGAGCGCGCCGTCGACTTGCGCCGGCGACGCACCCTCTTCGACGAGGAACATCGCCTGCCGCAGATATTGCTCGACCATCCGGTTGCCGATGAAACCGTCGCACACCCCCGAAACCACCGCCGTCTTGCCGATGCGCTTTGCAAGCTGCATGACCGTTGCCAGCACGTCCGCGCCGGTTGGCGGGGCTGAAGAAATGCATGCCCAGCACGTCCCGCGGGCGGTTGGTGCGGGCAGCGAGCCGGTTCACGTCCAGCGTCGATGTGTTGGTCGCAAGTATCGCGCCGGGCTTCGCGACATCCCCCAGCGTCGCGAACACCCGCTCCTTGATCGCCATGTCCTCGAAGACCGCCTCGATGACGAGATCCGCATCGCGCACGTCGTCGTAGGCGAGCGTCGGCTGGAGCAGCGCCATCGTCGGCGCGATGCTGTCGTGCGCGATCCGACCCCGTTTCGCCGAGTTTTCGTAGTTCGCGCGGATCGCTGCCACTCCCCGATCGAGCGCAGCGGCGTCCAGCTCGAGCAACACAACGGGAAATCCCGCCGACAGGAAGTTCATCGCGATGCCGCCGCCCATCGTGCCGGCCCCGACGATGGCCACTCGCTCGATCCTGCGCACCGGTGTCGTGTCCGCAACGCCGGAAATGCGCGCCGCAGCGCGTTCGGCCAGGAACACGTGACGCAGCGCGCGCGACTCGGGCGTCTGCATCAGCTCGAGGAACAGGCGCCGCTCGTTGCGCAGGCCATCGTCGAACGACATCGTCACCGCGGCGGCGACCGCGTCGATGCACTTGCGCGGCGCCGGGAAGTGCTCCGACGTCGCGGCGATGGTACGACGGGCGAACTGGAAGAAAGCCTCGGCGTTCGGATAGTCGATCGCGATATCGCGCAACCGTCTGAGCGTCGAGCACGTTTCCTTCGACGACGGCGTCGAGGAGCAGCGTATCCTTGAGCGTTGCAGCCGTGACGCTCGTCCCCGTCACGATCATGTTGAGCGCCGTCTCCACGCCGACGGCGCGCGGCAGCCGCTGTGTGCCACCGGCACCCGGCAGCAAGCCGAGCTTCACCTCGGGCAACGCGACCATCGCCTTGGCGCCTGCGACCCGGTAGTGACATCCCAGCGCCAGCTCCAGCCCGCCACCCATGCAGACACCGTCGATCGCGGCGATGACCGGCTTCGGGGAGTCCTCGATCGAGCGGATCAACGTGTGCAACGTGGGCTCGGCAGTCGCCTTGGGCGTATCGAATTCGCGGATGTCGGCGCCACCGGAAAACCGTCCGCCCGCTCCTGCGATGACTATGGCGTCGCAACCGGCGTCGTCGATCGCGCGGTCGAGTCCCCCGACGACTTCGGTGCGGGTCGCATGCCCGAGGCCATTGACGGGCGGATTGTCCAGCGTGACGACGGCCACGCGGCCGTTCAGTTCGTAGCGGGCGCTGATCGTCGCCTCCCGTTCATACCTCGAGCCATTCGCTGCGCACGGCGTGATTGTCGCGCAATTCCTGCGCGCTGCCCTCGAACACGATGCGTCCCTGTCCCATCACATAAAGGCGGTGCGAAATCGCGAGCGCGATCGTCAGCTTCTGCCTGTTCGACCAGCCGCGGCGCGAGACCTTCGGTCGGCTCGTCGATCATGACGAGATCGGGATCGCCCATCAGCGTCCGGCAGATCGTCAACAGCTGCTGCTCGCCGCCGGACAGCACGCCGCCCGGCGCGTCTGCCCGCTCGCGCAGCACGGGGAAAAGCCTGAACACCTCGTCGAACGACCACCGCCCCGACGCACCGAATGACTTCATGCCGAGCAGAAGATTCTCGCGGACGGTGAGAGCCGGAAAGATCTCGCGATCTTCCGGGACATAACCCAGACCCTTGCGCGCGATCTGGTAAGGCTCGAGTCCGTCGATGCGCACACCCCGGAACCGAACGCTTCCAACCGGGCGCACCTGTCCCATGATCGTCTTCACGACTGTCGAGCGGCCCGCGCCGTTGCGGCCGAGCAGGCTGACGATCTCGCCTTCGCCAACGCGGAACGTCACGCCTCGCAGGATGTGGCTTTTCCCGTAGTACGCATGCAGGTCGTCGACGTCAAGCATCGGGCATCGTCCCGAGATAGGCCGCCTGCACGGCGGCATTGCCATGAATGCGCTCCGGCGTGTCGGTCGAGATGATCTCGCCATAGACGAGCACCGATATGCGGTCGGCAAGGTCGAACACGACGCTCATGTCGTGCTCGACCATGACCAGCGTGCGCCCGTGCGACACCTTGCGGATCAGTGCGACGACGTGATCGGCCTCGGCGCGGCTCATGCCGGCCGTCGGCTCGTCGAGCAGGATGACGTTGGCGCCCCCGGCGATCGTGATGCCGATCTCGAGCGCGCGCTGCTCGGCATACGTCAGCACGCCGGCTGCGACGTCGCCCCGCCCGGCGAGGCCGATCTCTCCGAGTGTCGCGAGTGCCGACTGTCCGGCATCGTGCAGCGTGTCGACGTCGCGCCAGAAGCAGTATCGATAGCCGAGCGACCACAGGACGCTGCAGCGGAGGTTTTCGAACACCGACAGGCGCGGAAATATGTTCGTGACCTGGAAGCTGCGCGCGAGTCCGCGACGGTTGATCGCGAACGGCGTCGCGGCGGCGATCTCCTCCCCATTTAGACGAATCGAACCACGCGTGGGCGCGAAGCGACCGCTGATCAGGTTGAACAGCGTCGACTTGCCGGCGCCGTTGGGACCGATGATTGCGTGGCGCTCGCCAGGAACGATATCCAGCGACACGCCGCGAATGACGTCTGTCATGCCGAAACGCTTCTCGACATCGCACAACTGCAGCGCATACGCGAACGTCATGATGACGCGGTCCCGCCCGCCCGGTCCCACGCCGCCTCGACAAGATGCCAGCTGGCGCGAAACAACAGGAGTCCTGCGGCGAGCGCCGCCGACGCAATGATCCACGGCCACGGCGACGCAGCATCGAGCGGGGTCCACAGCAGTCGCAGCTGCGTCCCGAGCTCCGGCTGCGTCGAAAGCCTGTAGCTCATTTCGATCAGCAATACTGCGCCCGCACCCGCCAGCACGAGCGGCGCCAGCGCCGTGCCGTACGCAGCGAGCACGCCGATGAAAGCGCGCGATCGCACGATCGGCCGATGAGCGATGATCAGCGCTGCAACGCCGGACGGTGCGTACAGGATCATCACGATGAAGAAGATACCGAGGTAGAAGAGCCACGCCGACGTATACGCGCTGAGGCTGCTTTGCAGCCACGTGATCACGATCGCGCCGAGCACCGGGCCGATGAAATGCCCGGTGCCGCCGATATAGGCCATGATCAGCACGGCGCCGGAGCGCTGCGCGCTGACGGCGTCGGCTGCGACGATCTCGTAGTTGATCGCGTGCAGTCCGCCGGAAAGTCCCGCGAACAGCCCGGCAACCGCGAATGCGATGAAGCGCACTCGCTGGGCGCTGTAGCCGACGAACTCGGCGCGCTCCGGATTGTCGCGAACCGCATTGCACATCCGGCCGACCGGGGTGCGTGTGAACGCGTACATCAGCATCGCGGCGACGATGGCCCACGCGACGACTGCGTAATACACATGAAGCTGCGAATCGAGCGTCACGCCGTAATGCAGCGTAGCGCGCGTGCGGCTCGCCGTGATGCCCTCCTCGCCGCCGAAGAGACCCGGCAGCATGAATGTCGCCGCATACATCAGCTCGCCCACGCCGAGCGAGATCAGCGCAAAGATCGTCCCCGATCGTCGCGTCGTCATCGCACCGAAGACGAGGCCGCCAAGCAGTCCGCCCGCGGCGCCCGCCAGCGGTACCAGCACCATCGGCAGCGGCAGGCCGTGGTTGATCGCGCGCATGACGTGAATGGCCGCATATCCGCCGAGGCCGAAATACACCGCGTGTCCGAACGACAGCAGGCCCGTCTGGCCGAACAGCAGGTTGAACGAGAGCGCGAACACCGCCGCGATCGCCATCTGCGTCAGCAGCGACCGCCCGAAATCGGTGTCGATGCCGGGCACGCAGGGCAACACGAGCAACAACAAGGCGGTGGCGAGCAGCCATCGCTTGCCACCGCGACCCGATGCCGCGGCAGAGCTCCCGGCCGCGGCAACAGCGCCGGTCAAGCGACGTCCCGCACGCTCAACCCGCTCATACGTCGCGCGTGCCGAACAAGCCGCGCGGCCGCACGATCAGCATCAGTACGAGTATCAAATACGGGACGATCGGTGCCGCCGTGGCGAGCTTGATCGACAGCAGCTCGTAAATCGGCGACGCGCGCGCGACGGCAATGCCGGCATTGCGCAGCAGGTCGAGCAATGAATAGTCGACTGCAACCGCCAAAGTCTGCAGCATGCCGATCAGCAGCGACGCGACCAGCGCGCCCCCGAGCGAGCCGAGTCCGCCCACGACGACGACGACGAACACGATGGGCCCGATCGCCTGCGCGAGCGTGGGCTGGGTCAGCAGCATGAAGCCCCCGATCACGCCACCCAGTCCCGCCAGGCCGCTTCCGATCGCGAATACGAGGACGAATATGCCGGGCACGTCGTGTCCCAGTGCACTGAGCATCCGTGGATGCGTGAGCGCCGCCTGGATGACGAGCCCGATCCGCGTCTTCTTGAGCGCGACGTAGAGGAACGCGAACATGGCGATCGACAACGCCATCATCAGGCCTTTGTAAGCGGGAAACGTGCTACCGAACACGTGAAAGAGCGGGAAATCGATGGCCGCAGGGACGTTGTTCGCGACGGCGTTGCGGCCCCAGGCCATCGTCACCAGCTCCTCGATCACGTAGGCCAAGCCGAACGTGAACAGGATCTCGGCAACGTGGCCGCTCGCGTGGACCCGACGCAGTCCGTAACGCTCGATAACGGCGCCGGCGAGCGCGCACAGCAGCGGCGCGACGATCAGCGCCGGCCAAAAGCCGATCCAGCGGCCGCATTGGTAGGAAAGGTAGGCGCCGAGCATGAAGACGCTCGCGTGAGCGAAGTTCAGCACACCCATCATGCTGAAGATGAGCGTGAGGCCGGACGACAGCATGAACAGCAAGAGGCCGTAGACGACGCCGTTCAGCAGCGACATGGTGACGAGCTCGAGCATGCCGCCGCGCCGCTAGCCGAGACCCGCAGCAGAACGGCGCGCGAGACGAGAACGGCGACGCTCGTACGCGCCGCGATCGGTGGATGAAGTCATCGGGCCGGCCGCAAGCCGCCGGGTTACTTCGGCCGCTCCATCTTGCACGTTGTGGGCAGTGCGGTCGCCTTGCCCTCGACTTTCGCGTCGGATTTCCAGCCCAAACCAGAGTCTTCGCTGTCGTACTTGACGTTTCGCGACAACGTCGACACGAACAGCGGCTGCAGCAGCTGGTGGTTGTCGGCCCGCATCTCGACCTCGCCGAGCGACGTCGTCATTTTCATGCCCTCGAGCGCACGCGCAACCTTGACGGGATCGTTCGACGCCGCCTTCTTCGCCGCCGCGGCGAACATTTCCCACATCGTCTTTGCGCGCCAGTACGTGTACTCGTTCTCCTTGCCCGGAAAGCGTTTGCTGAAAGCCGCGACCGTCGCGTCGAGCTCCGGCGTCGCATTGCGATGCCATTCCGAGACCTGCTTCAGCGTGTCGACGCCCGCCTCGCCGATCGCGGTGACGGCGCCCGGGCTGCCGCCGTAATACGTTTCCCACACGACCTTGAGGCCGGAGTCCTTGCCGGCCTTGATCAGCAGCACCATGTCGTTGCTCCAGTTGCCGGTGATCACGGTGTCGGCGCCGGCCGCCTTGATCTTGGCGACGTACGGCGAGAAATCGTTGACCTTTTGCAGCGGATGCAGCTCGTCGCCGACGACCTTGATGTCGGGACGCTTCTGCGCGAGCATCTTGCTGGCTGCCACCGCGACGGCCTTGCCGAACGAGTAATCCTGGTTGATCAGGTAGACGCGCTGGATCTTCGTGTCGCGCGCGATCACGTCGGTCATCGCCGCCATTTTCATGTCGGCATCGGCATCGAAGCGGAAGTGCCAGAAATTGCATTTCTCGTTAGTGAGGGCGGGGTCCACGGCGGCGTAGTTGAGGTACACGACCTCCTTGCCGGGATTTCGCTCGTTGTGCTTCTGGACGGCGTCGGTGATCGCGAGCGCAACCGAGCTCCCGTTACCCTGCACGACGTAGCGCGCGCCTTCGTCGAGCGCGCGCTTGAGCTGGATCAGCGACTCCTGTGGATTGACCTTGTTGTCGAACGCCAGCAGATCGAGCTTTTCGCCGTTGAGCCCGCCTGCCGCATTGATGGCGTCGATGTAGAACTGATGGGTTTTCTGGGCCAGAATGCCGGTGGCCGCGCCGCCGCCGGACAGCGGATCGATGAAGGCGATCTTCACGTCCGCCGAGGCCGTCCCGGCAAGACAAGCGATAGCCAAGCCCAGCCCGACGACGCTGCACGCGCATCCGCTCATGAGTCTGTCCTCCTTCGATTCGCGGCGCCCAACGTGCCCGTGACCGCTGGACTGGGACGTCGCCAAGCTGATGCTAACGGTCTGGATTCGTCCTTACAAGAGTCGGTAACACGATCCCGCAACGCAGCATCGAAATCCTTCAAGACGTAAGCTCGGGAGCATCTCCATGCTTGGCTTGATGATGGATTGGCCGCTGATGATCTCGTCGCTGATCCGGCATGCCGACTGCTGGCACGGCGACGCTGAAATCGTCTCGCGCACCATTGAGGGTCCCATCCACCGCTACACGTACCGCGACGCGCATACCCGGGCGCGGAGGGTCGCCAATGCGCTGGCCCGGCTCGGTGTCGCTGCGGGTGACTGCGTCGGGACGCTCGCGTGGAACGGTTATCGCCACTTCGAGCTCTACTTCGGCGTATCGGGGATGGGCGCGATCATCCACACGATCAACCCGCGGCTGTTCCACGACCAGCTGACGTACATCATCGAGCATGCGGGCGACCGGCTGGTGTTCTTCGACCTTACGTTCCTGCCGCTCGTCGAAAGACTCGCAGGCGCATGTCGGGGTGTTACGACCTGGATCGCACTGACGGACCGCGCGCACATGCCGGCTTCGACATTAAAACTACTGTGCTATGAAGACCTGCTCGCCGCCGAGAGCGACGATTACGCGTGGCCGGAGTTCGACGAGAACACCGCTGCGGGCCTGTGCTACACGTCCGGCACGACCGGCCATCCCAAAGGCGTGCTGTTCAGCCATCGCTCGACGGTGCTGCATGCGATGGCAACGTGCCTGCCGGACGCGAAGGGCTATTCCGCGCAAAGCGTGGTCCTTCCAATCGTCCCGATGTTCCACGTCAACGCCTGGGGCATTCCGTATTCGGCGCCGCTCGTCGGCGCAAAGCTCGTGTTTCCCGGTGCGGCCCTGGACGGCAAGAGCCTGTACGAATTGTTCGAGAGCGAAGGGGTGAACTGCTCGGCCGGCGTGCCAACGGTCTGGCTGGGCCTCATCCAGTACATGAAGCAGAACAACCTCAAGTTCTCTACGCTCAAGACAACGACGATCGGTGGGGCCGCATGTCCATCGGCGATGATGCAAACGCTACGCGATGACTTCGGCGTCCGCGTCATGCACGGGTGGGGAATGACGGAAATGAGCCCCGTGGGAACCATAGGAAGTCCCAAGGCCAAGCACGCGAAGCTCCCGGCCGACGAACGTCTCACGCTGTCGCTGAAACAAGGCAGGCCTCTTTATGGCGTCGAGATGAAGATTGTCGATGGCAGCGGCCACGATCTTCCCCACGACGGCGTCGCCGCCGGCAACGTGGTGGTCAAGGGGCCCTGGGTCCTGCGCGACTACTTCAGGAGCGAGACACCGGACACGCTTACTCCCGACGGCTGGTTTGCGACCGGTGACGTCGGCTCCATCGATGCGGATGGCTACCTGAAGATCACCGATCGTTCAAAGGACGTCATCAAGTCCGGTGGTGAATGGATCAGTTCGATCGAGCTCGAGAACATTGCCGTTGGCCATCCGGCCGTGACCGAAGCCGCGGTGATCGGCGTGTTTCACCCCAAGTGGAACGAGCGGCCGCTGCTGATCGCCGTGAAAAAGGAAGGCGCGAGCGTAACGCGCGATGAACTGCTCGCGTTCTACGAAGGCAAGGTAGCCAAGTGGTGGACGCCGGACGACGTCGTGTTCGTCGAAGGGCTGCCGCATACCGCGACTGGCAAGCTGTCGAAGAAAACGCTGCGCGAGCACTACAAGGAATATCGGCTGGTCAGTGCTTGACCGTGTGCGGCGGCGCGTAAGTTTTTCCACCGAAGGATGCAACGGATTTTGGATTTAAGCCGTACGAAAATCGTTGGAAGGCGAGACTATGGCAGCAGAAATCCGATTCAAAAGGGAGCTTTTGGACGGGTTGCTGGCGGGATAGAACGCCAAGGACAGTGTTCGTTGCCGAAGAGGCCGGGAATCGAGCCGACCAGGAACCATGCGTTGACGATTCCGCTCACGAGCAGAACGGAAACACTCGCGACACCGAGCATCGAGCGCCGAGCCGGCAACGTGAAGAGCATCAAAAGCTTGCGAGGCGCGCGGCTGGCGCGCATGGGTTTGACCTCTAGCGCAAAGTCACGTAACCCGCTGCTTAATTTATCGAATGTCAGGTCGGCTTCGACCCCGTACGTACCTTGACACGCACCCCATCCGCGATAGTGTCGCTCGGGTAAGCAATCACCTGTCGGCCAGGCGCGAGTCCGTCGAGCACGACTGCGACCACGCCGTTGCGGGGACCCAGCGTTACTGGCTGCAGTCGCGCGTGGTTGTCGGCGACGACGAACACAGCCCAACCCTGGCCGTGCCGGAACAGCGCACTCACGGGGGCCAGGACGGCGTCATCGCGTGTGTCGACAGTGATCCGTGCGTCGACACGATGCCCGTCGCCCAAGTTGCCCCACGCCGTGGTCGGCGCCGCGAAGTCGATCACGACATTAACGCGCTGCTCCTCGACCCCAAGCGCCGAGACCTTGGTGAACGCCGCCGGCTCAACGAGACGGACGCGGCCTTCGAGCAGCGGCGAGCCGCCGCCGTGGTCGAGTTCGACCCTCGCGCCGGGTCGGATCGATGCCGCGTCGGCCGTCAGTACGTCGACGACGATTTCGAGCGCGCGGGGATCGCCGATTTCCAGGATTGGCGATCCCGTCGCGATGACCGTCTCGCTTTCCTGGGCAACGCGCAGCACCTGACCGGCCACGGGCGAGTGAATCTCCCAGACCGTCCCCACCCGATTGCCCCCGGCATCCTGCCGATATCGAGTGACGGCGGCCTGCGCCATCGCAACCTGGTGCTCAGCCGCGTGACCCTCAAATTGCGCCGCGGCGAGTTCCTTGGTCTTGAGTTCGGTGGTGCGCCGCGCATTGTCCAGCGCCTGGCGCGAGGTGAACCCCTGATCCGCGAGTTTGACGGCCCGCTCCTCTTCCGTTCTCGCCTGTTCGAGCGCGACGGT
>Ga0310810_10007727_pt1 | contig 12306 bp, 9 predicted proteins | sample NCmetagenome_FD_207641 | JGI IMG/M metagenome (GOLD analysis project Ga0310810, IMG submission 207641) | Soil microbial communities from experimental microcosm in Duke University, North Carolina, United States - NC | ecosystem: Engineered > Artificial ecosystem > Soil microcosm > Unclassified ... | reverse complement strand
GATGACGCCGTTGGCCGCCTTCGATCCATAGATTGACGACGCGGCGGCACTCTTCAGCACCTCGACCGACGCGATGTCATTGGGATCCAGATCGGCGAGGCGGTTGGCGGCGTCGTCCTGCTCGGGTCCCGTACCGGATGCGCTGCCGCTGCTCGTCACCGTGTACAAACCGGACGCGATGGACACGTTGCTGTAGATCACGCCGTCGACCACGATCAATGGGTCCGATGCGCCGATCACGGTGTTGATACCGCGAATCTGGATTTGCGCGCCGGCGCCCGGAGCGCCCGAGTTGGTCTGGATGTTGGCGCCCGCAATTTTGCCCTGCAGCGCCTTGTCCACCGCGCCTGCCGGCACGGTCGTCACCTGATCACCAGTCACGACCGACGTCGACGTCGTGGCGAGTCGCCGCGAGATGTTCGTCGCCTGACCGGTGACGACCACGGCTTGGAGTTGGAGCGGATCGCTCTTGAGTGTGATGGTCACGACACTGTCGGTTGCGGCCACCGGTACGTCGCCGGGCCCGTAGCCGAGGGCGCGCGCCAGAAGTCTAACGGCACCGCCGTCGACCACCAGCGCGAACTTGCCGTCGTCTCCGGTCTGCGCGAAGCCGCGCGCGTCGCGTACCGTGACGACCGCGCCGGAAATCGGGCGGCCGTCCGCCGCGTCGGTCACCGTCCCCCTGATACGGCGCTGCTGCGCCACGAGAACCGTGGGCGTGACGAGCGCCGCGAACAGGGCCCATCGGACCAAGCGTGTGTGCATAGCTCCTCCCGGCTGAACCAAGATGAAAACGCACGAGCAACTGCAACGCGGGACGCGGCCTTGAGCACCGACATTGGCGTCACGTCGCCACGCGGAAAACACGGTGGGATGCGTTGTCACGCAGAAGCCGGACGTGCCGGCCATTTCGCGCGAGCATACGATGGTGCGTCACGCAACGCAAGCACGACAACAGACTCCTGACGTCCGCGTGCGCGATGCTCTTGCGGCGTATCGGGAGTCGACGCAACATCGACGGCTCGATCGCACTGCAGCGCCTCATGTTCACAAACAAATCGTCATGAACCGGACTCTACTGCTCGCAGCGTGCACGATCCTCGCGCCGACTATCGCGCGAACCGTCGCTGCACAACCGGCAACGGGATTGCGCTTCGAGGTCGCGTTCCCGAAAAGCGCATCGGCGCGCACGGGGCGTGCATACGTCGCGGTCGCCAGGGACGGCACGCCGGAGCCGAGGCTGCAAGCAGGCGAGCTCGCGCGCAGCACGCCGTTCTTCGGCACCGATGTGCGCGCGCTGCCGCCCGGCCAAGCGGTGATCATCGACGCGCACGCCGCGGGCTATCCGCTGCGCAGCCTCGCGTCGCTGCCGGCGGGCGACTACTGGGTGCAGGCCGTCTTCAACGTGTACACCGAATTTCACCGCGCGGACGGCCGCACGCTGTGGCTGCACCAGGACCAGTGGGAAGGACAGAAGTGGAACGAGTCGCCCGGCAACCTGGTGAGCGAACCGCAGCGCATCCACCTCGACCCGCACACGGCGCAGACCGTCCGCCTAACGCTGACCCGGACGCTGCCGCCCATCGCGCTGCCGGCGGACACGAAGTGGGTGAAGCACATCAAAATCCAGAGCCGGCTGCTCACCGCGTTTTGGGGCCACCCGATGTACCTTGGCGCCACGGTGCTGTTGCCGGCGGGATACGGCGAGCATCCGGATCAGCACTATCCTGTGATCTACGAACAGGGTCATTTCACGCTGTCAGCGCCGTTCGGCTTCGATCCGGATGGCACGCTCGAAACCGCCGACCACGCCGCTCGCCGTCGCTTACTAACGGAGCGCGAGCCCGGTTACGAATTCGCACGGGCGTGGATGAGCGACAGCTTTCCGCGCGTGATCGCGATCACGTTCCAACATCCGACGCCGTACTACGACGATTCGTACGCCGTGAATTCGGCGAACGACGGCCCGTACGGAGACGCAATCATTCAGGAGCTCATCCCCGAACTCGAAAAACAATTCCGGATCATCGCCAAGCCGTACGCGCGCATCCTCATCGGCGGGTCCACCGGCGGGTGGGAGGCGCTCGCGCTGCAGATCTACCATCCCGATTTCTTCGGCGGAGCCTGGGGCCTCTATCCCGATCCGGTCGACTTCCGCCGCTACCAGCTGAGCAATATCTACGAGGACACGAGCGCATTCGTCATCGCGCGCAGCCCGTGGGTCGCGTCCGAAGTGCCCGCCGAGCGTGAGAACAGCGGCATGCCCACCATCACCATGCGGCAGGAGAGCCAGCTCGAGGATGCGTTAGGCACGCACGGGCGCTCGGGCGAGCAGCTGGAGGCGTGGGAGGCGGTGTTCGGTCCGACCGATGCCGATGGCTATCCCGCGGCGCTGTGGGACAAGCGCAGCGGACACATGAACCACGACGTGGCCGCCTACATGCGCGATCACGGCTACGATCTCCGTGTGTATCTGCGGAACCGTTGGGGCACGGTGGGTGCGCCGCTTCGCGGCAAGCTCCACGTCGTGGTCGGCGAGATGGACAGCTACTATCTCAACCTCGCCTGTTATCTCTTGCAGGATTTTCTCGACAGCACGACCGCACCGCACTACGACGGTTCGTTCACGTACGGACGTCCGCTCAAGCCGCACGGCTGGCAGCCGTGGACCGACGCGGCGTTCGTGCGCATGGCGTTCGACACGATCCAGGCGCACGCGTCGGCGGACGTCGGCCGTTAGGCACACGAACAGGAGCACGAGGAGGGCCCATGCGGCTGGTGGATCCCATCATTCAGGAATTCGATCACGAGGCGCCGACCACGCGCCGCGTGCTCGAGCGCGTACCGCTCGACAAGAAGGATTGGAGGCCGCACCCGCGATCGATGTCGCTCGGCCAGCTCGCATCGTGGATGGCGAATGCGCCGGGTTGGATGGCGGGCGTGGTTCATGACGATGGCCTCGACGTCGGCAACTGGGAGTCGTTCCCGGTTCCCGCGTCGACGAGTGCGTTGTTGGCGACGTTCGATCAGGGGTGCAACGCAGCGCGCGCCGCGCTCGCTAAGCTCGATGACGCGGCAGCGGCCGGTGGGTGGAGCTTCCGCATGGGCGGCAAGACGCTCAACACACTGCCGCGGGTCGCGTTCGCGAGACTGTTTCTGCTCAGCGACGCGATCCACCATCGCGGCCAGATGTCGGTGTTCCTGCGCCTGCTCGACGTCCCGGTGCCGGCGATCTACGGCCCGAGCGCCGACGACAATCCGTACTTCTGAGCCGCGGTGCGGTGCGGCCTCGCGCTCGTGGCTCGCGCGCCTTGATCACCAGTGCGGCGCCGCAGTTCGGGGCAGACATCAGCTCGACTCGTCACGGTGAGGTTCGATCGCACTAGCGAGCGATGGATAGCGCAGAGCGCTACGGCCTCCGCCTAACGGCTAATCGGCCGATCGGCCCGTCTGCGTCGACGGCTAAAGATCGAAAGGAGGACGCGCCATGATTGGCAACAGCGGAGGAGAAATCGCAATCGCTTCCGCGCGACGTTAAGGGAAGCGTCGCAAGGCGCTCGGAAGCAGCGTCGGAGCAGATCGTGCTCCTCTAGGTTGCCTCGCTCGTGCCGGATCGCTGACAAGCGCCCGGGCATGTGAGCGGGCTCATCCATCAACTCGAATGGCTAGTGCTGGCGCGATAGCGTCGCTGCGCGAAGTTAGAACTGCGCGGCACTCGCAATGCGTCATCGCGCAGAACTTCCGGGCGGCGACGCTGGGCGCTATGCTAACGCTTCCTCACCGCAATGCTGCGCCGCAGCGACCATCACTTTCCGGAAGCCATCGTTAGGCAACCAGTTCGCACCGATGCTGCGCATTCTCACAATGGTCGAGGACGCCGAGGCGTCTGCTTACCTCCGGTCTTTGATCGGTGATGCCGCGCAGTTGCAATTCGTCCGTCATTCCCGCGACCTCGTTCATCATGCGAAACGACAGTGGCCCGAGATAATCGTCATCGGCATCGGCGAGGGCGCGAAGCCCGCTGTACGTGTGGCGGTGCGCCAGATTCTCGAGCGGTCCCTCGCAACGCGCGTGTTCGTGATGTGCCGCCTGGATCCAACCCACATGCGAACGCTCCACCAGGCACGCTACCTGGACGCGTCAGACATCATCTTCGTTGGGATCGACAGCAGGGCAATGACGCGCGACAGGCTCCTGAGGATCGACTATGGGCGAACGGCGGACACGGCCGTGCGACGACTTGTGTGTACGCTGGCGCCAAAGTGGCTTCAGCCGTACGTCGACTGGTGCCTCACCGGCGCCGGGGCTACTCGTTTGGACGTGCGAGGACTAGCCCGGATCGGGAACGTGTGTCGCGAGACACTGGCCCGCCGTTTCAAAGCGCGTGGTATCTGCGCGCCTAACGCACTGCTTGCGTGGATCGTGCTGCTTCGCGCCGCGGCCCGCATGGCTGTTCCCCGCACGAGTCTCGGCTCGATTGCCCGCGAGCTCGGCCTCGCGTCTGGCGCCTCACTTGCGAACTTATTCGTTCGGCGAGCCGAGCAAACAGCCACGCAAGTTCGCGCACAGGGGTTCGATCGTTTCGCCGAGCGTGCCGTGGGTGAGATCTTGGGGCGCCGCCAGGCGCGAAGGCCGCATCCACAACCGCGCCGCTCTTCGGCCGGCATTCGCATCGCAACGCCCCGTTAGGCAGCGCGTCGCCGCTGCGCGCCCGCGCGTGCCCGAGAAGTCACAAAACGTGTGGCGGCCGTCACGCTCCATGCTTGCTCTAGCGCCACCGATCGTTTACGCTGACGCTCGATCAGGCATCCCGAACGGCGCGGCCTACGATGGCTGGCGGCAAAGACGGAGCGAGGCAGCTCATGTCCAATGTTGCAGGCGCGGCAAAGGAGGCGGTCGCACTGGCCGGTGGCGTATCGCGCGAGTATCTGCTGCACCACCGGGTGTGTCCAACGCAAATCACCGACGAAGGCGCGTTAGTCGTTGCCGTCGCGCCCGACGCCCTCGTGCCTGAAGCGCTCGACGACCTCGGCCTGGCGTATCGCAGACCGATCGTCGTCGAGACCACGCCACGCGAAGAAGTCGAACGACTGATCGCGCGTCTCACGTCCGGCACCGAACCCGCGCTCACCGTCGCCCATCCCGGTGAAGACGACGAAGCGCTGGTTGCGGACGTTCGCGATGTGGCGAATTCGGCACCCGTTGCCGCGTACGTGAATTTCTTGGTGGGCGAAGCTGTTCGCGCCGGCGCCAGCGACGTTCACCTCGAGGCAGTACGCGGTGGCCTCGTCGTGCGGTTCCGGTTGGATGGCATTCTTCTGCCGGCGCCGGCTGCGCCCGGTGGGCTGGAGGCCGCGATTCTCTCGCGCCTGAAGTTGATGGCGGACCTGGACATCGCCGAGCGACGCCGGCCGCAGGACGGCCGTATACGCGTACGCCTGTCCGATCGCGAGCTAGACGTTCGCGTCTCGACCGTCCCGACTCTGCACGGCGAAAGCGTCGTGCTCCGCGTGCTCGACCGCGGTGGACGCCCGGTGTGTCTCGATGCACTCGGCATGCCGCCCGCGATTCTCGAGCAAATCAGAATACTCGCGAAGAAACCACACGGCATAGTCCTGGTCACAGGGCCGACCGGCTCGGGTAAAACGACGACCCTGTACGCGGTGCTCGGCCTGCGTGAAGCGCACGCTGAGAAGATCATCACGATCGAAGATCCGATCGAATACCAGTTGCCCGGCATCACACAGGTTCCGGTGCACGCACAGACCGGCCTCACGTTCGCGGCTGCGTTGCGCTCGATACTCCGGCAGGACCCGGATGTGATCATGATTGGCGAGATGCGCGACAGCGAAACCGCATCGCTCGCCGTGCAAGCCGCGATGACGGGCCACCTGGTGTTCTCGACGCTCCATACCAACGATGCGTTAGGCGCGATTCCGCGCCTTATCGACCTCGGGGTACCGCCGTACCTCGTGGCCGCCACGGTCGACGCCGTGTTGGCCCAGCGTCTCGTGCGGAGAGTCTGTCCGGATTGTGCGGAACTGCTCTATCCGTCGACCTACGCAAACCGCGACGAAATTCCTGCCGCTGTGCGAAGCCGGCCGCTCGCGCACGGAACCGGCTGCTCCTCATGCCGACACACCGGCTACGCCGGTCGCATCGGCATCTTCGAGCTCGTGAGGGTCTCCGATGCGATGCAGGCTGTCATCGGGCGCGGCGCTGCGCGCGCTGAGCTCCGGGAGCTGGCAGAAGACGCGGGTTGGCACCCGTTGTGGCAGGACGCCTGGGTAAAGGTAACAGCCGCGGAAGCGACGAGGACGGCGACATCACGTCGTGGGGTGGCCCGGTGCAGCCATGAGCGCGACGACTCGATACGCGTACCGCGCAGCGCACGCTGATGGCGCGTTCGAGCACGGCGTGCTCGCCGCTGAGAGCCGAGATGCAGCGCTGCGAGCCCTCGCCGAGCAAGGCTTGTGGGCCATCGATCTGAACCTAGCGCGTTCCGACGATGATCTCCGTGCGCGATTGTCGTCAGCCGATCTCGCCCTTGGTCTGCGTGTGTTGGCGGCCTTGCTCGAGAGCGGGTTGCCGGTGAGCAAGGCGCTTGCCGCGATGCCCGATCTCGCGCCGGATGCGTGGCAATCTAAGTTGCCGAGTCTGGCGCGCGCCGTGCGCGAGGGTGCCTCGTTGGGTGCAGCAATGGAACGAAGCCGACTCGCGATTCCTGCGGTCGTGTTGGGCATCGTGCGCGCGGGCGAGGCGGGAAGCGGGCTGGCGCGCGCCGTTAGGCGGGCGGCCGACCTGATGGATGAAGCAGCGGCGACACGTGCCGCGGTGCGCGCGGCGCTTATCTATCCGTGCATTCTTGCGGTGGCCGGCCACGAGACCCATGAGCACGAGCACGACCAACAGCTCGACAAGCGTGACAGCCCGCGACGCTTTCACGTTGGGCGCACGCTGTAGATGGCTTGCAGAAGCGCCGCCGCCACGAGCGCAACGAGGCCGCCGAACGCGAGTATCAAAGTCGGCTCCAAGAGTCGGACCGCCGACTGCACTCGGTCCGTCGCCCGCTCATTCTCAAGACGTGCCGCGTGGGCCAACATCCGGACGAGGGCGCCGGTCTCCTCACCGGCGCGCACGAGGCGCGATGCAATAGGTGTCAGAGCGTCTTCCGTTAGGAATGCGGCCGACAGGCGAGCGCCCGCGATCACCGACGTTCGTGCCGCGAGCACACGGTTCTGGATGGCTGCGTCGCCGGCCTTTCCGTCTCGGCCTAACGTGTAGAGGTCGTATGACGTCGGATTCTCGATGCCCGGCGCGACGTACACGTACGGACGTCCCCACGGGTCGAGCGGCACGTCCTTCCGTAGGTACGGACCGCGCCAGTTTCGCGGGACGTCACCGCTGGTCGGCTTGACGCGCAAGGCGACGAGACCCTGGCTCGTCATTGGATACGTGTCGTTGTCCAATCGATAGGCGTCGAGGGCCAGGTCGAAAATCTCGATTTGACTCTTCGCCGCCGCCGTCTTCGCGTCGCCGACGTTCCGGAAGATGTTCGGCGCCACGACGGCCACGAGCGTGGCGATTATGGCCAACACCACGAGCAGCTCGAGCAAGGTAAAGCCGCGGCGTCGCGGCGCCTTTGCGTTAGGCGGCCACGACACGGAGTACCTCCTCAACGGTGGTCAGGCCGGCAATCGCGTCCAATCGCGTGATGCTATTCCCAACATCGTGCAAACCGGTACGTATGCCACCGGCAATCGCCTAACGGCCTGGGGAGGTGCGACCTACACGCGCGATCTTGACGGGAACGACAGCACCAAGACGGTCGGTACAGAAGTTACGACATATAGTTGGACCGCCGATGGGAAACTAGCGTCGGCAACGGTTGGCACTGTCAAGTTGGCATACACTTACGATGCCTTTGGCCAGCTAATTCAACGATCGCGCTCGACCAATGGTGGGAGTCCTGCCCTCGAGCGTCAGTTCCTTTGGGATCAAGGCGAATTGCTTGCTGAACTCGACAGTTCTGCGACGCACCGAATCGCGGAATATCAGTACTGGCCGGGCACCGATCAGCCGTACGCGCTATTCACCGGTGCGGACTCAATTACGGCAACGCGGTTTTTTGCTCAAGACGCCATGAATAACGTCATCGGCGTGTTCAACTCAACAAGCGTCTTGCAGACTCTGACGTACGAAGGATTCGGAGCCATCGATTCGTTACACACATCGTTAGGCACTCTCGCGGACACCAATAGGCTGCGGTGGAAAGGACTAGTCTACGAGGGAGATTCGACACGACTGTACTACGTGAGAAACCGCTGGTATGATGCTCAGGCGGGGCGCTTCTTGAGCGAGGACCCGTCTGGGTTTGCGGGCGGCCCCAACCTTTACGTGTACGCTGGCGACGACGCGATTGGCGGACTCGATCCTCAAGGACTATCGGATGATGAAGGCGATAACAGCTGCGCGTTCGTAAACGTTACGATAGAGGACTCGAATACAGGTACCATCACTCGGACCTCGGCCCGATTGTGTTCTGGCGATGGCAGCGCCATAGGCCAAGTTCTCGATTTCTTGGCGACGCAAGGCGTTGGGGATGGCTCCGCAGTCTGGGGCGGTGGAGTGTTTGCTACACCTGCTGCGACTGGAGCCATTGATGTTCAAACTCAATGGCCCGATCTTGTTGCCGTCGGAGGTCGGCTCTACTCCTTGGAGGGTTGCCCGGCTGGGAGGAGCGGGATGTTGGGGACCGGCGATTGGCCGGTCGGGTACATCTCATACGATGGCGTTGCTAGACTCGTAGCGCGCCTCCCGATGAACGTAGTCGATTTGGAGCAAGACGAAGGCATCTATTTTTTGCGGTTAAACGTGACGACTGCAGCATTACCAACTCAAGTGTACGTCGGGGTGGCCATGGTTTCGTGCTCAGATGGAACCGCTGTTGGGGAACTGGGGATGTCCCCGCGGAGATAATGGCTCAAGCCGTGCGACGCATGCTTCCAAGTTGTTACCGGCTGCGATTGACATTTTGCAGCGAATGATGGCGATGAATGTGTCGCGTGAAAACGATATGGCCGAGCAAGGGGCTTTAGCGACTCTATCGGTGCTCGAGGACCTGGTTTTTCCCGAGCGCGTCTATGGTAGGGATGTGGTGCTCTTACTGCCAAGCCTTCGCCCACTGGAGCGCCACAGCGTGGTGTCCCTTCTGGTGCAACAGCGAAGGCCCGTTTCGTGTATCGCCATGGCGTTCAATGACGCTCTTGCCATCGGGTGGCTTGCGACTAACCCAGATGACGCCGGGTGGGAAGAGCGAAGGTCGCGCGACCTTATAGACAGCCTTGAGTCGTTGCTCAGAGAATGCTCACCCGATGAGAAAGATATTGCGCTCGTGACGTCACGAAAAACCATTCGCTTCTCTGCAGCGAAAGCGCGGAAGTGGCTCCTTGACTACAATTTCCCACTGACAATCCTGAGGCTTCAACCGCCAACTCCGGAACTGGCGGAAAGCGGATTCGGGGCGGTGCTTCGTGTTCTGAAAGCACGCGGCGATGTATTGAGTACGCGTGTTGTATGAGAGCTCTCCAGTAGACAGTTACATTGAATCTGATTACGTGATGGCATCCCGAATTGAGATTGCGTTTGGTAACTTGCACAAACGAGGATGCCATGGCCAACCAAAAATAGGTCATCACGCTGAGCGCGGTAGAGCGCGCGAGCTTGCAGCAGGTGGTGCGCGGGGGGCACGCGGGGCCCGCGGCCTGACGAGTTCCCGAGCGCTGCTGACCGCAGACGTGACGTGATTCTGCTCAGACCTGTCGCGACTGAATGCAGAATCAACAGCCGCCACCCGCTGAGGTCTGCAACGCCAGCGTGGTCAGCTAACGCCGAGACAGCTCCTCAATCTGCCCACCAAGGCGTCACCACCTGCGGCGCTGAAGCGAGAATCGCTTAATAAGCCTGTCCCTCATCAGAATGGCGATGGAGTTGCAGGACGGCGCCATGCGGCCAACCGAAGCCCTTCTGTGACGGCGACCGATTGCGCGCAACCGAACACGTGCCTCGGCCGTGTTCGGGGAGATTCGCCAGGCGCGAAGCACTAGTACTGTTCGGATCGTCAGGACAGAGCGACCTAGACATTGTTCGGGACACATGCCAACATGAACGCCTACCCTAAACCCGAGCGAGATCCATGCGTGTCCGTCTGTGTTTTGCGACCGTGGCCGTTGCCATGGTGCCGGGCCTTGTGGCGGCGCAATCGGCGTCGAACCCGGTATCTGAGGCGTTCCGCGACCATGCCAGCAGCATTGGAAAGAACCTGGTTGCCGCGGCCGAGGCGATGCCGGCCGACAAGTACAGCTTCAAGCCGACGCCCGCGCAGATGAGCTTCGGCGAGATCGTCGTGCACCTGTCCCAAGGCAACGACTACCTGTGCGGAGCGATCGGCGGCGAGAAGGCGCCTACGCGCACCAAGGTAGCGGCGACCGACAGCAAGGACGTGCTCGTCGCGCGCCTCAAGGAGACGTTCGCGTTCTGCGACGAGGCGCTCGCGAAGTTGGATGACTCGAAGTTAGGCGAGCAGCTGCCGTTCTTCGGGGGACACACGCGGTCGCGCGCCGCGATCATGACGGTGACCACCGGCGATTGGGCGGATCATTACAGCCAGTCGGCCATCTACCTGCGCCTCAACGGCCAGCTGCCGCCGACGGCGAAGGGCAAGCAAGCGGACTAACGCGATCGAGTTGTGCGGGCGGCTCGACGGAGCTCCGGATGCCCTACTTGCACTTCGAGTGGAGCACTCCGTTGAGCACGTCGATCCGTCCGAAGTTGTAGTTGATGTCGGGCTTCGACTTGCCCTTGGGCGCGTCGGCAGAGCTCAGGATGCAGGCCTCGAGCGCGGTTGGCGCGGGTTTGGTGTGCGCCTGCGCCTTGATCACCGCTGCTTCCGCGGCGACGAGCGGAGACGAAAAGCTCGTGCCCGCGCCCGGCACGTATGCCATCTCATTCGTGCAGTCGGGATTCGACGGGGCGCTGCAGGCGCCGAGGATCACATCTTTCGCGTTCGCCGTGCCGAGGGTAATGACGCCGCCGCCTGGGGCGAACACCGCCACGTCCGCTTTGCCGAAATTCGAGTAGAGGGCGATCGAGTCGAAGTTCTGCTGGTTGACGGGACCGGTGGCGCCCACGCTGATCACCTGCCGGATGCCGCCGGCGAACACGTGCACGCTGTCGCTATAGCTGCCGGTGGGGCTCGTGGCCGTGTTGGTGTTCAAGGCCTCGTTGCCGGCCGCGGCGACGACTAACGCACCGCGGGCGGTGGCATAATCGACGGCGCGCTGGATGAGGTCGGACACGGCGAGGTCGAACGGATTGGACCGACTGAGGTAGCCGCCGAGGCTGACGTTGACGACATCGGCGCCGTTGTCGGCGGCGTAGAGGATGCCGCTGATGACGCCGAAGTCATCGCCGCCGCCGCGGTCATCGAGGACCCGAACCATGACGAGTTCCGCCTGCGGCGCAACGGCGGCAACGCCTAACGAGTTGGTCGCGATGAGCGACGAGACGAACGTCCCGTGTCCGGCCACGTCGTGATCGAACGGCAGCGGACTTGCTCCGGCGGTGTCCGTCGGGTTGAAGGCGAACGATGTGGACAGCGCGCCGTCGACTCGGCCTCGCAGGTCGATGTGTGCCGTGTCGACGCCGGTATCGAGAATGAACACCTTGGTGCCCGCGCCCTGTGTGCTGACTTGCCATGCACTGTCGGCGCGGATCGTTTTCATGTTCCACTGCAGGCTGTCGAAGAATACCGCCGACCGTGGGTCGGCGTTGGCTAACGGCGTTAGGCGTGAGGTGCGCGCGGAGGCCTTCGGATACACCAGCACTCCGTGCGACGCGAAAACCGGCTCGCGAACGTACTGCCGTCGGACGTTGGGCAGCATGAGCGGGGCCGCGCCGGATGACCGGAGCGCGTTCGCTGCCGACGGCGTGAGCCCCGTGACCAGCGCCAGTCCCATGCTCCTCTGCACGCGGGCGATGTGACCGCCCGCCTGCTGAATGGCCGCCTGAAGTGACTGCGGGAGCACGCCGTTGTTGCCGAACTGGATGATGTAGCTCGGCGCCGCCGGCAGCGGGAGCTTGGCGATCTGCTTTGCCGACGGGGCGAGCGGCAGACCCTCACTGCACGCGCCGAGCTGCACGGCCATCACGGTTGCCGCGAGCATCAATGCCCAACGGAAGGCGGGCGCCCAATGGGCGCGAAGCGAGCGTAGCGCGAAGTTCTGCATTGGCCGAAACTGGCGTCCT
>Ga0310810_10007725_pt1 | contig 12307 bp, 13 predicted proteins | sample NCmetagenome_FD_207641 | JGI IMG/M metagenome (GOLD analysis project Ga0310810, IMG submission 207641) | Soil microbial communities from experimental microcosm in Duke University, North Carolina, United States - NC | ecosystem: Engineered > Artificial ecosystem > Soil microcosm > Unclassified ... | reverse complement strand
AGCCTTCTCTGTAGCGGCGCCGATCGGAGCCGTCGCCCTACCGCGCGCTGCTTTTCGGCAAGAGGGCTAAGCCAGGGAGCCTCGGGATGTGCGGGCCTGTGCTCCGAGGTCATCGGCATCCTTGTCGAGCTCGTCGGCGATCCGGCGCAGCTCGTTGGCGATATCCGGCGCGTGCCCCGCGATCTGCCTCAACTGAATCGCGGCCATCCGCATAAAGCGGATCGTGTTATCGACGGCCCGGAGCATGCGATCATCCATCGGCATCGGTCTCGTTGTGTTTCGATCGTTTTCTGCAGTTGGAGGCGCCAGCCGCTCCGCCGCCCCACGTGCTTGTACCCGCGTGCTTGTGCCCACGTGCTTGTGAAAGTCGCGAGGGGGAAGCTCGCGTTTAATACGGGTCGCGCCCGCGATGCAAATGCTCTTTTCAGCTTAACGAGTGTTGAGCGCTGTTATTCCCGGCTTCTATCAAATTCAGTGATCCGGTCAAGAAAATTCCGGAATTCGATAGTAAAAAATGCCTCATCATTTCTTTCATCTTATTACGTTGTATGTGCGTAGGACCAGATTTGCCGCTACTGCGTTGTTGCTGTGTTTAATGTAGATGCCGCATTCGGCAACAAAAACTTACATTACGTTAAGGATACATTTTCCTGCCTGACGTGTTCGATGGGCAGAAGGGGAGGGCAGGATGATGAGCGAGATGAACATGAACCGAGCCGAGCGCCTTCAGATCATTCTCACGGCCGAGGAGCTGACCGCTCTCGACGACTGGCGCTTTGCCAACCGGATGCCGACCCGCGCCGCGGCGATCCGGGAGCTGATGAAGCGCGGCATGGCGGTACGCCTCGAAGGCGACGGGGCCAGCCGGGCCGGCCGGCGGTCGCGCGATGTGCGGCTCGTCGAGAGACGTCCCACTGCCGGAAACGGCGCGCCGGCGGACGGCGGCGGCTAGCGAGTTCGCGATCGTGCGCCGCCGTTCCCCAGATCTCAGGATTCCCGGGTGTCAGGGTTCGAGCGGTTCCCGTGCGACCAGAGGCTCGGGACGGTAGCGGCGATCCATCGCCCGCAGCCGCCGCGACAAGATCTGCATGACCGTCAGAGCAAAGCGGGGCGCCTCGGAGACCAGTTCGGAAAACCGGGCCTCATCGAGGGCGACGAGTTCGCAGTCGGTTAGCGCATAGACCGTCGCGCTGCGCGCCGGATAGCGCTCGACAAGCGCCATCTCGCCGACGATCCCGCCCGCGCCGACATCTTCATAGATGACGCCGCCGCTGCGGATCCGGAGCGTACCGCTCTTGACGACATACATGGAGCTGGGCGGATCGCCCTCGGTGAACAGCACTTGTCCGCCCGCCAGCGAGATAAGCGGCTCCTGACCGAGGAGCGCGAGGATATCGCCGTTTTCGGGGGCAGCCGGAACTCGTTCCGGCGGCTCGCCGCCTGCGGCGGAAACACCAAGCCTCCTCCGGGGGGAGGTGCGTGGATTGCCGATCATTGTTCAGCCCTAAACGTCGCGAGGCTGCGGCGTTTTCGCGCGGCGGTCAATCGGAATAACGCGGCATGCCGGATAACCCGGGCGGGTTCGGCAGTAGATTCAATCTGTTGCGCGCGGACGTGCTTTGCCGCGAACCGCTCTTTTACAGATCGGTGTATATCGCCAGGGCGAGTTCGAGGTCCTCGAAAACCTTGGCGCGGCCGCGATGCAAGATCAGGGCGCGCGAGCAATAGGCGCGTGAGATCTCGGGGCTATGCGAGGCGAGGATCAGGCTGCGGTCGGCGCGTCTAACGAAGAGCTCGTCATAGGAGCGCTGCTGAAAGCGCTGGTCGCCGACAGTGATGATTTCGTCAATCAGATAGCAATCGAAATCGATCGCCAGCGAGACGGCGAAATTGAGCCGCGCCCGCATGCCGGCGGAATAAGTCTTGACCGGTTCCGACAGATATTTGCCGAGCTGTGCGAAATCCTCGACATATTCGTGAATCAATTTGAAGGGCCGGTCATAGATCCGGCAGATCATCCGGATGTTGTCGTTGCCGGTCATGGAGGCGCCGATGCCGCCGGTCAGTCCGACCGGCCACGAGACCGACATCTGGCGCTCGATCGTGCCGAGAGTCGGCAACTCGATCCCGGAAATAAGCCGGATCAGTGTCGATTTCCCGGCGCCGTTCCGTCCGAGGACTGCCACCTTCTCGCCGGGCGAGATCGTGAAGGACACGCCACTCAGAACTCGGTGCCAGCCATGGCCCGTTTCCGAGTAGTAATCCTTGCAAATACCCTCTGCAATGATCATCGGCCTAGCCGCGCGCGGCCTGCCCCGTCCCGCCGCATCCGAACGCGCCGCCGTTTAGGCCGAGGCGTGTTCGCGCACGCTCGCAATCAGGAGCCAAGCGATCCCGTAGGCCAAGAGACAGCTTACGACGACTGTCGCGAACGAGATCGCGCGCTTCGGGTAGAGCGGATAATCCGCCAGATTGGGCTGCGCGATGGTCTCGAGATAGAGCTGCTGCTTCTGTGCTTCGAGCTTTGCCGATTCGAGCGAGGCGAGCGCCGAGGCCAAGGTTTTTTCCGCCAGGAGCTTCTGCACATCGAGACGCTCGTATTCGGTCAGCGCCGTCGCCACCGAGTCATTATCCCCGGTGATTTTGGTGCGCTGCTCGCCGATGAGCTTGTCCAACGAGGCGATTCGGGTCTGGATCAACGGGATCTGCGGGCTATTCGGCGAGTTTCGGATCAGCTCGGCGAGTTGCGCGCGCGCATTTGTCTGCTGCGCGGTCATCTGCGCCAATAGCTCGAGCGGACCGGTTGCGGCGCTCTTCGGATCGAGCATCTTCTGCTGGATCCGGTAGGCCGTCAGCTGGGTCTGGATTTTGCCGATCTGCTGTTCCGTCTGCTCAACCTCGCGCTGGAAGGCCCCGACGAGATCCTGGCGGGACCGCTCGTTGAGTTGATTGACCAGCTGCTCGCTGAATTCGAGCAAGGCCCGCGCCATCCGCTGCGCGTCTTCAGGACGGTACGCCTTGACCAGGAGCGTACTGACCCCGCTGTTGCTGTCGCGTTCTACCCCGACAAAGCGCTGATAGCTCGAGTAGAGCGCCTCGAAATCATGGCGCCAGAACCAGAGACCGGGGAAGCGCGTGATGAGGTCGCCTTCCGGGCGGCTGAGCAGCCCTCGCAGATCGGCCTCGCGCTCGAGCCGGCGCGCCGCGTCGCGCGAGGTGATGTAGTCGAGCACCGCAGCCGTGTCTTCCGAGCCAGTGGCAGCACCGCCACTACTCAACATCGCCGAGATCGCGCTCGTCGGCGCCTTGTTGGGGCCGCGCACGATGAACTTGACCTCGGAGGAATAGAGATCGGAGGCGATCGCAAAGAAATAGACGCCCGCGATCAGCGTCGGCAGCCCGACAATCGCCCAGAACCAGATGTTCACCGAGCCGAGGAACCGGCTCAGCGCCTCTGTGAGCGCGCGCGGCCGGGTTCCCGCGATCGCGGTAGCCTCGCGCGTCACGGCTTGAGCACGGCGGACGAAGTCAACCATTACAGATACCGAGTTGTCCGACGGGAAAACTGGTGGGAAAGAGCGAGGCGACCGGACGCGCCGCCCCCGTATTCGGCCGCGCCCGAAATCCCAGTATACCCGGTGGGTGCCGGAACCGAAACCCGAAAGGTCGGGAGCTTGCCGGGCCTGTCAACCTGCCGCAGCCACGTGCGGCGGGGCGGAGCCGGCTTGCGGGAACAGCCGCTCCTCGACAAGCCCGCAGATGACGTGCCCGGCGGTGATGTGGATCTGCTGGATGAGCGGCGTGGAATCCGATGGCGCGCGCAGGCACAGATCGCATAAAGCGGCCATCTCGCCCCCACTCTTCCCCGTCAGCCCCACCGTCACGAGGCCGAGCTCGCGGGCCGCCTTGATCGCGCGCAGGATGTTGGCCGAGCGGCCCGAGGTCGAGATCGCGACCAACACGTCGCCCTGGCGGCCGAGCCCGCGTACCTGTCGTTCGAAGAGCTGCTCATAACCGTAATCATTGCCGATCGCCGTCAAGACCGAGGTGTCGGTCGTCAGCGCGATCGCCGCCGCGGGCGCCCGGTCGTAATTGAGCCGTGACAGCATCTCGCCGGCGAGATGCTGGGCATCGGCCGCGCTGCCGCCATTGCCGGCGAGCAGCATCTTGCCGCCGGCTGCGATCGCCGCCGTCACCCGCTCGACGATTGCCGCGATCGTGCCGGCGAAGGCGGGATCGTCGATCGCGGCCTGTAAGACCTCGCGCGATTGCGTGAGATAGTCGATGACCGGCGCGGTCGCCGTTTCTCTCATCACCTTGCCCCCTGCAGCAGAATCCGGTGCCACTTGGCCCGCCCCGGCCGGGGTGTCAAGCCGAACCATAGCGCGGACGAGGTGCCGACCAGCCGCACCCGCGCGATTTTCATGGACAGTCGGAAGCCGATTGCCGAGATTGCCGGATCGACACGCTCCCACGGCATCGCCGCGATCGGGATGCTGCGAGCCGGCGACAACGCCCCGCCTATGCGCATTTTTCAGCAAGTCAATCGACCGATCGCCTCCCGAACCGGCGCGCCCGGCAATCGTCCGGGCGGCCGGCTCCGGGTCGGGGGGATGCAGCTCGCACCCGAAGCCGGTGCCGCTTTGTTTCCCGATTTCGCGGTCGAGCCGCGGTCTGCGGACGCAGCTGTGCCGCTGGCCCGGCTTGGCGAGGGGCTGTTGCGCGCGCCGCCGCATGCCGGCATGGCGGCTGGCCTGAGCGTGGTGGCGCTGTCGGTCTCGGGCCCGCCATCGCCGGCCGACCGCCTCGATCCCGCCCGCCTCCTGGCGGAGCGCGGCTGGGAAACCCCGGAGCTGATCGGGCGGGCGCAGGCCGCGCGGCGCGCGCTGCTGGCGGCGCGAATTGGCGGCGCGTGGTGGGGGGATGAGCTGCCGGCCGGCGATGGCGATGCGCTCGTTGTGCTCGCCGAGCCGATGGTCTCCGGCAACGCCGGAGCAACCTCTGAAGCCGTCTTGGTGGCGATGCTCGATGCCGCGCTGGGAAAATATCCGGCGGAGCGGGTCGTGGTACTGGCGCCGCGTCGGGCTCAGCCGCGGCTCGGAGCAGCATTGGCCGCCGCCGCGGCCCGCGGGGCTCGCATCCTCTCCTCTGTGATCGCCCCGTTGCCGGCCGTCGAGCGCGCAACCGAGGTTTACAGCTCGGGCGGCGAGATCGGGCTTCTCGCCCTGCTCGCGGGGCGCCCCGTCAGGGCCTTCCGCGCGTCCTTCTATACGGGTTGGGGCCTCACGGCTGACGCTCCCGGCATCCCGCAGCACGATTTCAGCCGCACGCTCGATGAGGTCTTCGCGGCCCATTCTCTCGTCGTGGCGCGGTACCGCGATCCGTTCCGCAACGTGCCGGCATCGCTAGAGGAGACGCTGGCCCTCCTTGCCGAATGGCGCCGCATCGACATCGCCAACCGGCGGGTCGCGGTCTGCGCCGGCATGTCGTTCTGGAAGCGGCAGCGGGTCGCCGATTTTCTGCGCTCGACCGCCGGCACGCCGGTGTTCCGCCGCAGCGCCGCTGGTGCCGTCGCCGCCGCGCGACGTGCCTCCGCAACCGAGCCGCGCGCCATCGCGGTCTGGGCGTCGCGCATGCCGCCGGGTCTACCGGAATTGGGGGCCCACGAAGGCGTGCCGTTGATCCGCGTCGAGGACGGGTTTGTCCGGTCGGTCGGGCTCGGCGCCGATTTTCTGCCGCCGGCTTCCCTCGTTTTCGATACCGGCGGGATGTATTACGACCCGCGCTCGCCCAGCGACCTCGACCGACTGCTCGCCGAGGCGCAATTCGATGCGGCGCTGATCGAACGGGCGCGCCGTCTGATCGTGCAATTGGTCGGCCGCGGCGTCACAAAATACAACCTCGGCGGCGCCGCGCCGGTTTGGGATATACCTCCGGGGGCCCGCCGCATCCTCGTGCCGGGCCAGGTCGAGGACGATCTTTCGGTCCTCTACGGCGGCGGCGAGATCCGCACCAATCTCGATCTGCTGGCATGCGTCCGCGACGCCAACCCGGCTGCCTTCATCCTTTACAAGCCGCACCCCGACGTCGCCGCCGGTCACCGCAAGGGCGCCGTGCCGGACGCGCTGGGGCGCCGCTTCGCCAATGACATCGTGCAACAAGTATCGACCGCGGCGTTGCTTGCCGGCATCGACGAGGTGCACACAATGACTTCGCTCGCCGGCTTCGAGGCCTTGCTGCGCGGCCGGCAGGTGACGGTTTACGGGCGGCCTTTTTATGCCGGCTGGGGGCTCACCGCCGACCGGATGGCGATGGACCGTAGCCGCCGGTTGACCTTGGAGGAGCTCGTTGCCGGCGCGATGATCCTCTATCCACGCTATCTCGATCCTGTGACGCGGCTGCCCTGCGGGCCGGAGATCATCATCGAGCGCCTCGATCAGCCGGACGCGTGGCGCGCCGGGCCGCTGGTCGTGGCGCGTCGGTTGCAGGGCCGGCTGGCGCGCCGCTGGTCGGAGATGCGCGCGCCAGCGCCGCCGGCCGGTCTCGCCGGCCAGCGGCCGCGGCGGTGATGCCGGGCGCGGCGTAAGGGATCGGATGCGAGCGCCCTATCGCGTGGTCGTCATCACCGGCGCGTCGAGCGGGCTCGGCGCCGCGTTGGCGGCCGCCTATGCCGGGCGGGGGGTCGCGATGGGACTGATCGGCCGCAACGCCGAGCGCCTGGCGGCAACCGCCGCCGCCTGCCGCGCCGCCGGCGCTGTTGTCGACAGCGCGGCCATCGATGTCGCTGATGGGAAGGCGCTCGGTGCCTGGCTCGAAGCTTTCGACAGCGCACATCCTGTGGAACTGCTGATCGCCAATGCCGGTACCTCGGCCGGCCCCGACTACGACAGCCCTGGCGAGCCGCTCGCCTTGACCGACCGCCAACTCGCCACAAACCTGACCGGCGCCGTCAACACGATCGCGCCGCTCGTCCCGCGTCTGTGCGGGCGCGGGCGCGGACGCATCGTCGCAATCGCCTCGGTGGCGGCATTTCGCGGTTTGCCTAACAGCCCCGGCTATTGCGCCAGCAAGGCTGGCCTGCGCGCTTACGCCGAGGCGCTTAGGCCGCGCCTCATGCGCTACGGTGTCGGGGTGACCGTCGTCTGCCCGGGGTTCTTTGCGTCGCCGATGACCGATCGCTGGCAAGGGCCGACGCCGTTCCTCGCCAGCGGTGACGAAGCCGCTCGCCACATCAAGCGCGGCATCGATCACGGGCGGCGCCGCGTCGATTTTCCGTGGCCGCTGGTGTTTGGGATGCGCTTCTGCGATCTCGCACCAGCTTGGATAGGCGATGCGATCCTGCGCCGCTTTCGTTTCCGCATCCGGCCGGCTTGAACGCATGTCGGCGCTCGATTTCCTGCATCTCGCCGCCGGGGTGGCGCTCGCGGCAGCCGCTTGGCTGATCCCGCGGCATATCGCCGGTTCGCGCTGCGCCGCTATCGCGATTCTGCTGCTCGACGCGGCGCCATTCGCTCTCGGCGCGGCTTTGCTCGGCGTCGCGACCGGCCGGCCGCTGTTTGCCGGGCTCGTCGTGCTGGCGCTCGGCGCTGGCTTCGCGCTGGCCGATCATACGATGCGGCAGACCCTGCGCGAGCCGGTCGTCTTCTCCGAAAGCGTCGAGCTGCCGCAGGTATTCAGTCATCCGCATCTGTACCTGCCGTTTGCCGGACCCGGTCTCGTGCTCGGTGGCGGCGCGGCCGCGGTATTGCTCGCGGTGGCATTGCTCTTGGAGGAGCCGCCGCTCTGGGCGCCACGCCCGGGCGGCGCCCTCGTCGCCATGGTGCTGATCGCCGCAGGCTTTTGGCTGCTGATCCGCGAGCCGCTCCTTGGCAAAGCGGCAAGCCTGCTCCGTCGCCTCGCGCCAAATGGCGAGCCTTTCGCCGACGCCGCCGCGCTCGGGCCCTTCGCGATGTTGGTCGCACATGGGCTGATTGCGCGCGCCGAGCGGCCGGTGCGGCGTCAAGCGCTCGCGCCTCGCCCTGCAATCCGTCGCGGCCGTGGTGCAATGCGAGTCATTTTTCGATGCCGGCCGGCTTGACCCAGCGATCGGGCGCGAGCTGCTGCCGGCGTTTAACGAATGCCGCACCCGCGCGGCGTTGTCGGGCCGCCTCGAAGTGCCGGGCTGGGGCGCCAACACGATGCGCACCGAGTTCGCCGTGTTGACCGGCATCCCCGAAACCGAGCTCGGCTACGACCGTTTCAACCCCTATTACGCCTTGGCGCGCGCGCCGATCGCCTCGCAGGTCTGGCGCTTGCGCGAGGCGGGCTATCGCACGATCTGCCTGCACCCGTTCAGCGCCCGCTTCTTTCGCCGCGACTTGGCGATGCCGGCTCTCGGCTTCGACACATTTCTCGACGCCAAGGCGCTCGGAGGCTCGGCGCGCCCGCCCTACCGCGCCGACCCCGATCTCGCGCGGCAGGTTTTGCGCGTGCTCGACGAAGCCGGATCGCGGAGCTTTATCTTTGTCATCACGATGGGCAATCACGGGCCCTGGCTCGACAAGGGGACGCCGATCGATCCCGCCGTCACTCGCCTGTTCGATGCGCGTGTGGTCCCGCAGGGAAAGGCCTTGGAGCGCTATCTCGACGGTCTGCGCCGCTCGGACGAAATGCTGGCGGTGCTGATGTCAGGGCTGGAGCAGCGCCGAAGGGATGCGCTGCTCGGGTTTTATGGCGACCATTTGCCCAGCCTGCCGCACGCCTTCGAGCATTTCGGATTTGCCGAGCCGCACAGCGATTACGTTATCTGGCCTGCGGGCGCCGCACCGCCGTGTCGCCGCGACCTCCGGGCGCACGATTTCGGCCGCATCATCGTCGATCGCGCGCTCGGGGCTGAGGGGGATACAGCGATCGGCGATAGCAGCGCGCTCATCGCGCGCGACGGTGTGGAGGGCGTTTTGGCAGCAAGCCGTTAAGGCTGACGCTCGGCGGTGTTCCACTTTTCCGCGAACTCGGCCATTCGGTCGAAACCCTCGGCCAAGTCGAACAACTCCTGCCGAACCTCCGGGAACCGGGTCTGCCGCGCCAGCCGTCTCAGGGAATCCGCCACGTCGCGGTAATGCTCGCTTCTCGACGGGTGGTCGTCGCTGCTCATGCGGCTGCATGCCCGAGGCGGTTCAGCCCGCGAACATCGGTTTACACAAATCTGTTCCGCGGCCGGTCTAGGCCCATTGTGCTCAGGGCAAGGATCAGTCGTCGTTGCCGCGCGAGGCCGAAGCTGTTTCGAGTTCGCCCAGATGGGCCGCGGTGTTGATGATCGCCGTGTGCGAGAAGGCCTGCGGAAAATTTCCGAGCAGGCGCTTCGCCACCGGATCGTACTCCTCGGACAACAGGCCGAGATCATTGCGCAGCTCGAGCAGCCGCTCGAACAGCGCCACGGCGTCGTCGCGCCGGCCGATGCGCGCCAGCGTGTTCGCCATCCAGAAGCTGCAAGCGAGAAAGACGCCTTCCCCGGGCGGCAACCCGTCAGCGCCCGGCCGGCTCGGATATCGGCACACAAAGCCGTTCTGCATCAGCTCGTGCTCGATCGCCGCGACGGTGCCGTGCACCCGCGGATCCTCGGGTGGCAAAAAGCCGATCTGCGGGATCAGCAAGAGCGATGCATCGAGATCGCGCGCGCCATAGGACTCAACAAATGTGTTGCGCTCGCGGTCGAACGCCTTGTCCACGACATCCGCGAAGATCTTGTCGCGCACCTTTTCCCAATGCGCGCGCGGGCCTTCGAGGCCGAATTGATCGATGCCCTTGATCGCGCGGTCGAAGGCGACCCAGGTCATCATCTTGGAAAAAGTGAAATGTCGCGGCGCGCCGCGAATTTCCCACATGCCGTGGTCGGGCTGCTGCCAGATCGTCTCCAGATACTCCAGTAGTTTCAGGATCAGCTGCCAGGAGTAGGGATTGCTCTCGAGCCCATAGCGGCGGCAGGTGAAGAGTGCATCGCTCAACTCGCCGTAGACATCGAGCTGCAGCTGTTGATGCGCCGCGTTGCCGATCCGGACCGGGCAGCTCTTCTCGTAGCCCGGCAGCCATTCGATCTCGAATTCGGGCAGCCGCCGCTCGCCGGCGAGGCCATACATGATCTGCATTTCCGAGGGATGTCCGGCCGCCGCCCGCAATAGCCATTCGCGCCACGCCCGCGCTTCGCTGCGGTAACCCGAAGTCAACAGCGCATAAAGCGTAAACGTCGCATCGCGAATCCAGCAGTACCGGTAATCCCAGTTGCGCACGCCGCCGATCCATTCCGGCAATGACGTCGTCGCGGCCGCGACAATGCCTCCGGTCGGGCTGTAAGTCAGCATCCTGAGCGTGATGAGCGAGCGGATAATCGCGTCTCGCCATGGCCCCTGCAGATTGCACTGGCTCGACCAATCGTGCCACCGCGTCTCGCTCGAGAGCAATCGCTCGAACGGATCGCGGTAACGAAAGCCGCGGTGGTGCGAGGGGTACCAGCTCATCGTGAACGGCACGGTGTCGCCCGCGGTGACCGTGAATTCGCCGATCGTCGTCAGATCCGGGGTGCCGCGAAGATCGACTGGTGTGATGAACTGCACCGCGTTCGGTCCCGCGACGGCCTGCGGCCCGCCGAAATGCTGCCGCACCCAGGGAATGCCGCGGCCATAGTCGAACCGCATGATCAGTTCGGTGCGCATCGGCACCCGGCCCTTGTCGCCTCTGACCATCCGGATGAGGTCGATCTGATCCTCTCGATCGGTCAGCGCGATAAAGTCGATCAGCGTGACGCAGCCCTCGGCCGTCTCGAACTGCGTCTCGAGAATCCCGGTGTCGCCGCGGTAGCGGCGCGAGCGGCGCACCACCTCGCAGGCCGGCTCGATCAACCAGCGGCCATGCTTTGGCTCGCCCAGCAACGCCCCGAACACCGATTCGGAATCGAAGCGCGGCAGGCACAGCCAATCGATCGAGCCGCCGCGCGATACCAACGCGGCCGTGTAGGTATTGCCGATTATCCCATAATCCTCGATCGGCGAGCTCATCGTGATCGGGGCTTTACCGAGGTTGGCAAGCCGCCCTGCCGCTTTGGGTCCCATTCCTTGCGGATCTGCTCTTCAACGGGAAGGCCCGTTTCCGTGGTCGGGCTGCGCACCGTCGCATCGGGCGAGTCGGCTTCCGCGACGGGCTCGTCGGCGACATAGTGGGGTTGCTGGCCGGCGCCCGGCTTAGGGTCTGCAGGGGGCCGCTTTGGCCGGTTTTCGTTGGGCATTGCGTTCTCCGCGAGCAGTGTCGCCTAGTTTGCGAACGGGCCCGGATTGCCGATCGTTTCCCCGCTTGGGCCCTGGGGCGCCCTGCAAACCGCCTAACGCCGGCCAGCCAATCCGTCGATCTCGCGATCCAATGCCGGTGCGAGCCGAGCATAGCCCTGGGTATTAAAATGCAGCCGGTCGGGCGAGATCTGTGGCAACAGCCGCCCATCCGCTCCCAGTAGCAAGCTGCCGAGATCGGCATAGCGGATGGCGCTCCCATCCGCACACGTCTCGATCATCCGGTTGACCGCGGCGATCTCGTGCCGTTCGAGGATGCGCGGGATGTCTTCGCGCGGCCACAGCCCAAGCAGCAGGATCGCGGCGCCCGGCACGCGCTGCCGTAATTTCAGGAGGGCGGCGCGGATCCCCTCGGCGGCCAGTGCGGGAGGCCATTCATGGCCGAGATCGTTGGTGCCGATCAGCAGCACGATCCCGTGTGGCCGCGGGCCATCGAGATTGCCGTGTTCCAGCCGCCAGCGCAGATGGTCGGTTCGGTCGCCGCCGATCCCGGCATTGAGCACGCCGCGGGGCGCCATATGCTGCTCCCATACCTCGCGGTCGAACCCTTCGGTTAGGGAGTCGCCGAGAAACAAGACCCGGTGCGGTTGATTTTTGACATCCGCATTGATCTGCTCGAAGCGGGCGCGGGCATGGCCGTTCTGCCGAGGCGCTGGAGGGGACAACTCGCCCTGTATGAAGGGACCGCAGCGCAGCGGTGCCTGCGCCTCGGCCGAGAGCATGTAGCCGCACAGCAAAATGGCCAGCAGGAACGCGGCAATAACCCGCGGGCGTTTTTTCATCCCTCGACGCTCTCCAACATCATCGCCCAAAATCACCGCGCCGACGCTAAGAGGAGCGCCGCCGGCCGGCAAGGAAGGCGCGCCGCGGCGGCAAAAAGGCAGCCCTGAACCCCGCGACGGCGCGGGCGATTTCCGCTATCTGTAGAATCATGAACGACCCTGTCGCATCGATCGCCGGTTTGGCGCAAGAAGAGCTCACCGCTTCCGTGC
>Ga0310810_10007724_pt1 | contig 12308 bp, 9 predicted proteins | sample NCmetagenome_FD_207641 | JGI IMG/M metagenome (GOLD analysis project Ga0310810, IMG submission 207641) | Soil microbial communities from experimental microcosm in Duke University, North Carolina, United States - NC | ecosystem: Engineered > Artificial ecosystem > Soil microcosm > Unclassified ... | reverse complement strand
TGCGTCTCCACCGGTACGGCGAGACCGCGAACAGGGCCGATCTCGTGACCCAACTGGGGATCCCTGGCGTCGGCTACGGCGGCAGCGACGCGTTCGGGCTCCCGCGATTCGACGTCCAGGGGTACGATCCGATTGGCGACTCGCTGTTGTGTACGCCGTGCCGGTACTGGAACAACAACTTTCAGGTGGGCGAGCGAGTCACGTGGAGCGCCGGCGCTCACGCCGTCCGCTTCGGCGGGGACGCCCGACGCTTTGTCTGGGACATGCTCGGGTTCTTTCAGAACCGCGGCTACTTCCAGTTCACCTCGCCGATCACGAGCCGCACCTCCCTCGCGGACGGCACCGGCGACCCGCTGGCGAGCTTTCTGCTCGGCATGCCCGCCCTCGCGCAACGCCAGGCCGGGACGCCGTCCATGAACATGCGTCAGACGACCTACGACGCCTTCATCCAGGACGACTGGCGCGTCACCCCGACACTGACGCTCAATTTCGGCCTGCGCTACGAGCTGCAAACGCCGCTGCACGACATCCACAAGATCCTCACCAATCTCGATTTCAGCAATGGCGCGCCGGTCGCCTTCGTCGGTGGACAGAACGGCTACCCGAAGGGACTCGTGTACACGGATCGGAACAACGTCGCACCACGGGTGGGCTTCGCGTGGGTCCCGCGCGCAGGAAGGACCGTCATTCGGGCCGGAGCCGGGATCTTCTACGCGTATCCGGACATGAACCTGTGGTGCAACCAGGTCCACAACGTGCCGCTCGTGTTTCCGGAAATCCAGACCAACAACGCGGCGACGCCCGCGATCAATACCTTCGGGTTCGCGCCGCCGGTGCTGGGGCGCACACTGGTCGGTTTCACGGCCATCGACACGCACCTGCAGATTCCGCGCATCGAACAGGCGAGTGTCAGCTTCGAACGGCAACTGTCATCGCACACCATGATGCAGGTCGGTTATCTGGGCGCGTGGGGCTCGAGCCTCGATCGCTCGCGTCTCGTGAACAACGCCCAGCCGGGCCCCGGCGGCGTCCAGCCGCGGCGGCCGTACCAGACGATCTCGTTCGTGCCGAACACCGATCTCGGGCCGCTGCCTGCCGGTGTGACGGTTCAGAGCCTGACGTTTCCCGTCGGTCCGATCAACCTGCTCGAAAGCACCGGCCGGTCGTCGTACAACTCGCTGTGGATTCTCGGGAAGCGCGCGTTCTCCGGCGGGCTCAGCTTTCTGGCCAGCTATACCTACGCGAACAGTCTGACCGACGCGCCGACGTTTCGCTCCCCGGCGAATGAGGCCGAGGTGCCTCAGAACAGCTTCGATCCCCGTGCCGATTGGGGTCCGTCAGGGTGCGACATCCGTCATCGCTTCGTGAGCAGCGTGATCTACAAGATACCGCTCTCGGCCCGCGGCGGCGGCAGCCCTGCCGCCCGGATCGCGCGCGCACTCGCCGGCGGCTGGCAGGCGTCGTTGATCTACCAGTGGCAGAGCGGCTTTCCGTTCACGATCAGCGTCTTCGGTGACACGGCGAACGCGGGCGCGCTCCTCAACGTCAACCCCATTCGAGCGAACGTCGTCCCCGGCGTATCGCCGGAGCTGCCCGCGGACGAACGCAGCGCGGACATGTGGTTCAATACCGCGGCGTTCACGACGCCGCCCCCCTTCACGTTCGGCACCGCCACCCGCAACAGCGTCTGGGGACCGAGTCTCAGTAAAGCCGACCTGGCGCTGGACCGCGCGATTCCGCTGGGCGCTGCCCAGTTCCATTTCCGCGTCGAGATGTTCAACCTCCTGAATACGGTGAACTACGGCACGCCGAACCGGTTCGTGAACACGCCGCAGTTCGGCACTATCACTGAGGCCGCCACGCCCGCGCGCCAGATTCAGTTCGTGTTCCGCGCGTCTTTCTAAAGCCCTTTCGCGGCTTCGACGGGTGTCAAGCCGAGGGCGGGCTCTAAACGGTTGAGTCGTCAATGCTTGTCGACTTTGATCGATTTGGAGTCGCTATCCGTCTAATAGGAGTCCGCGTAACTCCTTAGAGGAGAGCCATATGCGCGCTTTCGGACACTGTCTGATTCTGGGAGCTGTGGTCGTCGCCGCGGTGCCGTTTTCAGCAAATGCCCAAACGACTCAGCGCGGCAGATTGACTGTTACGGTTGCCGATCCAAGCGGTGCGATCATCCCCGGCGCCGCCGTGAGCGTGATCGGATTAGAGGAACCCGCGAAGTCCACGCCAATTCCGCAGGCGAACACGACGGAGAAAGGATTCGCCACCTTCGAAGATCTGGTGGTGGGGCGCTACAGCATTCGCGCGGAGTTCCCAGGATTCGAGATGGGTCTGCTCCGCGACTTCCGCGTCAGCCGGGGTGACAACAAGCGGATCGTCATACTCCCGCTCAAGAATCTCGAGGAATCGGTCACAGTTGGCGCGGCCAATCAAGCGGCGAATCGGGCGAGCCGGACGTTCGGCCTTACCGTGACGCAGGAACAGATTCAAGCGCTCTCCGATGATCCGGACGAAATGGCGCGGCAGTTGAACGATATTGCAGGCTCCGGTGCGATCCTGCGAGTCGACAGTTTCGAAGGCCAGCAGCTCCCACCGAAGTCCCAGATCAAGTCGATCCACGTCACGCGCGATCAGTTTGCCGCCGAGACCGAGCAGCCGGGGTCGACGTTCGTCGATGTCATCACCCAGCCCGGCATCGGACCGATCCGGGGCGGCGCGAACGCTTCATTCCGCGACGGCTCGATGAGCGCCAGGAGCCAGTTCACGCCCACGAAGGGGCCGGAGCAGATCCGCGGGTTCGGCTTCAACGTCGGCGGCGCGCTCATCAAAGAGGTCAGCAATTTTTCGATCGCGATCAACGGACAAGACAATTTCAGCACGCCAAATCTGAACGTCGCCCTGCCGACCGGCAAGCGCTTCGACGTCTTGAACCTGCGCCAGCCCTTCAAGACGGTGAACGTCAACGGGCTGTTCGACTACGCGCTCACCAAGGACCAGACACTGCGATTCGGATATTCGCAGAACAACAATTCCAGGAGCAATCAGGGGGTCGGCTCCTACGACCTTCCGGAGCGGGCGTTCAAATCCGACAACAACAGGTATACGTTTCGCGCGCTGGAAGCCGGACCGATCGGGCGGCGGACGTTCATCAATACGCGCATGACGATGTCGTGGATGGACTTCGGCAATCAATCCTCCGTCGAGGCGCCGACCATCATCGTCCAGGATGCCTTCACCAGCGGCGGCGCCCAGCAGGCCGGCCGCGTGCATGGCAAGAACCTGACGTTTGCGTCGGATGTCGACTACGTCAGCGGGATCAACTCGTGGCGCGGCGGCGTCCAGGTTTATGCGGACTGGTATCGCGCCAATCTCAGCAACAATTACCTGGGCACGTACGTGTTCAGCAGCCTTGCCGCGTATGAGGCTGGCGCGCCGTTGCTCTATACCCGCAGCGTCGGCGACCCCGTCCTGAACTTCTTCCACGCCCGCGTCGGCGCGTATTTTCAGGACGACATTCGGGTCAGGAAAGGACTGACGCTGAGCCCCGGCCTCAGGTACAGCTACCAGACCCGAGTACCCGACCGGGCGGCATTCGAGCCGCGGGTGGGAATTACCTGGGCGCCCACGAAGAGTGGCAAGACGACGCTGCGCGCCAGCGGCGGCATTTTTCATGGCTGGCTCGACCCTGGTATCTGGTGGCAGACCGTGCGCTCGGACAGCCAGCATCAGCGCGACATCATCGTGAGCAATCCCACATATCCGGATCCCGGTCCGGTTGGCGTCGTCTCGCCGGCCAACACTTACGTGCTCGGCGATTACAAACTCAACAAGAACCTGCGGTACAGCGCGGGAATCGACCAGCGATTCTCGCCGCGAGCGAGCGTCAACGTTTTGTACAACTATTACCACCAGGACCAGCTGCCGCGAGGAAAGAACCTCAACACTCCCATCGATGGCGTACGACCGAATCCCCTGTTCGGCAACATCATCGCGACCGTTACCGACGCGGAGATCATCCGGCACGAGGCCTTCGTCAACTTCAATCTCAGCCTGGTGGCCCCGTCGCCCGCGGTCAACCGCGCGACGTTCAACTGGCGGCGGCTCGCCGCCAACGGCAGCTACTCGTACATTCGCGCGCGGCGCAACGCCATCGGGCCCTTCGACGTGCCTGCCAGCGGGACACTCGGCACCGAGTGGGGCAGAGGGCCGGCCGACAATCCGTACCGGGTGAACGTGGGGTTGACGAGCACACAGATGAAAAACCTGTCAGTCAACGTCTCGCTGAACGCGTCGGACGGCTTCCCGTACACCGAGACCACCGGGTTCGACGAGAACCACGACGGCCTGCTCAACGATCGTCCGGCGGGTGCCGGCATCTGGATGCTTCGCACGACTCCGATCCGGACCGTGAGCACGAGGTTCACGTACAACATCCCCCTCGGCGCGACCGCAGCGCCGGCCGCCAGTACAGCCCCGCAGCGGTACCGAGCAAGCGTGTACGTCAGCATCAACAACCTGACGAATCACGCCAATCTCACCGGCTTCAGCGGTGTGCGGACGTCGCCATTCTTCCTGACGCCCACGGGTGTGCAGAATCCGCGCAAGGTTGACCTGGGGATGAACATCGCTTTCTAATCGCCCTCGACTCAACCATCGAGTGTGCAATTGGGGACTGCGATCGTGTGAAGTTTCGCGACATTTTAGGGCGTGGGGTATGACCCAGGGATACCGCCTGCGCTGGTCGGGTTGGACCGACGCCGCCGGTCCCGGCCGCAGGCGGTGTTGGTGGCTGATGACAGTGAGGACGTCCGCCTGCTCTGGCGTGCCTACCTCACGCTCTCAGGTTTCGCGGTAACGGAAGCCGTCAACGGCGCGGACGCGGTCGCAAAAGCCGTGCAGCATTCGCCCGCCGTGATCCTGATGGATTTCTGTATGCCCGGCATGAACGGAGCGGAAGCCGTACACGCCTTGAAGGGCCACGCGTGCACGGCGGCAACCCCGGTGATCGGGCTCACGGCTCATGGCCCTTGTCAGAGTACTCAGGACTTTCGCCGTGTCTGCGACACGGTTCTCGACAAGCCCGTCAGTCCCGACGACCTGCTGGCAGCCGTGCGGCAGGCATTGCGATCATAATCCCCGCTAGTTCACGGGAATGAGCGTGCGGTGCTGCTCGAGCCACTGCTCGAACGACAGGAGCTCGGGATTGAGCGACCGGGAAAGATCGACATCCCGGGCGCCGCAGTAGGCGGCCTCGAAGTCGCGCTTGACCTGGAACATGTTGCCGAGGTCGTCAGCGCCGGGGAACCCGAAGCTTCGATAGACCTCCGGCGTGATGGCGTTGTAGCGCACCGGCTCGCCGAGCGCCTTCGTCAGCGCGGCCGCCATCTCCGCGCCCGTGAGCATCCCGCCGGCGATCCCGACCGTGCGTCCGGCCCAGACTGCGGGGCCCTGCTTGAAGATCCCGTATGCGGCCTTGCCGATGTCACCCGCCGCGATGCCGGGAAGGCGCTTGTCGCCCATGGGGAGGGTCAGCGCCAGCGTGCCGTCGGCGCCTCGCTTCGGACCCATGCCGAAATAAATGAAGTTGTCCCAGTAGAACGACGTGTTGAGCAGGGTGACGGGCAGTCCTCGCTCCGTGAAGAATTTGTTGGCTTCGCCTTTCGCGTCGAAGTGCGGCACCTTGTACTTGCCCTGGAGGGTCGGCATCCGCTGGTCGCTGAGCGGCACCCATTGCCGCGTATCTTCGAGCGTTGACCAGATCACGTGCTGCAGCCGGGCCGCCTGGGCCGCCACTGCCATGTTCTTCGCCTGGGCCAGCTCCGTCTCCGGTGACAAGTGCGCCCAGAAGAACGTCACGCAGAACGCGCCGTAGGCGCCCGCGAACGCTCGCTTCAGCGATTCCACATCGTCGACATCCGCCTGCACCAGTTCGGCGCCCCGCGCGGCGAGCGCACGAGCCTTGTCCGACGAGACGTCACGCGTCAGCGCGCGGACGGCAAAGCCGCCATCCGGATCGTTCAGGATGGCGTGCACGAGCCCGCTGCCCTGGGCGCCCGTCGCGCCGACGACCGCAATCACCTTCTTCTCAGCCATGATCGACTCCTGTCTCTGGAACGATTGTCGTACTGTCAGTTATCGTTTAAACGACAATATCGGGTGCCGACGGCTCGGCGCCGCATACGCCGCTCCTATCGATGGTCGCGCCGGGGAAAGGTCCGGGCCGAGGACAGCACTTCCTGCAACAGCGCGCCAAGCTGCTTGAGGCGTTTTTGTCCGAGATGCCCGATGACCGCCTTGGGAAAGGCCTTCACGGCCGGATCGAGCTTGGCGAGCACGGCCAGGCCCGCGGCCGTGATCCCGACCTCCACCACCCGGCGATCGCGCTGCTCGCGGGCGCGATCGACGAGGCCGCCCTCGAGAAGACGGTCGACGAGGCGGGTGACGTCCGGATCGCGCGCGATCATCCGCGCGCTGATGTCCGTGCACGTCAGCCGCGCGGGATGCGCGCCCCGCAGAATGCGCAGCACGTTGTACTGGCTCCCCGTCAGCCCTGCCGTGGTCTTGAGGAATTTCGCCCACGGCTCGATGATCCGGGCCGCCGTGTGTTGCAGCGCCAGGACGACTTCCTCTTCCTTCGAGTCGAACGGCTTGGTCTGCTTGAGCGCCTCGGCGAGGGTCTTGGCCACAGCGGTGAAACGATACTCCTCCAAACGACTATCGTCAAGAGGATTCCGATGGCGTCAGCGCCGGCTGTTGCGCAGCTCCCGAGAGACAACGAGACCCGTCTCAACGGCCGCGGTGGTCTCATAAACACGCACCGTCAGGCCACCGGACAATCGCTTGAACAAGGCCTCAATCGCCGACGAGTCCGTGACTCCTGCTTCGAGAATCTCGATCGCGTGCCGCAACTCGTGGGCGATGATCGACACAACCCCGTCCGTGGCTCTCGCGGGTTTCACGCCAATCCGCAGGTACCGCACGTTCGGCGTCACCGTGACGTGCTGTTCGATCGCGGCTTCCACGCCACGCGGCAGCGCCGCCGTCCACTGGACGTAGACGATGGCTTTGAGCTCGCCGACACGCGTCAGGAGGTTTCGCAGCGTCTTCGACCGCTCCGAGCCGTCGAGGACAGCCGCCCTCAGCTCGCCGTCCGCGATGCGGAGCGAAAGCAGATTCTCTCCAGGAGAAGCGTCCGTCTGAGCCCACGTGGGCGGCGGCAGCGAGACGTCCGTTACGACAGCCAGAAGCCCGACTCGACAAACCCAGCAGCACCCGGCGAGTGAAAAGGCGCGCTTCGCATTCACGCCGTCCACGCTCGGCGCCCACCACGGGGCGTTCAACGGGCAAAGGCGGGCAAACGCGGGCTTTTCCCCCAGGCCCGTCTTTACCTAGGGGGATCTCTGCGGAAGACCCAGTTTGGGCGGCGCTATAATGTGCCGGCCCACAGACATGGCGGACGACAATCGTGGAGCTCGGTCCGGGGCGCTGACAGATCTTCAGCCCGCGGATCGCCTGGAATCCTGGAAAGAAGTTGCCGCGTACCTGAAGCGCGACGTCACGACCGTCCGCCGTTGGGAGAGGAAAGAAGGGCTCCCCGTCTACCGTCACCAGCACGACAAACAAGGCTCGGTGTACGCGTTCAAGCCAGAGTTGGATGCGTGGCGACGAAAGACAACCACCTCGCGACCCGATGCCGCGAGAACGGCCTTTTCGGCATTCCGCTCTCTTGTTGTGATGGCCTTGGCGGTGATCATCGCGTGCTTCGTCGGCTGGCGAGCCTGGAGGCCGGCCACGCCGCCGCCGGATCCGGCCAGCGGCACCGTCGCTCAGGTAACGAGCGAGGCCGGCATGGAATTGTTCCCAAGCCTTTCTCCGGACGGATCCTGGCTCGTCTACGCCGGGGGCACCGGGAGCAGTATCGACATATTCATCCGGCCCGTCGGCGGTGCCAAGCCGTCCAACCTGACACCCGACTTCGCCGGCCGAGACACTGAGCCGGCGGTTTCTCCTGACGGAAGTACGATTGCGTTTCGATCCGACCGCAATGGCGGGGGCATTTTCCTCATGGACGCCACCGGTCAATCAGTGCGCCAGGTCGCGGACGTCGGATTCAACCCTGCGTGGGCGCCTGATGGAGCGCACCTGGTCGTTGCGTCGGAGGAGGTCGAGATCAATCCCGGAAATCGAACCGGCATCGGGCAACTGTGGATTGTCGACACTCGGACCGGCGACCGCCACCGAATCGACGTCCCCGACGGCGTGCAGCCGTCGTGGTCGCCAGATGGACGACGCATCGCCTACTGGGCGTTGCCGTTTCCAGGCACTCAGCGCGACATCTGGACGGTCGATCCGAAGGGGGGTCCGCCTGTTCGGGTGACTGATGATCCGCCGAACGATTGGAACCCGGTCTGGTCGCCCGATAGCCGCTATCTGAACTTCGTCAGCGACCGCGGGGGGATTATGAACCTCTGGCGAGTCGCGATCGACACGGAAACCGGGCGGCCTTCATCGCTCCCCGAGCGCGTTGTGCTGCCGTCAGTTCGAGTGGCCCACCCCTCGTTCTCGTTCTACGGGCAACGGTTGACTTGGGCCTCGATCACTTCAGTGTCGAACCTCCAGGCGGTGACGATCGATCCGGTGCACCTGACGATTACAGGACCGGAGGTCTCGATCACGACGGGATCCGGACGAACACAGTTCGACGTCTCACCCGATGAGGCGTGGATGGTGTTCGGGAGAGACAACATCCTGCACGTTGCGCGGCTCGACGGCGGCGACAGTCACCCTGTCTCTCGAGCAGGCATGCGCGCGCGCATGCCTGTCTGGAGTCCCGATGGCAGCCGCATCGCGTTTCAGGCCGACCCGGAAGGCAAGGCGGTCATCTGGACCGTCTCGATTGACGGTTCACACATCCAGAAAGCCGTGGAGGCGCGAGGCGATGTTGGCTCAGCTGTCTGGGCTCCTGACGGCGACCGCCTCGCGTACGCCGATTTCAGCACCGGGCCAGGGCGCGTCGGGGTGAGATCACTGCGGACGGGCGTCCACGAGGAGCTGCCTCCGTTCGACTCGGCCCGAAGCTTTCGTCCGACTTCCTGGTCGCCTGATGGCGAACATCTCGCGGGCCACGTGCGAGATGTCGGCGGCATCGTCGTCTATAGTTTTCGTGACCGGATCTACGAAAAACTGACAAGCGGGAGAGATTTCGGTCCCGCCTGGCTGTCCGATGGCCAGAGGCTGCTCTTCGAGTCGGATGATCGGATCGGCAAGCTGATGATCGTCGATCGCCTTACCCGAAACGTCCGGACGCTGGAGCCGTGGAGCGCTGGTCCGGATGATCTCAATGTCGCAAGAATCACGCGCGCTGGAACGCGAGTCTTTCTAGGACGGGTGCACCAGGAATCTGATGTTTGGATGGTGCGGCGTCCGTGAACTGACTAGGGCCTCCAATCGCGCACGGCCACCCACACTTTCCGCGCCTGCCAGAACCGGCTTCGCTTCATGTTGCCGATCGTCGCGCGCGCATGCTTCGTCGCGCCCGGCAGTCGCACGCACGAGGCGTGAACGGGCGGGCTACCGTCCGTACTGATGACCTCAGGGGTGTCTGCCGATACTCTGCGAAGGGGAAAGCACCATGAGAGCATCGCTGTACTCGGTGTCGGGTTTCGTCCTCTTGTTCGCCAGCTTGGCGTCGGGGATATCGTGCGGCCGTCCGTCGCCGGTCTCACCCAGCGTCTCGGCGCCGACGCTTCAGGTTGGCGAGCGCGCGTCGGCAGAGTCCGCCGCTGAGGCCGTGAACGGCCTGCGCCCGATGCCTGCGGACGCGACATTTCCGCTCCTGGCCGGATCGTTCACGATCCAAAACGGGGACGGGGACGGCATCGCAGGCACCTATTCGGGCGCCACGGAGTTCGTGGGAGGCGCGCCTCAGAAAACCTCCCTGACACTCCAGGTCTCGAACGGCTCCGGTACCTTCGCGGGAGCGGCCGGGACCCTGGCGGTCACCGGGGTCGGTTCATTTGCCGGCTCGGGAGCGTTTGCCCTCGACGGCAGCGGAGAAGTCAGGCTCGCGGGAGGAAAACGTGCGGTTCTGGTGGTGAGCCTGCGGGGCAACTCCGTAGTCTCGTGCAACGTCAGCGGTCACATCGCGATCGGCCAGACAGCCGCCGGCGTCCTGGCGCGCGCGGGCCGCGTCGAGGCCCGACTCAGTCACGTCGTCGGCAATACGGGCTGCGCTCCATAACACCGGACAGCCGACCCACAAAATCGCATCCAAGGCCGACGCAAGTCCCGCCGACTCCCGGAAGTCGCGGTCCTACAATATCCGTCCCCCCTCATTCGTCTACAACCATAGGTGAAGGCCCGCACTTGTCCCGAGACCGATAGGGACGGGCCTGAAGCGGATGGCACTCGAACAGGACCAGCGGATCTCCGATGCGGTCAAGCGGGAGCGGTCCCGGCTGCGCAACTTCATTCGCCGTCGCGTGCCCGACCCGCGCGATGCCGAGGACATTCTGCAGGACGTCTTCTACGAGCTCGTGGAAGCGAACCGCCTGCTGATGCCGATCGAGCACATCACCGGCTGGCTGTTTCGCGTGGCGAGGAACCGCATCACCGATCTCTTCCGCAAGAAAAGGCCCGAGCTCTTCAGCGATCTGGCCGTCGCGGACGACGACGAGGAACTCCTGCCGTTCGAAGACCTGTTGCCTTCGGCCGATGCCGGCCCGGAGGCCCTATACGCGCGCCACGTGCTTCTCGAGGAGCTCGAGATGGCGATCGACGAGCTGCCGGAGGAGCAGCGCGACGTGTTTGTCGCGCACGAATTGGAAGGGCGCAGCTTCAAGGAGATGGCCGCCGCGACCGGCGTCAGCGTGAATACGCTGCTCTCGCGCAAACGCTATGCGGTGCGGCATCTGCGCGAGCGGCTGCAAAGCATTTACGACGACCTGACACACACATGAGGCTGAATATGAGAAGGAAATGGGTTTTCGTCGTGCCCGCGGCGATTCTGGGGATGCTGCTGTTTGCGTTCATCGGCGGCGAGATAGTGCGGCTGTTGTGGAACTGGCTGGTGCCGGGGCTTTTCGGCCTCGCGGAGATTACCTTCTGGCAGGCGCTCGGACTGTTGGCGCTCAGCCGGATTCTGTTCGGCGGCCACGGTTTCTGCCGTTCCAGTTCCCGCTATCGCAGTCCTGAGGAGCGGGAACGCATCCGGCAAGCCATGCGTACGCGTTTCGGCCTGTCCCGAGCGGAGCCGAGGGGCGTCGACCCTGGCGATCTCTCATCGGCTCCGCCGGCTGGATGAAGGCAGCCACGCCGCAGGCAACCCGGGCCGTATAATCGGCCTCCATGTCGCTCACCTCCGGCACGCGCCTCGGCGCGTACGAGATCGTCGCGCTGCTTGGCGCCGGTGGAATGGGCGAGGTTTACAGGGCCAGGGACACGAACCTCGGGCGCGACGTGGCCCTGAAAACACTGCCGGACCGCGTCACTCACGACGCCGATCGCCTCGCGCGGTTTCGCCGTGAAGCGCAGCTGCTTGCCGCCCTCAACCACCCGCATATCGCCAGCATCTACGGGATCGAGGAGGCAAACGGTCAGCGTTTCCTCGTCCTCGAGCTCGTCGAGGGTGAGACGCTGGCCGCGCGCATCGACAGAGGCCCGCTGCCGGTGGACGAGGCGCTCGTCATCGCGCGCGAAATCGCCGAAGCGCTCGAATCGGCACACGACAAGGGAATCATCCATCGCGATCTGAAGCCCGCGAACATCGCGCTCACCGCACACGACCGCGTGAAAGTGCTCGATTTCGGCCTCGCGAAGGCCACGGACGCCGCCGCGACGTCGGGCGCGCTCGACCAGCTGAACTCGCCGACGGTGACGTCGCCGGCGATGCTCACGGGGATGGGCGTCATTCTCGGAACCGCGGCCTATATGAGTCCCGAGCAGGCGAGGGGCCGCGCGGCCGACAAACGCAGCGACGTGTGGGCCTTCGGCTGCGTGCTCTACGAAATGCTCGCCGGCCGCCGCCCATTCAAAGGTGACGAGGTCACCGACACGCTCGCGGCGGTGCTCAAGAGCGACCCGGACTGGAACGCGCTGCCGCCTTCGCTCCCCGCGTCGATCCGTTCGCTGCTCGAAGGGTGTCTCGAGAAGAACCATCGCGAGCGGATCAGCGACATCTCGACGGCGTTGTTCATCCTGAAGCAGCCCTCGACAGCGCTGACGCATTCGCGGACGCCCTCGACGTCTGGACGGTCTCCTGCGATGTGGGCGGTGCTTGCCCTCGCCAGCGCCGCCGTGGGCGCGGCGGC
>Ga0310810_10007723_pt1 | contig 12308 bp, 10 predicted proteins | sample NCmetagenome_FD_207641 | JGI IMG/M metagenome (GOLD analysis project Ga0310810, IMG submission 207641) | Soil microbial communities from experimental microcosm in Duke University, North Carolina, United States - NC | ecosystem: Engineered > Artificial ecosystem > Soil microcosm > Unclassified ... | reverse complement strand
ATGACTCCGTGTGGGGTGTTGCGGAAGATTATCCTGGCTATCTGATTCGTCTGCAGCGCGGGAACAATCCGCCGGTTAGCTGCAAGACCCAAGTCTTCAAGGTGCCTGTCCCGGGCTATGACCCTCGCGGCGTTGATGTCGACAGCAATGGCGTGGTCTGGACGGGTCTGGCAGCGACCAGCCACCTGGCCGCGTTCGACGTTCGCAAGTGCAAGAACTTGACCGGCAAGATGAAGGTGGACGGCAGCGACTGTCCGGAAGGCTGGACGCTGTACCAAACTCCTGGACCCAAGCTGGCAGGCACCGAAGTTCCCGCCGACTTCCACTATTTCAATTGGACGGACTCACAGAACATCATGCAGCTCGGGAAAAACACTCCATTTCTGACGGGGTCGGACTCCGACTCGCTGATCGGGCTGAATCCCGCGACCAAGAAGTGGACCTATTTCACCATCCCGTATCCGCTGGGCTTCTACGCGCGCGGCCTGGATGGACGTATCGACGATGCCAGCGCCGGATGGAAGGGGCGCGCGCTGTACTCCAATTACGGCACGCATTTCGTCTGGCAGGTGGAAGGCGGAAAGGGAACTAAAGGTAAAATCGTCAAGTTCCAGATCCGGCCCAATCCGCTGGCCCGATAGAGTTGGTAGCTTAGTCCGCGGCGCAGCGGAAGCCGATGTTGTAATCGAAATCGCCGGTCTCGAAGTGCCGGCGATAGGACACGCGGATCAACGACGCATCGTCCCACCACCCGCCGCCGCGGAGCGACTTATATTCGGCGGTGCTGGGTCCCGTGGGGTTGATGTTTTCCTGGTTGAGCTGGACCCAGTAGAACGTGTAGGTCCACTCGACCACGTTGCCGAGCATGTCGTATAGCCCGAACGCGTTGGGTTTCTTCCGTCCCACGGGATCAACCCGAACGAAGCGAAGCCGATTCGAGGTTCAGCGGCTGCGGGTTCCCCCGGCGCCTGCCGATGTAGCCGCCGCCGAGCTGGACGAACGGCCTACGTCGCCGGTGCTGGCGTTGGAAACGGGCATAGAGCTGACAGAGACCGAGGAAGGCGCGACCCCCTGAAACGAGGAAGTGCTGGCGGAACCGCCTCCTTGGTACCCATCGTTGGGTGCCGGCTGGAACACGACCCATACTGAGCCCGGACTATACCAGGGGAATCCAAACGGGCTGTACCCGTAGCCGCTCCGCGGAAGGAAGGTGTACGCGCCGAGCCAGGAATTCCAGGCCCACAGGCTGTTGGTGAGGCCCCGGGAACGGGTGGTGCGTGCGGCCGAAATATTGGCAAGCGCCAGCCCCTGATCGCGCTGCTGGCTCCACGCGTACAAGTCGTCCCTCGATTTCTTCTTGTCGAACTTGTCGGCGTTCAGAGACGAACCAATCAATAGGGTCCGCCCGCCTTTGAGTTCGGTGGAGTTGGACGCGTCCGAAACCTGAGCCTTCCCGGTGAACGTGCGGACTTGGCCCGCATCGGCGTTGAAATGGTACAGACCGTTCTTTAGCAGCAAGGTTTCCGAACTGCCCACCTTCACCGCAATGCGATTGTCTCTGATAATTTCGTCGGCTTCCACCAGCGCCGACCCGCGGAGAATTTCGATCTGTGTGTGAGTCAGCTGATTGGAAACCATGCGGAACGACGTATTGTGATCCAGCCTCAGAAAGACACCGGGGGTCAGAAGGATTTCGGCGTGCCCCCTACCGGTCGTGAGCGTCTGCCCGACCTTCACGTCGGGGAAAATTGCCCCGTTGAGCTTGATGGGCCTACCTTCGAGCCGCGCGTCGCCTTCGACGTAATTGACCATTCCAGAGTGGGCCGAGATGATGGCCTGAGCCCAGGATACAGGCACTGCGAAGGCAAGTACGATCGCGGCCGTGCGCAACATAGAAATTAGCTCCCTTTAATCTAATTACCTGCCCATTTTCGACGCGTGTCAAGGGCCCCCAGTTGCTCGAAACTTTGCGCGAAACTTAGGCGCTTACGGAGCAGGCATCTGGCGGACGCTTCCGGGAGGCCGGACAGCCGGTTCCGCGCTGCGGGTCAGCCGGTGCGCGGGTCCGCGGACGCCGTTGGGCTGGTCCGCTAAACCGCTTGAAGCAATCGCGATCTGGGCCTCCGTGGTGTAGGAGTCAGGCCCCTGGATATCCAGGTACGCCTTGCCCGGAGCGATATCGGCAGGGATGGTCACGGTCATGGCATACACGCCGACAAGCGACGGCGAGAGACCGGCAAATCCCACGGTGGCCTCCTCGTTGTCGACGAAGGCGTGAATCGACGCCTTGGCGAAGCTTAAAGGATTCGAGGGCGGGGACACTCCGTCTCCCACGGCTGGATCAACGTCGCCCAGCCCGGCGACATAGATCAAAACGGTTTCGCCGGGACGGGCGCCATTATCCAGAGTAATCTCGGCATACGAATTGTCCTGAACGTGCTGGCCTATGGCGAGACCCACGCCACCGGGCGGTTTCGTGAACACGCCCGGAGTGGTGGTGTCGACAAATGCGGTTCTGGTCGCGGAGGCTCCCTGATCGTTGATCACCTGAACGGAGGCAACCGACCCACTGGTGGCAAACGGCGCCACCGCCAGAATCAGACCGGAACTTACGTAGTAGATGGGTGCCTTCCGGCCGTTGACCAACACTTGGACTCCGCCCAGCATGAATGGCATGGAGCCGTCTTGGAGCGGCGCAGACGCGAGATTGGTCCCGTACAAGGCCATAAACCCGCCGCGCGATATACCCACGGTGAAGGGCGCGGAACTGGCTCCGTTGGAAACGCCAACTGGGTTCAGATATACGCCTGATCCGCTGAAATCCGGCGCCTTTAACGTGACATTGATTCCCCGGCGGGACCCCGTGCCGTAGCCGATCCGGATGGCGCCACCGGCGCCGAGCAGGTGATGGTAGTTGAAGAAATCGTCGTTGGTCCCATCGGCGGCCAGCTTTAGCGGGTCCGAATAGGTGTAGTCATATGCCAGATACGGCCGGCTGGCATCGAAGCCGCTGAGAATCCGCTGATGACCCACGATGACGCCGGGAGCAGCAGTGAATGCGCCGTAATACGAGTTGGCAGAGTTGAAATCGGCGGAGGTATCGACGTCGGCACCGGCCTGATAGTACAGGCCGCTGAGAAGGTCAGGCGCGGCGCTTCCCGGCAGGGCCCGCACGCCGACCAGCATGTCCCAACCAGTCCGCGAGCCCCCCACAAAGAAGTTCCCGTCGGGCGAGAGATAGCACTCGACATTTCCAGCCAGAAGCGGCTGCGTCAACAGCGAATCGCCGAAGGCGAGCGTCATGATACCACTCGAGAACGAGTACTGCGCGCTGTTAATCGTCTGGGTGACCGGCGCGCTGCCGTTGCCGATGAAGCCGCTGACGTTGACGGCGCCCAGGCCGCCCTGTCCGTTCGGGTTCAGAGGAAACAGCATGTCCCGGGCCTGTGCGACATTACTGCTCGGCAGGTTCATCGCCGCTGTCCAATAGTTGCCCGAGAAACTCGAGTTGGAGGCCGTGGATGATCCGGCTTTGACAGCGATAAAGAGATCGTTCAGTCCGTCTTCGGTGCTGCTGCCGATGAAGATGCCCTGCGAGACTAAACCCCAGAGGCTGCCACTGCCTTGGGTGAGGATGGGGCTGTTCAGATAACCCAGGCCGCCGGCGGAGATGCGGTAGGCGTCGGTCCTCGAAAAGGGCTGCACAGCGCCGAGAGCGGAATTGAACACCGACGCAGTAATCGTGTAGTTACCGTTTCCGTCGAACACGATGGTTCCGTACATGGCCACACGGCTTAAGTCGCTGCCGTTCCGCCACATGACCTCGCGGAAGTTGTACGTTCCGTTCAGCAGGCCGTCTCCGCTGGCATCCCAGGCGAAGTTATCCACCGCCTGCGCAGGGAGCGCCGCAGTCGCGATTACTAAAACAATAAGAAGCAAAGGTCCGATTTTCACGATGCCCTTTATCACTGTGACCCTTGGACGCAATCCACCGGAAAAAGGTTATCCGGGAATTTGTGCCCGAGTTTTCACTTTAGCGCGCCAGCCGCCGTCGGAATCCCCACACGGGCAGGCCCAGCAACAATCCGGTGATGGCCGCGATGCTAATGAGCCGGCAGATGCGTAGTTCCCAACCGCCGTCGTAGGCCAGTTCCACGTCGCAGGAACCGTTGCACTTGGGCTGAAACCACATCAACCCAAGACCATCTTTCTTGATGTCGAGGGTACGACTGCCGTCCGTCGCGTGCCATCCCGGGTGATAGGAAACCTGAACGGAAATGACGTCCCCGGGCCTAGCCACCGTATGAATATGAATCCGATTGCGGCCGATCCACTGAAACTCCGCCGCCGGTAGCGCCGGGTCGTCCAAAGCCGCGGCATATCGTTCGATTTCGGCCAGGTCGCCCGGCTGGAGCGGAATGCGGCGGATCACGGAGGATTCCGGAACCAGATGCGCGAGCGATTTCGTCCGCTGCGGAATCTGGTAGATGGTGGTGTCATCGGCATGCCACAACACCGGCAGCACACCCTCGAATTTCAAAGGGTGACTGAAGGGCTTCCAATACTCGGCGCTGTGGGGCCCGGGAACGCAGACCGCGCCAACGCCGTAAGCCTTCAACCACGCGAGGGACACACGCGCATCGAGGTCGGGGGCCGCGGCACCGTGAAACGCGGCATCAAACCCACGTTGTTGAATGTAGTTGTAGGCGATGCTCCAAGAGCCTCCGGTGAACTGCTGCACTTCTGTAAACGTGTTGGTCCATTGCGCGATGGACCCCGGCATCAGAATGCGTACCCCAGGCAGGTTCTGTTCGGCCCAGGTCGCGGCGCGATACTCAATGGTGTTTTCCAGATTGCCGGGCCGGAGGACCGCCTTGGCATATTTTCGATAGCTCGCGATTTGCACTCCGGCGAGCGCCAGGCATAGAAAAAGTAGCGCGGCCTTCGGCCAGTGCGGCATCTTTTCGATCCAGCATCGTGCTCCGAAAACCACGAGTAAGGCCAAAGCGAGCTCCATTTCGAGCTTATATCGGGATGGCTGTGGAAGAAATTGGCGGTGGAAATAGGCCGCGAGCATGGGCACGCTGCTCGTCAAATAGGCGAATAAGACAAAAAACTGCAGGCGCCAGTCGGAAGTCCAGCGCGGCAGGTAGCGCCACAACAGCAGCCACCCGAGCGCCACTATCGTCAAGGCGATCACCGAATCAAAGGACCAGTTGCCGGTCTCGCCTCTAGCCGAAGCAATGTGAATAGCGCGAAGCAGCGTCGGCGGAAGAAATGGCGCGCTAAGGGCGTATGCGTACAATCCTATGGCACCAGTGATGAGGATGTTGCGAAGGTACTCTCGGCGGCGCAGCACGAACAGCAGGCATACCGCTGCCATTGCGGCGATGCTTGGGCCGAAGGCACTCGCTAAAGTGGCGCCGGCTATCGAGATCGACGCGGCGGCGTAATAGATAGGCCGCCGCTTTTGAATCGAGAGGGAAAGGAAGAGAATCGCCAGCGGGAGAAAAGTCAGTGCCAGCACATGCGGGGTATCATCCCAGGAGGTCATCAGAAAGAGCCGGCGGGCATCCCGGAAATTCCGCCAGTGGAAGGCCTCATCCGGCACCAGGATGCCGGTGGGAGCTGTCAGCGAATAGAACAAAGCAGCAAAAAAGCTATAGACCGGCGTTCGAGTAAGAAGCCACGCCATCAAGAAGAGCGTGAGTGGTGTCAGGCAGTACGCAAAGGCTGTGACGTACTGAAAGGCGAGTCCTGGTGAAATATGGCGCGCAGCGGAAACGAACGCGCTCAGCATGGGTACCAGAGGCGCATACGTGAACTCGAAGGGGATACCGCAGTCCCAATAAGGCCACCAATCGGAGTGCCACCAACCGCCGTCCGCCAACCGCGCGATCGCCGCCCAGAATCCATGCATGGAGTTCATGGGCGCCGTCTGTGCAAAGAACAGGTCGCGACAAATGTAGATATTGATCCACAGCAATACGACAGAAAAACCCGCGGCGGAAAGCAATTCGCGCCGGTCGAACGGCTTTTCCGGTGTGCTCGATGTTTCGGGCGGATCGACGGGCGGAGCCGGAAGATTCATCGTGGACCGAGTCCAGAATGACATACCGAATGGCATGATATCCTCAAACGTCGAGAAAAAAATGAAACTGAGTACCGAGCGCATTCTCACGACCCATGTCGGCAGCCTGCCGCGCCCTCAGGATGTCGTCGATCTGATCTTCGCGCAGGACCGGGGCGAGCCGGTTGACCAAGCCAAGTTCGAGGCGACGGTACAGCGCGCCGTGGAAGATGTGATCCGGAAACAAGTGGAGATGGGTGTCGATATCCCCAGCGACGGCGAGCAGAGCAAGATCAGCTACGCGACCTACATCCGGCACCGCCTCACCGGGTTCGAAGGCGATTCGCAGCGGCCGACTCCCCAGGATCTGGACGATTTCCCGGACTATCGCGACAAACTGGTGAAAGAAGGGCACTCGGCGACGTATAAACGCCCGGTGTGTAAGGGCGAGATCAAAGTGAAATCGCTCGAGCCGGTGAAAGAGGACATCGCCCGCATGAAGTCGGCGCTGGCTAAGGCCAAGGTTTCCGAAGGCTTCATGAATTCGGTGTCGCCCGGCACGGTGGCGGTGTTCCAGCCCAACGAATACTATCCGACGCATGAAGCCTACATGGCGGCGGTGGCGGAAGGGATGCGCGCGGAGTACGAGGAGATCGTGAAATCGGGCCTGCTATTGCAGCTAGACTGCCCGGATCTCGCCATGGGGCGGCACACCCGCTTCAAAAATCTGGACGAGGCGGGGTTCCTCCGCAACGCCGAGATCCAGGTGGAGGCGCTGAATCACGCGCTGGCCAATGTGGCGGCCGATCGCGTGCGCATGCACGTGTGCTGGGGGAACTACGAAGGTCCGCACACGCACGATATCGCGCTGACGAAAATCCTCCCCATTATTCTGAAAGCCAAGCCCATGGCATTTCTGCTGGAAGGCGCGAATCCACGGCACGCGCACGAGTGGGAAATCTGGAAGACGTATAAGCTGCCGGCCGATAAGGTGCTAGTCCCGGGCGTTGTCGAGACCACCAGCAACTATGTCGAGCATCCCGAAGTAGTGGCGCAGCGCATCCTACGCTACGCCGAAGTCATTGGGCGCGAGCGCATCCTGGCCGGGAGCGATTGCGGGTTCGGGACCTTCGCCGGTTTCGGTCCGGTGCATCCGTCGGTGGGCTGGATGAAGCTGAAATCCCTGGCCGAGGGCGCGGCCATCGCCAGCAAGAAACTGTGGGGCAAGGCCGGCTCGGCGAGTTAGCCGGCTCCGTCGGGTAAAACATTCTGGTACAGTTTTGTTGTGGCCCAGGATTTTGACGAAATCGGGATCTGGTCCGAGGTTAAGCTGGCCATCATCAAGGAGTACGCGTCCGCTTATGCGACGATTCTGGATGCTACTCGCCGGGACAAGATTTCCAGCCTGAGATGGCTCTATATCGACGCCTATGCCGGTCCGGGCGTCCACTTTTCAAAGAGGACTGGGCAGATGGTGGATGGAAGCCCGCTGATCGCGCTGAACACAAGCCCGCCGTTCTCCGAATACCACTTCATCGATTCCGATCCGAAGCGTGCAAGCCAGCTGGTAGGCTGACGGGCGAGCGCAACGACGTCTTCGTTCATGGCGCCGACTGCAACGAGGTCCTTCTTCAGAAGGTTTTCCCGAGAGCGAGGTACGAAAATTACCGGCGCGCTCTGTGCCTCCTGGATCCGTACAACATCAACCTCAAGTGGGAGGTGATCGAAGCGGCCGGGAAAATGGGATCGGTAGAGGTGTTCCTTAATTTCATGATCATGGACATCAACCGGAACGTGCTTAGGAGAAACCCGGACAAAGCAATCCAGAGCAAGGTAGACCAGCTCACGCGGTTGTGGGGCGACGAAACTTGGATCGATGCTGCATACGACAGCAGCGGCAATCTCTTTGGCGATCCTGAAAAGGTGTCTAACGAGCGTTTCGAGGCGGCTTGGCGTGAGAGACTGAAAACGAAGGCCGGCTTCAAGTTTGTCTCCAAACCGATGCCGATGAAAACGAGAACTAACTCCGTAATCTACTATCTATATTTTGCCTCCCAAAAACCGGTGGCGGCGGGCATTGTAGACGACATCTTCAAGAAGTACGGCGGGCGTTGAGATGGCAACGAATTCGCCAATTGAATGGACAGATGCGACCTGGAACCCGGTGACGGGCTGCGACAAAATCAGCCCCGGCTGTAAGCACTGTTACGCTGAGCGAATGGCGAAGCGCCTGAAAGCGGCACGAAATTCAAACTACCGGAACGGGTTTGAATTGACGCTTCAGCCGCAGATGTTAACCCGCCCTTTGGAATGGAAGTCTCCCAAGCAAATCTTCGTCAATTCGATGAGCGACTTGTTTCACGACGACGTCCCTGTCGAGTATATCCAGCAGGTTTTCTCCGTGATGAATGAGGCTAATTGGCACCAATACCAGGTACTCACGAAGCGCGCGAAACGGCTGAGAAAGCTGAGTCCAGAGCTCAAATGGGCGCCTCACATTTGGACGGGCGTAAGCGTTGAAAGTGAAAAGTATCTAGATCGCATCGACTACCTGCGGGATACCGGTGCGCACATTAAGTTTCTATCGTTGGAGCCGTTGCTCGGGCCGCTGCGGAAGATGAACCTCCGGGGAATAGACTGGGCAATTGTGGGTGGGGAATCCGGACCGGGCGCACGGCCTGTCGATCCGGCCTGGGTGATCGAAATCCGCGATCAATGCATTGAGGTCGGTGTCCGGTTCTTCTTTAAACAATGGGGCGGAGTGTTTAAGAAGCGAACCGGCCGCGAACTGGAAGGTCGCACATGGGATGAAATGCCAGAATTAGTGACCGTTCGTTGTTAAGCGCTCGCGCTGCCCGCGGATAAGTTCCGCAAGGCCGCGTCGACATCCGCGTCGAGCGAGGTGATGCGGTCCATATGTACGACCTCGAAGGTCCTGGCGACCGCACCCCGGGCGCCGGCTACGCGCATCTTCCCGCCGGCTCGCTCGATCTGGCCGTTGCAGCCGACCAGCATGCCGATTCCGGCGCTATCGATATAGTCGAGCCGGGTGACATCGATCACCAGCTTTCGCGCGCCCTCGCCGATGATCCGCTTTACAGCGGCTTCAAGCGTCATCAACTCATTGCCGAGGTTCAGGTGTCCTGTCAACTCCACGACGGTCAAGTCCGGTTCGATATGGCGGACGTTTGATCCTGGCATGTTTGCCTCTAGTTCCGGCGTTTGTTGCGAATCAGACGCCTAGTGCGGTATTGTATCCAAAAGACTGTCCCCGCTCTCGGACGGTTCTCTCTCGTGTACCCAAATGGAGGGGTTTCCTGGATGTTATTGACCTCGTTGTCTGCCCTGAGTAGGCGTGTTAAGCCGCTGTATTTGCTTGCTTTGGCGGTTCTCACGGGATCGCCGCTCATGGCCCAGGGCGAAGCGGAGCTCAAACTACCGGACCTCAGCGCCGCGCTGTTTCAAGGCATCAATGGCCGAACCCTTCTGATGGCGGGCATCGGCGTCAGCGTGCTCGGCTTGATCTTCGGACTCATGATGTACAGGCACCTGCGCAATCTGCCGGTGCATGAGTCGATGCTCGAAATCTCCGAGCTGATCTATGAAACCTGTAAGACCTACCTGCTGACGCAAGGCAAGTTTTTGCTGATCCTGGAGGTTTTCATCGGCGCGATCATCGTTCTGTACTTCGGCGTGATCAGCGGAATGGCGACGTTCCAGGTCGCGATCATCCTGGCATTCAGCCTGGTGGGAATCGCAGGAAGTTATGGCGTGGCGTGGTTCGGCATCCGCGTGAACACCTTCGCCAACTCGCGCACGGCGTTCGCCAGCCTGCGCGGCAAGCCCTTCCCGTGTTATGCGATCCCGCTTAAGGCGGGCATGAGCATCGGCATGATGCTGATCAGCGTGGAGCTGCTGATCATGCTGTGCATCCTGCTGTTCATTCCGGGCGAGTACGCCGGACCTTGTTTCATCGGGTTCGCCATCGGCGAATCGCTGGGCGCGGCGGCGCTGCGCGTGGCGGGCGGCATCTTCACCAAGATCGCCGACATCGGCGCGGACCTGATGAAGATCGTATTCAAGATCAAGGAAGACGACGCGCGCAACCCGGGCGTGATCGCGGATTGCACCGGCGACAACGCGGGCGATTCGGTAGGTCCCTCGGCCGACGGTTTCGAAACCTACGGCGTCACCGGCGTGGCGCTGATCAACTTCATCATCCTGGCGGTGAACAGCGACATCACCAAAGTCGAACTGCTGGTGTGGATCTTCTCCATGCGCGTAATGATGATTATCGCCAGTGCTCTTTCCTATTTTCTCAATGAAGCGGTGGCCAAAGCTAAGTACAGTACCGTGGATAAGATGAACTACGAACACCCGCTGACGTCGCTGGTGTGGCTGACGTCATTCATCTCGATTGGCGCAACCTATGCACTCTCGTATTTCATGATTCCGGATCTGGGCGGTGATTCCTCCATGTGGTGGAAACTCTCGACCATCATCACCTGCGGCACGCTGGCGGGCGCGATTATTCCCGAGCTGGTGAAGGTATTCACATCCGTCGAATCCGCACACGTCAAGGAAGTAGTGACGTCGTCGCGCGAAGGCGGGGCTTCGCTGAACATTCTGTCCGGACTGGTTGCGGGGAACTTCAGCGCCTTCTGGCTGGGCATGACCATGATGGCGCTGATGGCCATCGCCTACTACGTGAGCGGGTTCGGCATGATCAACTTGATGGTGGCGCCGGCGGTGTTCGCGTTCGGGTTAGTCGCATTCGGATTCCTGGGAATGGGTCCGGTGACCATCGCCGTCGACTCTTACGGCCCCGTGACCGACAATGCGCAGTCGGTTTATGAGCTGAGCCAGATCGAGACCGTCCCCAACATCAAAGGCGCCCTCAAAACGAAGTACGGTTTCGATGTAGATTTCGAGAAAGCCAAGCATCACCTGGAAGAGAATGACGGCGCGGGCAATACTTTCAAGGCGACCGCCAAACCAGTGCTGATCGGTACGGCGGTGGTGGGATCCACCACCATGATCTTCTCGATCATCATCCTGCTGACCGACCACTTGAAGCAAGAACTGGTCGCGAACCTTTCGATTCTGTACGCTCCGTTTCTGCTGGGCCTGCTCACCGGCGGCGCGGTGATCTATTGGTTCACCGGGGCGTCGATGCAGGCGGTCACTACCGGCGCGTATCGCGCGGTCGAGTTCATCAAGGCGAATATCAAGCTGGAGGGCGTCACCAAGGCGTCGGTCACGGACTCGAAGAAGGTGGTCGAAATCTGCACGAAATATGCGCAGAAGGGCATGTTCAACATCTTCCTGACAGTGTTCTTCGCGACCCTGGCGTTCGCGTTCTTCGAGCCGTACTTTTTCATCGGCTACCTGATTTCGATCGCGCTATTCGGGCTGTACCAGGCGATCTTCATGGCCAACGCCGGCGGCGCTTGGGATAACGCCAAGAAGATCGTCGAAGTGGAATTGAAAGCCAAGGGCACGCCGCTGCACGACGCCACGGTGGTCGGCGATACGGTGGGCGATCCGTTCAAGGATACGTCCTCGGTGGCGCTGAATCCGATCATCAAGTTCACCACGCTGTTCGGATTGCTAGCGGTGGAGCTGGCGGTTTCCTGGACCAAGGACCGCGGTGCGAACTTTACCACCGGGCTGGGCGCCGTGTTTCTGGCCGTGGCCCTGTTCTTCGTGTGGCGCTCCTTCTACGGGATGCGCATCGAGGGCAGCAGGAGTTAAGCTGAAGTCGTGCGTGGGCTGGCCGGAATAGTTCTTGCAATGACGCTTTCGGCGGCGACAATTCCTGATCTCGCGGAGCTGAATCGCATGATCGCGCGGTACGCTCCGGTGGAGTTGCACGCGGACGCATCCAAGCTATCGCCCGGCGATCAGAAAGCGCTCACAAAGCTGCTAGCCGCGGCGCGGGTTATCGACGACATTTTCCTGAATCAAGTCTGGAGCGGGAATGTCGCGCTGCACGCGAAGCTGGCGGCGGATACGTCGCCTTTAGGTCAAGCCCGGCTGCACTACCTCGATCTGAATAAAGGACCCTGGTCGGAACTGGACGAGCAAGTTGGGTTTCTGCCGGATGTTCCTCCCAAGAAGCTGCCCGGAGCGAATTTCTATCCCGAGGACATGACCAAGCCGGAGTTTGAAGCATTTGCCAATCCGGCCAACGATGCCGCGCGCGGGTTCTTCACCATCATCCGGCGAGGGGCGGACA
>Ga0310810_10007721_pt1 | contig 12310 bp, 10 predicted proteins | sample NCmetagenome_FD_207641 | JGI IMG/M metagenome (GOLD analysis project Ga0310810, IMG submission 207641) | Soil microbial communities from experimental microcosm in Duke University, North Carolina, United States - NC | ecosystem: Engineered > Artificial ecosystem > Soil microcosm > Unclassified ... | reverse complement strand
ACGGAGGCCAAATCTCCATGGGGATCCCCGAGCTTGATCTCGCCGTTGCATTCTTCGGCGGCAATTATAACTCCGATAACACCTTCACTGCCCAGAGGGTGTACGTGCCCAGGTATATTCTGCCTGCGATCATCCAATAGATTATCGGCTTCGAAGGACTAACTCCCTGCGGCTCCGGTGATCTGCAGGGTTGTGGCCATTTGGGTACCGATCCATCTCCCTTGTGATGCACGATGAGCCCTCCGCAGAAGGGTTTTCCCCTGTTTGCTTCTTTCCCGTTATTCCTGTAACCTTTTCTTCAATCCTCAGTTTATCATACGGAACCTTTAATTCGCACGTGAATCCAGCAACGGATACGGAACTCATGCTCAGAGTACGAGATGGGGAGTTCAGCAGCCTCGGCGCGCTGTTCGAACGCCATCACATACCATTGTACAACTACTATGTCCGGCTTACGAAAGATGCGGCCGTAAGCGAGGACTGCGTCCAGGAAGTCTTTCTCCGGATGCTGAAATACAGGAACACCTTCCGGGGCGACGGAAGTTTTACCGCCTGGATGTACCACGTCGCGCGCAATGTCCGGGTCGACCATGCCAAGCGATGGAAAAATGAAGAACAATTCGATGAAGCGCAGCACGAGGTTCCCGCCCGCGACCCAAACCCGGGAGAAGCACTGGTCTATAAACAGAATGTCGCCATGCTGGATGAAGCGCTGGCACGGCTCTCTCCCGATAAACGTGAGGTCCTTATCCTGAGCAGATATCGGGACATGAAATATGAGACTATTGCCGAAGTGCTCGGCTGTTCGGTTGAGGCCGTAAAGGTCCGGGTTCATCGCGCAATGAACGATCTACGAAAAATCTTCCACGAACTATCGGGGGAACCGTCATGAGTACGCAACATGTCACCGAGCAGCTCCTTGCCTATGTCTCCGGCGAGCTCGACGATTATCAAACACGCAACATCGAAGCGCATCTTGCGGGGTGCACCGATTGCAGGCGGGAGCTTGCTTCGCTGCAGCAAATCTGGGGGGATCTCGGGGCCCTTCCGGAGCACCATCCCAGTGAACATCTTCGTGCGCATGTCCACAGCATGATCGACGCCTATGAGCAGGGTGAGCGCACAGCCCGGTCGCAGGAATCGCGCCCTGGTTTTCTTGAGCGTTTCCTTCTTGGTAATCCGGTGATCCAGTTTGGGCTGGGAGTTCTTCTCCTGGTAGCAGGGGGGTTGATAGGATATCGTTTGCACACTGAGCAGGCGGACGGCAGCCAGCTGGTTCAGCTTCAGGCGCAGATGAAGGACATGAACCGTCTGTTGACGATCTCCCTCCTGCAGCAGCAATCCGCTTCTGAGCGCCTGCGCGGGGTGAGCATGGGCAGTGGACTCGGCTCGACAGATCCTGAAGTTGTTACCGCGCTCCTGCACACTCTGAAGTATGACGCCAACGTCAATGTACGCCTCGCCGCGCTCGATGCGCTCACGGAACAGATCAAGCAGCAGCCGGTGCAGGATGAGGTCCTCAAAGCGCTGCCGAAGCAGAATTCGCCTCTTGTTCAGATCGCGATCATGGATATGCTTCTGCAGTCGCACAACAGGGATGTCGTGGATGTGTTGAAACGCATGCTCCGGGATCCGCTGGTGAACAAGAATGTCAAAGATCATATTCAGAAAAGCATCAATGCTGCCAGCTAGGAAATTTGTCGACCACCAATCTGTAAGAACAGGAGATCGTTTATGAAGAGCGTCGCTACCATATTGTTCGCGTGTATAAGTATGTTCAGTATCGGCCAATCAACCGACATCTCGAAATCATCCGACATTACGAAGTCATATATTCTCAAGCCCTCGGAAGGGAAGCGTTTTCTTCTCGTCGATAACATGAACGGCTCTATCAACATCGTCGGGACGTCCGGCGATGAGGTCAGGGTGGTTGTTAAGAAGACAATTCATGCGCAGTCGGAACGGAAGGCCCGGCAGGCGGAGGAATCGGTGACACTCGATATCTCCGAAGAACCCGGAAGGCTTCTCCTCTACGTCAATGCTCCCTGGAGAGAGCGCGACGGATCTGTCGAATACCGCGGGTGGAACTATTACGGGTACGACGTCGATTTCGATTTTGAACTTCAGGTGCCTTCCAAACTTGATATGGAAATTAAGACGGTGAACCACGGCGAAGTGCATGTGAAGGGAATTGAGGGCGAGTTCGAAGTACACAACGTGAACGGGCCGGTCGAGGTCCTGGATATGGCCGGATTCGGGAAAGCGACGACCGTCAACGGGAGCGTGGTTGCCACATTTGTCCGCAACCCGGGCGGGCCATGCACGTTCACGACCGTGAACGGCAAAGTCGAGACCGAATTTCCGGATGACCTTTCCGCCGATCTCGTCCTGAAGACGTTCAACGGCGAGGTGTATACTGATTTTTCAGTAGAGTCGATACTACGAAAATCCCCGGTGAGCAACAACAGCGAGCGGCACAGGAAGGTCTACCGGTCGGCGGATACGTACGCGGTGCGTGTCGCAAAAGGGGGGCCGGAGATGTATTTCGATTCCCTGAACGGAGATATTTACATCAGAAGGAAAATGTAGCGAGGGGCAGGCCCTTCAGATACAGCGCAGTGTACTTACAATTATTGGATGACCAAAGGAGAAAAAGATGAAAACGCTATTGATGATTTCGATATTACTGTTGAGCCTGATGGCGATCACTCACGCGCAGGAGACGTCGACGCCTGACCGGCTCACGATTCCTCTCACGGATCCCTCGCGGCCCGTCTTTCTAAAGGTTGGGATTCTCAATGGCAGCATTATTGTCAAGGGGACTTCAGGCAAGGATGTCATCGTCGAAGCGTCTCTTCGTTCGGAGACCGACGACGAAGACAGGCGGGATAGAGATGATGATGAAGAAAAGGGTGACCGCGTGTCGAAAGGCAAGCGCGGATTGCACAGGATTCCGAATACCAGCACCGGCCTCAGCGTCGAAGAGGATAATAATACTGTCAGCGTGAGTACCGGGTTAGTCGGCACATCGCGGAATGTCGACGTCACGGTCCAGGTGCCGGCACACGCGTCAATGAAACTCAACACTGTCAACGACGGGAAAATCAAGGTAGACCACGTCATCGGCGACGTCGAGGCGAGCAACGTCAATGGACCGGTAACCATCGACCATGTTTCCGGCTCGGCCGTCGTCGATGCGATCAATGGCGAAATCATTGTGGTCTTCGACAAAGTTGATGCGGCGAAGTCAATGTCGTTCAGCTCGCTGAACGGGAACATTGATGTCGCTCTCCCGGCGGATGCGAAGGCGAATCTCATGATGAAAAACGATCAGGGAGAGATCTACAGCGATTTCGATATCACGATGGAAAAGCCTTCGTCAAAAACAGAAGCGTCTCCGCGAAGCAAACGGGGAACGTACCGCGTGGTACTGGAGAAAAGCATGAGGGGAAAGATCAATGGCGGCGGGGCTGAAATGATGTTCAAGAATTTTAACGGGGATATTTATATCCGGATTGCGAAGTAGCAGAAAGGATTCCGAAGACAGGGCCGGCGCGCACGAGCAATGCCGGCCTTTTTCTTACCAGCTCACCCCGGTCTTCTGAAAATACTTGTGTAAATCCATCCGCGCTGCAAGATTGATCTGCTCAGTCCGGATATCGATCGGGTTGAGATCGTCCGTGAGTATCTGAACTCCGGTCGTATCGGTCGTAAACCGGTTATCCCAGGCATGCACTTTCTGATAGGCAGGACTGTAGCGCCATTCCGGGTCCAGTAACTCGTTTCGTTCGGGTTCCCGCAAAGGGACGAGCTTCTTCTTTGAAGCCATCAGGATGATGTTTCCGAGCTTCGTCGGCGGCTCCTCCTGCGGAAGTGCGATGACGTCTGTGAATGCCTGCTTCATCGTGGCGATGAGGGTCTTCACGATCGGATCGTCCCATCCGATAGCTTCCACATTAAGTGCAAACACTCCATCATTGTTGAGCCGCGTTGCGATAAGGCTGAAGACCTCCTTCGTGACAAGGTGAAACGGTATCTCGCTGCTTCCAAACGCATCGAGAAGGATAACATCGTAGTAGTTCTTCGTCGATGATAGATACTTCCTTCCATCCATTTCCATAACATTCCCTTCGGAAGGGAAGAGATTGAAATATTTTCGCGCGAACGTAATCACCTTTGGGTCGATATCAACGGCATCAACCTTCCAGTCATCTTTCGCGTACTGCTTCACGAGCGAACCTCCGCCGATCCCGATGAGGAGCATGCTTCCCGGCTTATTAAAAAAGTATTTTGGAATATCCATCACCGCCGCGTAGTGGTAATATGATTTCCACGTCGCGGTATCGACGATCGTATGGATGCCGCCGTCGATCAGGAGATATCGGGAATCTTCCTGGTCAAGGACTCTGAGCTCGGCATACGGGCTTTGCTCAATCGCGATAAGTCCTTTTGCCGGGTCGATATGTTCAAACGACGAGTTGATAAACAAAAAGCTTGAGGCCGCAATGAGGAGGGTCGCCGCTGTTGCTGCGGCAATCTTTCGATCGAGCGCAAAACCGATGAGCGCTGTCAGAATAAGCAGGCCTCCGGTCGCAAGGGTGAGGCGGAAAATCCCGAAATTGGGAATAAGATAGAATCCGGTTGCGAGCGCGGCGATCACGCTGGCGAGCGTCGAAATGGCGTAGAGATTTCCCGCTGAACGGCCGACCTCGCTGAGGTCCTTCGTTTTCAACTTGATCGCGTACGGACTTACCATCCCGAGAAGAGCGAGCGGGGGAAAAAAGAGCACGAACGATGCAAGAAGTACCGCCCATCGCAATCCGAATTGTTCGGTGGAGCTGAGGACGGGGTATTTCAGCCAGGGGACTGCGTCAATCCAGACTCCGGCAATCGCGATGAGCGTGCAGAGGCGGGCGATCGAAGCTGACCTGTCGGCAAGCTTGCCCCCGATAAAGTAGCCGGCGCTCAGCGCGATGAGGGTTATAGAAATGAGGGCGGACCAGAGAAAGATGCTCACCCCGTAGAACGGGCCAAGGATTCTTGTCCCCAGCAGCTCGATTGCCAGGACCGCAGCTCCTCCGACGATGACGATCAAATAGATAAGAAGATTCTTCATTTAATTCTCCAACGTGACCGTGAAAAAACGGAAGTAATATAGCAATTTAATCCAAAAGGACAATTGCATCTCACTCCTGCCTTTCCTATTTTTGTTCAGCATAATGAACAGAGAGCATCAGAAATCTTGACAGCGCTTCACTTTTGCACTTCCGAATCCTGGGGAGGGCTCGAATTGTACGCCTCAACGCTGATTTCCGAGTTACAGAAATCCGGCTGCACGAGCATTGCGGTGTGTAAACCTCACTCGAAGGTCGAGGCATTTCTTCTCGAACGGGGGGTAGAGTGTATTCATCTTCCGAATTATTCCAAAGTAAGCTTCTCCTCATTACGATTCGTCAATGAGCTTCTCAATCGCCGGAAGATCGAAGTTGTTCACGTTCATTTTCATAAGGACATATGGATTCCGTCGATGGCTCTCCGGAACGACCGTCATTGCCGCCTGTTTCTCAGTGTCTATATGGGAGTCTTCAGCAAGAATGACATCCTTCACCGCTGGATCTACCGCCGTGTCAATGCGATCTTCACATCATCCCACCGGCTGAACGCGATCTTACCGGAGCGCTATCCTGTTCCGAAAGAAAAAATTCATTACCTGGCGTATGGCAGGAGACTGGAGCGATACCGGACGGATTCTTTGCGCCGGTCTGCGCTCCGTCGACACTACGGCGTCCGGGAGGATGAGCTTCTCGTGGGAACGATGGTTCGGATTGATCCGGGAAAAGGTGCTCTCGATTTTGCCAGAAGTTTTTCGTATCTTGAACCATCGTTGCAGTCAAAAGTGAAATATATCATCGTTGGGGAGCCGACCAGAATGAGCCGGAGCAGGACCGGCGAATCCCCGTACGAGCCCGGGTGCGTGGCCTATCTGCAGGAAATCAATTCATTCATTGAGCAGTCAACGTTGAGCGGCAAGATCCTCATGGCCGGTTTTCAGGAAGATGTTGTCGGTACTCTTTCCGCGATGGATGTCTTTGTGTTCCCGAGCCGCGATGAGCTTTATTCTCTTGTCATGCTGGATGCGATGGCGATGCAACTCCCGGTTGTCGCGGCAAATGCCGGGGGGAATCTCGAGCAGGTGTCTGACGGTGCCACCGGGTTGTTATACGAGGTAGGCGACAGCAAAGCCCTGGCGAAGCAGGTAGAGTGTTACGCACAGGATGCCGGGCTCCGAAAACGCCATGGCAGCGCAGCGCGACAATTCGTTGAGAGCCACCACGATATGGAGACAACGATCAATCAATTAGTGCAGTATTATTCAACCCCCTCATGATCTCTCAGGCCGCTCCCAAAGTAAATATCCCGTTTAATAAGCCCTACGTCGATGAGGACGTATTCCCCTATATCCGCGAGGTCATAGACCGCGGTAAACTCAGCGGGGACGGCCCGATGTGTAAGACCGTCGAAGAACAGCTTCGGGAGTTTTTTGGAATAAAGCACGCGCTGCTCACATCCTCGTGCACCCACGCGCTTGAAATGGCGACGATGACGCTCAATCTACAGGATGGAGACGAGGTCATTACCCCCAGCTTCACCTTTGTCTCGACTGCCAACGCTATTTTACGGAGCGGCGGCAAACCCGTTTTCTGCGAGATTGACGGGTCGACTGCGACAATTGATCCCAACGATCTGGAACGCAGAATCACGAAACGAACGAAGGCGGTGATCGTTGTTCATTATGCGGGCGTTTCTGCCGAGATGGACGCGATTTCTGAACTTGCTCGCCGGCACAACTTTTCCGTCATCGAAGATGCCGCTCAAGGAGTCAATGCGAAGTACAAAGGAAAATTTCTCGGAACGATCGGTGATATCGGTTCTTACAGTTTCCACGATACAAAAAACTACGTCTGCGGAGAAGGGGGCGCCTTCGTCACGAATAACGAGAAGCTCGCCCGCAAGGCGGAGATTGTCAGGGAGAAGGGGACGAACCGGGCTAATTTCCTTCGCGGGGAGATCGATAAGTATACGTGGGTAGAGGAGGGGAGCAGCTTCATCCTCTCAGACATCCTCGCCGCAGTATTGAAATATCAATTCGACAGGCTCGACGAAATTCAATCCCGGCGCAAACGCGTTCACGAACTCTATATGCGCGAGCTGAAAGATCTTGAAAGCGCCGGAAAGCTTCGCCTGCCGGTAATTCCCTCCCATTGCGACTCGAACTACCACATTTTTTACATTCTTCTCAAGGACGAACAGGAACGGGTGATGATGACGAGCAGGCTTAAAGAGTTTGGCATCGGCGCGACGTTTCACTATGTTCCCCTGCATTCGTCCCCCTATGCTCAAGCTTCGCTTGGGACGAAGGGGCTGCAGCTGCCTGTAACAGATGGCATGTATCAGCGGCTTCTGCGGCTTCCGATGTATCCTCAGCTCGAGGAGGCCGATGTCGTGTATATCGCTGAGAAAATCCGCACAATCCTGAAATAACCTTCGATGTTCGTCGATTCTCACGCTCATCTGTTTTTCAAAGACTACGAGAGCGATTTGGGCGATGTCGTCAAACGGGCGGCCGATGCCGGAGTGCAGTTCATTGTCAACCCGGGAACCGATCTGGCGACAAGCCGCGAATCGATCTCTCTCGCCGAACAATTTGAAATGATGTACGCGTGTGTGGGATTCCATCCGCACGACGCGGCAAAGGCCGATTCGGTTTCATTAAACGAGATAGAACGGTTGAGCGAACACCCAAAAGTTGTCGGCATCGGAGAAATCGGGCTCGATTACCACTATGACTATTCTCCCAGGGAGAAACAGAGGGAAATCTTTGCGCTGCAAATTGAAATCGCGCAACGGCGAAACCTTCCCATCGTTATTCATAGCAGGGAGGCTGAGGCAGATACGCTCGCGATAGTCGAAGAAAAGCTCCGGCAGCAACCATCGTGGCGGCAGGGGAAACGCAAGGGGGTCTTTCACTGCTTCCCCGGCGACGTCGAGATGGCGGAAAAAGTCATCGGCTGGGGATTCAATATATCGATACCGGGGCCGGTGACGTTTCCCGTCAAGCCGCAGAAGCCGAATTCGATGGCCGATGTCGTCTCGAGGATTCCGATCCAGCATATCATGCTCGAAACGGACAGCCCTTACCTCACGCCTGTACCGAACCGGGGAAAACGGAACGAGCCGTCGAATATCCCCCTGATCGCGAGAAAAATTTCTGAGCTCAGCGGCAGATCGATCGAAGAAGTCGGCGTCGCTACAACGAACGCATCCTGCAATCTATTTGGAATCAACATCCACTAATCCGGAGGCACCATGAAACCGTTCATGCTTCTTCTTCTGTTGCTTTGCCCGCTCTGGTTGTATGCACAAACTGACGCAGAAAAGAAAACGAAGGCAGAACTCCTGGCGAAGCTTGAATATATCATGCAGCTTCAGGATCGGCGGACGATTCATGACGGGAAGCTCATAGAGTTTTTGGGCGATAAGGACCCGCTCGTCCGTGAACGGGCGGTGCGGGCATATGGAAGCATTCAGGACACTTCGGTCATGTCCCTGCTTGTTGAACGATTGGCAAACGAGACTCCGGCGATCGAGCTCTCCGCCGCGTTCGCGATCGGCCAAACGGCGGGCTTGCTTTCAAAGCCAAGCCGGGAGATTCTGGAACATGATCTCATATGGGTGCGTGCCGACAAGTCGGCTGCCACCGACCGGCTCATCGAAGAAATCGGAAAATTCGGAACGGAAACGGGCCTCCGCGACCTTGTGACGCGGTTTGGCGACGCATCTGCTGCTCCCCGATCCGGCGCGCTCATCATGAGCATTGCCAGGTTTGGGATACGGGGGGTCACGGCTCACGAGGCGACTGAATATATTATCAAACAGATCAAGCCTCAGGACCGCGCACGATGGGAAGCGGTCTATGCATTGATGAGGATCGGCGACAAGGCTGAGGTGCGCGCGGAAATTGATGACATCGCCCAGTTGTACCGGAATGAGAACCCGCTCGCACGCATGAACGTTGCGACTCTCCTCGGGAAGGTAAAGATCGAAAAGAGTTCAATCGAACCGCTTCTGAAGCTGGCGGAGTTTGACAGTGACTGGCGGGTCCGCGTGAACGCACTCAAGGCGCTGGCAAATTTCAAACTCGATGACCAGGAAGAGGTGCTGAAGATGTTCAGGAGGTCGTTCGGCGCCGGGAACAGGTACATCGCGCTGACAGCGCTTACCTCAATCGGGAATTCGGGAATTCAGCTGAATGATTCCACGCCCGCGCGCAGGGAGGTCCTTGCCGCATTGAAGCACCTCTCACTGAACGAAAATGAGGGTGCCATCTGGCAGATTCAGGCGGAGGCCGCGACCGCCCTTGCGAAACTTCTGGGCCCGGCCGCGTTTCGGCATATCCGCATTGCTGACTACCCGCAGCGTCTCTTGAAAGCGCAATTGCTTGTTGCGCTGGGCACAACGGGCGCACCGGAAGCAGCGCCTGTCTTGTCGGGCTACCTCCAGGATCACGACCCCACCCTTATGAGATCCGCGCTGGAAGGTTTGCAGGACTTAAGCACAAAGAATCCGGGGAACACGTCGGTCGTGAGCACAACCTACAATGCGGCGCTTCATGCGCTTGACGAGAGCGACGTCGCCGTGGTCATCACCGCCGCATCGATACTGGGTGATTCCCTGTTTGCGCGGCCCGGATCCGTTGAGCCGCTCCTTGCAAAGCTTAGCACGCTTCGCCTGCCCGACGACATTGAAGCGATGCAGGAATTCGCTGCTACTCTGGGAAAGATCAAAGATGTCCGGGCGGTCGGCGGTTTGCAGCAGCTTGTCCGCTCGTCTGATTACTCTGTCGCGCTTGCCGCCGCCGCGGCCCTCAAAGCGATCACCGGGAATGAGTACAAAACCCAGATGCTCAACAGCTACGAGCCGTCGTACACCGATTTTGATTTCAAGTATCTTGAGGCGCTGCCCCCGATCATCCACGTGAAGATTGAAACCATCCACGGCGATATCATGTGCGATTTCTATAAAGACGACGCACCGTTTACGATTATGAGCATGCTGAAGCTTGCGTCGCAGCGCGGGTTCTACCGTGGATTGCCGTTTCACCGTGTCGTGCCGAACTTTGTCATCCAGGGGGGTGATCCGCGCGGCGATGGTTCCGGCGGGCCGGGATATTCACTCCGCTCGGAGTTTTCCGAGCGAAGATATGAAGCGGGTACCATCGGTATCGCGAGCGCCGGCAAAGATACCGAAGGATCACAGTTCTTTATCACCCAGTCTCCCCAGCCTCATCTCGACGGCCGTTACACGATCATCGGCAAGGTGACATCCGGGATGAACGTCGTCGACAAGATTCTTGTCGACGATCATATCTATGACATCAAGGTCATAGACTAAGCAAGCCCTCACTGTCCGGTTTTGAACCTGAACGAGTACGGCTTCGGCAGGCCATCCCGGTTTGCGATCTCATAGAAGGCGAAATGCGAACGTTAACGTCGTTTGTGATTCGAGACGTGTTTGAGGGACGTAAGCAAATCTTGAACTGTTCTGCTCGAGTAAAAACGACCCGGTTACGGCTGGACTAATTGAAAACGCGCTTGGCACGCTTTTGGGCTATGCTGCAGCTTACTTCCTTCTGTCCCTCGCCACCTCGTAATCGTGCTGATGCGAAGGATCGATGGCGATGAGTTTTTCGAACACACCGGGCGTCGTATCGACACTGAACGTCTCGGCGATCTCCTGGTATTTTGTATCGAAGAAAATCTTCATCACGAGGCTCGGCTCATTGACTTTATCCCGGAGTTTTCCTACTTTCTCCAAAGCAGTAAGCATGACTTTTCTCCCCTTCACAGGATCTTTGTACAGAAGGTCCAGCCCCCGGTAATGGTATTTGAACGAAGCCTCCCGTAGATCCTGATATTTCGGATTCAAAAGTTCTTCAATAAGTTGAGCGCGTGAGTATGCGCCGCGGGTCGCGACATCCCAACCGTTTCCCGCGCCTGCGGAACTTCGCGCCTTGTTGACGATGTCCATCGCCTTCTGAAAGAACTGTGTCCCGTCTCCCGATTTGTAGCTGTCAAAGTCGTAGCCAAGAATAACATACGCATAGAAATCCATGAAACTCAGAAGGGCGTCGAACCGGTATTCATCATGCGTCAGCGATTGCCCGCGAATATACTGAAAGGTCCACTTGTCGTCGAGGATGCGCGTGACTGCCGTGCTTCTGCCCGCTTTGAAGACAGGACGCTGGCTGCCGATGAAGGCCTTCGCTGCATACTGGTTATCTCCCGGAGAACCCTGGAACTGGATGTTGATCGTGCACCGGATCTTCTCGTCTCCCTCGATGCCGTCCTTTGTCCACCGCTGCGTATTCATGTACGTCTTGAGCTGGGATATGAAATCCACAAGGTTGTCCCGGGCTTCAGACGAAGGGAGGCCTTGCATATCGAGGGTGATGTCGCAATCGAGTTCTTGAGTAAATGCAACGAATGAAAAAAGGAAAAGGAAAAGGGCGAGGAGCGCTAATCGTGTCATGATCACCTGTTGAAGATTGCCATGGGATAACAATAATATAGGGAATTCAGCGGTATGCTTCAAGTACACTAAAAATCAACCAAACTCATGAAAGGAGGCTTCATGCGGTCAATTTTCCTGATTGTACTTGCTGTTGTTGAGACGGCATCTGCAGGATTTGAACACAGAGATACGGGAGGCCGTTCCCGGGCGCTCGGGGGAGCGGTTTCCGGTTTAGCAGGAGATGTCTATGCGGTCTGGCATAACGCCGGCGGTCTTGCCGGCATTACAGCGAATGAGATTTCGGTCTTTTACGACCCGGGATCGTACGGGCTCACAGAGCTATCGTACAGAGGAATGGTCGCTGCGATTCCGGCAAACGCCGGCGTCATCGGATTGAGCGCGACAAGATACGGATTCGAGCTCTATCGCGAATCTGAATTTGGAATTGCATTCGCGAGGGACATTGACGAGATCGGATTCGGAATCAGGATCACCTACTATTCCGTCACCATTCAAAATTACAGTTCAGGCGGCACGTTTGGAATCGATGCCGGATTGCAGATCCCGGTGAACGACAGGCTCACCTCCGGAATCGCATTGCGGAACGTCGGCGCACCATCAATCGGCTCGTCGGGAGAAAAATTACCCCAATACGTTTCCCTCGGGATCGCCTACGCGCCGCTCGAATCGATGAAGCTGCTGCTCGATTGCGGCAAGGAGGGCGGGTTCGATGCGTCCC
>Ga0310810_10007720_pt1 | contig 12311 bp, 10 predicted proteins | sample NCmetagenome_FD_207641 | JGI IMG/M metagenome (GOLD analysis project Ga0310810, IMG submission 207641) | Soil microbial communities from experimental microcosm in Duke University, North Carolina, United States - NC | ecosystem: Engineered > Artificial ecosystem > Soil microcosm > Unclassified ... | reverse complement strand
ACGCCTGCGTCGTCAGCCGCGACGAGGTCGCCAGCGCGACTATGCCACGGACCCGGTCCGGGTAACGTTCCGCCCACGTCAGCACCTGATGCCCGCCCAGTGAACCGCCCACCACCGCGCGCAACTGTTGAATCCCTAAATGATCCAGCAATCGCCGTTGGACCTCGACCATATCGCCCACCGTAATCGTTGGAAAATCGCGGCCATACGGTTTCCCGGTGACCGGGTTAACGCTGCCGGGGCCAGTCGTTCCGCGACAACCGCCGAGCAGGTTCGGGCAAATTACGAACAGCTTGTTTGTATCGACTGCCTTGCCGGGTCCGACGACGATGTCCCACCAGCCCGGATCATCAGTTGCATCGTGTTTGGCGACATGCGAATCACCGCTAATCGCGTGGCATACCAGGATGGCGTTATCGCGCGCTTCATTCAGTTGACCGTACGTCTCAAAGGCCACCGTGACGCTGGGTAAATGACTCCCTTTTTCCAGCTCGAGCGGTTGCTCAAAAGTCACCGACTGTGCATAACGCAATGGGCGGGAATGACGCACAGTGTCGCTGCTTTCAAAAACGGTCGTCTTCACAAGAGAGGCATTTTCTACGCCTTTAGGCCGCTTAAAGCGAGACATTTTGCTTCGCGGTCCGTGAACCATGTAGGAGACGACGTCAGAAGACTCCTATGGATTCTATCGTCCGTCTCCAGGAGGAGGTCAGAGTCAAAGGTCAGAGCCTCCTTACGTCGCTCCTACATATAAGAAACGTCTGGTTGCTCTTGGCACTGAGATTTGGGACAAAACAGCGTGTCTTCGAATCTCCTACTTCTTTCGCTGTTGGTGTTAGCAGGGCAGAGCGCTTGGGCGACTTCTCAGTGGTACGTTTCTCTGCGTGGCAATGATACCAATCCGGGAACAAAACATCGCCCGTTCCTGACACCTGCGCGCGCGTTGGACATTTCGCGCCTTGAACCAAAAGCCGCTTCGAGGCGAGTCGTTTTGGAAGACGGCACCTACTTCGATGTTGCCCTCCAGCTAGGGCCGCAAGATGCCGGCTTGACGATCGCAGCGCGTACGGGTTCCAACCCGATTCTCTGTGGCGGTCATGAACTCTCCGGATTTCAACCGGAGGGACCGCGGTTTTGGACGGCTGCGCTGCCAGACGGGGCTTCCGCCGATATTCGGCTTCTCGTCGTCAACGGGCGGGTGGCCGAGCGCGCGCGCTATCCCGAGACGGGCAGGTTAACGCATCTATCCGAGTTCAAAGTCCCCTGGATGGGAACCTTCGGCGGCGGCTGGAAGCGCAAGCCGACCGCTGAGGAACTCACCACAATGCGGGTCAAAGCGGAAGATGTTGGTCAGTACTTCGAAGCGACTAACGCGGAAGTGACGATCTATCACGAGTGGGACGAATCGACGCTTGGAGTGCAGAGTTACGATCCCACGACCGGCGTGATCATGTTCACGAAGCCATCCGGCCACCCGCCCGGCGCATTTGGCAATCACGACTACGTCATTTGGAACACGCGCGACGGCTTGACCCGGCCCGGGCAATGGTACGTCGACCGGACTCGGAGGCGAGTGGTCTATTGGCCATTGCCGACCGAAAGCCCGAACCGGTTACAAGCTAAGTTTCCCACTGCGGAAACCATCATTCGCATTTCGGGCCCCGCCGATACACCCGTCCGCAACCTCACCATCGAAGGATTAACGCTGGAGCTCGCCAATACTCCGTTGAAGACCGGCGGCTTCGGAGCCTACGCGTTTGATGGCGCGATCAGTGCCGACCACATTGTCGATTGTCATTTCCGGCAATTGACGGTCCGACAGGTCGCCGGCCAGGGTATTAAACTGTCGCACTCGATGCGTTGTGAAATCGGTCGTTGCCGGCTGTCTGAATGCGGGGCGGGCGGGGTTGTTGCCGGCGGCTCGAATCTTGTGCTTAGTCAGAATGAAATTGAATATGTCGGCCGAATTTATCGCAGCGCAATAGCGCTTTCCTGCCAGGGCGACGATGACGCTGTGCTGAACAATGAAATCAAGTACGCGCCTTACGTAGGTCTAACCTGTGATGGATACCGTGCCCGGATCGAAGGCAATCGCATTGCCGATGTGATGCAAGAGCTGCATGATGGTGCGGCGATTTATCTCGGCGGCACCAACCATCTTATTCGCTCGAACTTTTGTTTCCGGATTGGCCAGACCGCCGCCGAGCGCCGCCACGCTTATTACATGGACGAACACGTGCGCGACTGCCGCTTGGAAATGAATCTCGCGCTGGACTGCGCCTCGCCCTTGCACAACCACATGGCAACCAATAACACGATCGTCAACAATGTGTTCGTCAATCACGGCGATCTCCGGCTGTCGTTTTTCCGCTGCGCCCACCATCGCCTCGAACGCAACGTGATTTGGGCCTCCGGCAAGATCGAGGTCTTCGGCCCGCAAGCAATCGATCTCTGGACCAATAACATCTGCTACAGTCGGACCGGCCAATGTCTGGCAGTTTCGCTTAACGATTATACGCCGATCGATCCGGCTCCTTTGAAAGCGAACGGCATTTTCACCCAAGCCGACCCTGGCATCCAAGTCAAAGAAGACGGAGCCGTCACCTGGCCAAAAAATTCATTCGCCCGCCAACTCAGCATTCGACCTTTCCAACTGCGCCAGTAGCGTCAGGCGTCATGTAGCGTCAGGCGTCTCGCCTGATGTAGAGGACGGCGTCCCGCCGTCCGGGCAGAAGCTCAGAAACTCCAAACGTCCCATCCGCCGGGCAAAATGCCCCGGCTCTACGGCAGGCGGGACGCCAACCGCTACGCCAATTCCAGGATTGTTGACCTCATCGAGGAATCCTACGATGCCCGGATGCAAGCCCGAGCCGCGATTGCCAATGGCAAAGGTCAATTCTCGATCGAAGCGATCGAGGTAGGCGAGCCTGTCGCGAACGAAGTATTGGTTGAGATAAAGGCCTCCGGCATCTGCCACACCGATCACGCGTCGCTGAACTGGAAACGCCCTCTGGTAATGGGACACGAAGGCGCCGGCGTCGTCCGCGCCGTCGGCCCGCAAGTCCGTCACGTCAAACCGGGCGATTCGGTCGTGCTCAACTGGGCGATTCCGTGCGGGACCTGTTATCAATGTCGCCGCGGAGAGGCCGTGCTTTGTGAGGAAAGCAAGCCGGCGTATGTGATGGAGCGCTCGAATGCCCATGCGCATCCTGAAGGCACGACCTGGCAAGGGCAACCCGTCGATCGCTCGTTCAACATCGGGACGCTCTCGAGTTTAACCCTGGTCCGCGCTCCGGCAGTCACTCCACTGCCCGACAATGTCCCCTTCACAGCTGCGTGCATCGTCGGCTGCGGCGTCATGACTGGATTCGGCTCGGCGGTGAACGTCGCGAAGATTACGACGGGCAGTTCGGTTGCGGTGATCGGGTGCGGTGGCGTCGGTCTGAATATCATCCAGGGCGCGCGGCTAAACGGCGCCGAGATCATTATCGCGATTGACATGCACGAGAGTCGGATCGCCCAGGCAAAACGATTCGGCGCTACTCATGGTCTGCTGGCGGACAAAAAGGATTCCGACTTTGAGACTTTGGCACAGCACGTAAAGGCCCTGACCAGCGGGCGTGGGGCTGATTATGCCTTTGAGGCGACCGCCGCACCTGCGCTCGCTTTTGCCCCACTGCGGCTGGTTCGCAACGCTGGTATGGCGCTTCAGGTCAGCGGTATCAATGACCCGGTTACTGTTCCGATGCCCTGGTTCATGTGGAACAAGATCTATCTCACACCACTTTATGGAGGTTGCGTCCCCAGCCGCGATTTCCCGCGCATCTTCGACCATTACCGGCGCGGCGAACTCAAACTCGATGAACTGGTCACGCGCACTTACCCGCTCGATCAGTTAGGCACCGCTTTCGAAGATATGCTCGCCGGCCGCAATGCAAAAGGCGTCATCACTTTTTAAAATGACCGCCAAAGCTCATTAACTACGCCAGCCTTTTTCTTATGTTTCGCACATTCGAACTCTCTGATTCCCGTTTCGAGGCCGACGGGCTGCGCTGGGTCACGGTCAAAAGCGCCGCTTTGCGACAGCGCGTCGACATGACGCTCTTTGTTCCGCGCGAAGCGGCTTCCGGACCAGAGCTGCCGGCGGCCATTCTCCTGCACGGGGTTTACGGCAGTCATTGGGCCTGGGCGCTCAAAGGTGGCGCTCATCGCACTGCGATGCGTTTGATCGCCGAAGGACATATACCACCAATGGTGTTGGCGATGCCGAGCGACGGGCTCTGGGGGGACGGCTCGGGCTATCTCAGCCATCGGACCCAGGATTTCGAACGCTGGATTGTCGAGGAACTGCCGGCGGCCGTCCGCCAGGCGGTGCCTGGCGTCACGGAACGCTCTCCCTGGTTCATCTCCGGTTTGAGCATGGGCGGCTTCGGCGCACTGCGCCTGGGGGCGAAATACCCCGAAAAATTCCGCGCGGTGGGTGGTCACTCGCCTATCACCCGTTTCGAACAACATTCCTGGTTCGTGGAAGAGAAACTCGAGCAATACGAATGTCCTCCGGAGGATCAATCCGTTTTCGAAACCATGCTGCGCAACCGCGACCGCTTGCCCCCATTCCGATTTGATTGCGGCAGCAAGGACCCCTTGCTCCAACTCAGCCGGGACTTATCGGAACAAATGAAAAAAGCCGGCATCCGGCATGAATACGAAGAATTCCCCGGCGGCCACGAATGGCCCTATTGGGAAACGCACTTGCCCGATATGTTGCTCTTCTTCGCGCGACACACTTCGTGAACAGGGAAGAGAAGTCGCCGAAAGGAAGACCGGTTCGCGCTTTGAACCCCTTGAACCGCGGCTCGGCGTCTTCTCCCTCTCCTGCCCCGGAGGAGAGGGGCTGGGGAGAGGAGGCCTTTTCACGATGCGGTTCATGGAGAGCCTCGACGTTTTTTCAACGCGCCTTGAGACCATGAACCTGCCGACATTTACTCGTCCTCGTCCTCGTCGTCGTCCTCGATCTTCCTGGATTTTTCGAGGACGACGTAAGCGGGTACATGAAATGCAGGCACACACTTCTTCGAAAATCGCTTCACCAACCCGAGACTCGTTGGAAAAAGTCCCAACATACCGGAGCGCCTAACGCTGGACAGGCGTTTTCAATCACAGCTCCTGCAGCGGACTTTCAAAGCGATTCCGAGCCAAACGAGGCTCCGCAAGCATGCGATCGGCCAACTGTTGTGCCTCCTCAAGGGGTACGAACTGAGCCAGGCCCAACGTCAGCACCAGGCCATTAGGTTTGGCCTGGGGCCGCAATTGCAGGATGACATCGATGGCTGTGAGAACCCGGTCTTCCAACCGTGGCAGCTGCCCGTACAGCCAGGACAATGCCACTGCCGTGCTGCGCGAGATTCCTTGTTGGCAATGTATCAAGAGCGGTGGCGGCGGCGGGCCGGACCCTAAATTACCGATGTAATCGAATATCTCGGCGATATCGGCCGACCGCGGACTGCGATATACCGTGGAGCAACTCTCCTCAGTGTCGTCAAAGCACGCGTAGTGAAACGATTTGGCCAGCCGCAGGTCAGACTTTTCCTCCCGCGGACCACCGATCGAGACCACGTTCCAGTAGCGTTTGTCCGAAGCGGTAAGACGCAACGCCCCTTCGAATGAACACACCGCTATTTGTCGTCCTACGGCTTCAATGTACATGCATGCAATCTGGGACTAGCGGTAAGTACTCATTTTCGTCGTCCAGTGCTGCCGTGAGTTGGCCTGACGTGGCCTTTGGTGACTTGGCCTTCGGGTATTTCGCGGAACCACCGGCGGGTTCGAGGGACAAACGTCGCTGCGACGCTCTGCAGTGTCCTTTCCTCCTCCACCTCTAACTCGCCGCGCCAACAATGTTCCGCCACCAAGAGCAGGGCGTCCAGATGCAGTTGGACACGGATTTCGTGCCGCGCCACCTGGTCCAGGCGGCGACGGGCGTGCTCGGCGCGAGCCGCCGCGAGCCGCTCTCCTGATTTTGCGCCCCCGGCAGCTCCGCCTCGTGCGCCACGCCGAGCCAATTCCTGCTCGTAAGACGCAAAGTAATCATCGATGCGCTGAATCTCACGCGCCAGGTATTGTTCCTGCCGCTTCTGCATCGCCTCCAGATCCGGGCGGATTTCCAACTCGAGCGCATCGCGCAACAAAGACCACCATCGTTGAGGCTCCGCCACTGGCCAGGCCGGCACTTCGCCCTGGGTATCCACTCCGAGCAGCGGAATATCGGCAGCCAGCGAACCATCCGTTTCGCCACCCGGCAGCGCGACCGCCAGCCGGTGCAGCGACCAATGCTGATCAATGGTCTGCATTTCAGCGCGGACCGCCGCCACCAGCGAAAAGTGAAAAGCCGGTTTGAGCTCCGCCGCCAATCGCCATTTCCTGCTCGCTGGGAATTGGCTGCGCCACAGTTTTTCCAGGACCATCAGGTCTGGCAGGCGGTCGGGATTCACACGAGCAAGAACTACTTTCTCCAGGCTCAGCGGCGCGGGCCGCAGCAACTCGAATAGACGGAAAGTTAATGGGCAACCCGGGAATACCTCAGACCCGGCGTCCCGAGCCGCGATCGTGTTGGCGGCGGCGAAGAGCAACTCCTGCGAATGGAGGTTGCCTTCGTCATTCCACAGTTTGGCCGCCCGGCCCTCGGCGACGACCTCGAGGCGATCATGCCAGGTGCGCTCGCACAATGCTCCGAGCGCCGTCAGCGACTCTTCGTAGAACCCCAGCGCAGAGCCGGGGTCGTAATCGAAACGTGACAACTTCATAATGCCATCACAAGTCCGACGCGTAGTCGTCCGCGAACAGGGTCTGATCCAGCCTCTTGATCTCGTCGTACGCACCCCGCGCCGAGGCCAGTTCCTCACCCAAACCAGCGATCGCCTCGGCCACTTTGCCTTCGTTGTCGCGCCAGCGTCGCAACACTTCTTCCGCAAAGGCATCGCTGTCAAAACGCTCTCCCAGCACCAGGCCGGTCTCCCCGATCACCAACTCGAATAGATTCAATTTCTCCTGCAACACCTCCAGCAGCTGTTGCTGAAGTGTGCCTTCCTGCGTGAAATTATAAATCCTGACCGGCTGCAGCTGCCCATAGCGATGAAGCCGCCCGATTCGCTGCTCGATCTCCATCGGATTCCACGGTAGATCGAAATTCACCAGCCGATGACAAAACTGCAGATTGCGCCCTTCAGTGCCGCTGTGGGTGAGCAGTAACGCGCCCCCGGCTCGTCGGAACTCCTCCGTTAGCGGCTGACGTTCGGCCGCCGGGGTCACACCGTTAATCACAAATACCGCCGCACCGGCCGCCTTCAACGCCTGCGCCAGGGCCGCCTGCGTCTCCAGAAATTGAGAGAACACCACGACGCCGCCCTCCCCCCGCGTGAGCGGAACCAATAGCTCGCACTTCCGCCGCCAGCTCTCCTCCAGCGGCGATTCCCGGCGCCACGCCTGTACCGCGCCCGCATCAGGGAATTTTTCCAGGGCGGCGCGCCACGCCGCCGGGCTGCTTCCCCCCGCCTGCAGCAGCAGCCTGCCCCAGAGACTGCCCTGGCTCGCGCTTAACCTCTCCAGCCTTTTTCTAAACTCAGTCTCCCACTTCTCCCAAAACTCTCTTTCACCCGCGCCCGGAGCAAACAGCACTGTCTCTGCCCTTCGGGGAGGCAATTTGAGCCCGGCGTTGGCTCGCGTGTTGCGGATCATCACCTGGCCCAACAACCTCCGCAACTCCTCCGGCTCGCGCGGCCGCCGCGGTTGTTTCGGTTCAATGAAACGGCTTCGGAACTCTCTTGGCGCGGGCAACTGCCCCGGTTGCAGCAACGTCACCAGATTGTAGAGTTCCTCCAAAGAATTCTGAACCGGCGTCGCCGTCAGCAACAGCAGGAATTGGCGCGGCAGCGCACTCACCGCTTGCCACGCCTGAGATTCACGGTTACGGAGGTAGTGCGCCTCGTCCACAATCAACATGTCCCACTTGATCTGCCGTGCCCGATCCAGGTGCGCCGGCTGTTTCAGCGTGTGCAGACTCGCAACAATCCCCGAATTGTCTTCCCAGCAGAATCCGGCCGAGTCCCGCCAGGAATTATCATTCGTCGTCACGACCTCCAGTCCGAACTTCTCGCTCAACTCCTCCTCCCACTGATCCACCAGCGACGGCACCGTGAGCACTAGAAAGCGCTTCACCATCCCGCGGGTCAACAGTTCCTTCAACACCAGGCCCGCTTCGATGGTTTTCCCCAATCCCACCTCATCCGAAAGCAACGCCCGGCCGCGCAACGGACCCAAAACTCGCAACGCGGTTCTCACCTGATATTCCAGTCGCTCGATTCGGCAATACGGCAGGCAGAGCAAACTGTCGGTTTGATTCGAGACCCACCAAAGCGCCGCCTTCTCCTGTAACGTGAAGCGGTTCAGGTTGCCCAGCGGCAGCGCGGTCTCTTGAAATTCGACCTCTGGCAACTCGATCCGCACGGGCACCGAAGGCAACGGTGCCTGGGCCGCCATCGATGGCATGCCCTGAACTTCCTGCGCCTGTCTTTCGGCTAGCTTTCTCCGCTCACGTGCCGCTTGCTTCTCCTCACGCTCGCGCCGCTGCAATAGCACCGCCGCCTGGTTTTGTTCCAACCGCGCCTGTTCGGCGGCGAGACGCTCAGCAGCGCGGCTCACCCAATACCCGCCCAAACTCTCGCCCCCATACCGCTTATAATCCCGCACCAGGTCGTAAATCTTCTCCGCCAGCCATTCCCACGGAGACTTCCCCGCGGCCAAAGGCGGGAAGGGACAACTCAGGATTTCATAAGTCTCCAATGAACGGGAAACCCCCATCGCTTCGAAATTTTGGCTGCTGATTGGATGACAGGCCGCCAGCTCTTTGAGCCGTGCCCGGATTGCTGATTCGCTGGTATGCGAAACTGCGGTCTGGTTTTTTCGCCCGCGCCGTGTCGTCCATTCCAGGCAGGTCTCGTTAAGCACACGCATCCACGCGCTAATCACCGGCTGGGGGTTTTCACTACGCGACCAGACCAACACGACATTGAACTCTGCGTAATTCAGCGTGACAACCAGTCTCAATACGTTCTCGGAGGCTTTGGCACCTTGAGACGCGCTGAACAATTCCTGCTGAGATGTTTTCAACGGCGGTCCAGCATATCACCCGCACATTTCACCGACCAGTAGGTTTGGCAAAAATGGTAAAAATTCTTGCTTTGCTTGTGTCAACAACCGAAGCGAATGTGGGCGACCTCGTACCGGCAGCCTGCGACGTTCAGAATCAACAGCGCTATCAGAAGACCATACGCGAACAGGTACCGCCCACGCTCCCGCTGCCTCAAACCATAAACTGTCAATATGAGATACAAACCCCAGCCCACAATGAGCGTGCCGTTTGTCGCGGCGGATGAGGTCCAGTTGGAGGCGCCAAACGGTGCTGCGAGTCCCATGGGGAACAGCCAACAAAAAAACAGAAGTGGAAAGCTGGGCACAACCGTTGCCAATGCTGCGAGACCGCAGGCGATTATCCAAAGGCCTACTCTCCTCGCCCGGGATAGCGGCGCAGCCTGTGCCGTCATAGGCGAGACCTGGTCCGGTGCTGTTTTCATCATTGTTAAAACTGAAAAATAACCGACAGCGGGACAACAGCGCCAGCCGAGTCCCCATTACAATCACCCGCCGTTGTCCCGTTCATTGTTGGGTTCGCTCAGAGCGTTGATGACCGGAGTCGACACCAAAAAGCTCGCGCCTAGATAGCTATCGTGCTGCGAGCCATCCTTCCAGCGCTGAAACTTGTCCTCTGCGGAGTCTACCAAACCAGCAACGCCCGCCCGCTGCGGAAAACAAACGATTTCCAACCGGAAGCGCCCCGATGCCCTCACCGGTGAAAGTGTGACAATCGTTCCGCTGCGCGCATTGAGCATCAAGTCAGAGGCGACGCTGCCAGGTCCTGCCTGGCCGATGAACATCGGGAGATCTGAATAGTTTGTGGTCCAAACGCCCTTTCTTTCCTGGATTAGCGAGCGCACTCCCACCAACACCGATCGCTCCGTAGTGTTCGTAACAGCCAACCGCACATTTGCCGCTCCACTGGCGTTGGTCTGAATACTGACCACGCCCAGGACGACCGGCGAGGGTCGGTTAACCGATCCTTCGGTGCACCCCATCAAAGTGCAAAAACCAGCCGCCAATAGCGCCAGGACACCGGCTCTTGTTCGCGTGCAAGGCTTCATGATCGTCGAAACACCATCAGCGAACGCCAAAATCACTCCCGCCTCGCTGCTGACGTATCATATTTAAATGGAGCGCCGCCACGGCCTCGATTGGAGCGCAAAAATTGGAGCTCATCGTCTTCCGAAAAGTATCCAGGACCATTTCCGCTTGGGCGGCGCGTCAATCCGTAACCGGTCGAGCAACTCGTCGCTTCCACCGCGAGCGATCGCCTGTTCAGCCGCGCGTTTGTCAACCCGAGTCCAAACCGTGCCGCACTCCAGGCACATGAACCCTTCCGGCTCCACGTTGACCGAAGGGCCGAGCGTGCGCCAGAACCGTTTTTCCTGGGAAGGAAGTTGGAATACCAACGGGTCGCCGGCCCAACCAATTCTTCCCGCAACTACCCTCTCCCCACCGCAAGCTGCACATATCAATTCCATGCTCGTATGGCCCCAACATTTACCGCCCGCAGCGGGACTGCAACCCTTGGGACTGGAACGTCAATAGGATCGGTTGCTGGATCATTTTACTTGGTGCTCCGCAACTCGAGCACGCGACAAACTCGTCGGGATTTTTTTGGCCGCAGTATACGCAGATCTTCACAGGGCGATGGTTCGGTTACCCGCTTCCGACTAACGAGAAAACTCACTCGCGCCCGCGCTGGTATTGTACGAAATGAAAAACAGAAGCGTCAGCGGGCATCCGGTGGCGTCACCTCGTTATGCACTTGATCACTTGTTACGGAGTGGTGAGTAGGCGCTTTTGGCAATGGTATCTCTATAGTGATACGACGTTGCGCCGCCTTGGGCAGGCGGTTCGCTACCCACATCCATGGCTCCGATAACCATCGGCACAGGCTATTGTGCCGCAGGAACCGGTCTACCCTAACGCCCATCGACTCAGGACTGTAAGCCAGTTCGAAGTGGCACAACTCGGTCCCACGAGGAACACACAAGCAGAATCCGCTTTTTTCACCTGCCTGCAGGTAGCTGCTAAAGCTTGGATCTTCCAAATACGTCCAACCAGCATTGGACCTCACGCGCACTTTAGATTCCTTGTCAGAAACAAAGAGGGTTCCCTTCGTCAAATTGGCCATCGCGAAAACCGCATGGTCGGGTGTTCTACCACCGCTTGCCAAGTCCTCTCCAGCCATTACGTCCATCACCCGTAGACCAACAGGACATCGGCAGCGGCTCACCAGCAAACTTGCTAAAGCCAACCCCAAAAACGCAATCGCTCCGAGAATGACTTTACGACTACGCATAACGACGGCCATAGGCACGCCGCGCCGCTGGCGTTCGGCATGTAAGCAAGGGTTCATCGCGGTGGCTGCATGAGCTTGTTACGCTGGGCTTCAGGGCGACCGTATGCGGTATAAGCGTTCTGGATAGTTCTTCCACTGCGGATCGCTGAAATACAGCAGCCCGTTCGTCAGCGTGCAGGTCTGCAGGGGTTTCCAAGAGGTCGCGGCAAGATCAACAGTGGCTTCAACCACGAGCGGAATGTCCGCAGTCCCGGCGATGTTGAATCCGAATTGGTTCTGCCGAACCCCGAAGCTCCCATCCTCGGTCTGCACCTGAGGGTTCCAGAGCACAGTCGGACGACCGGCATAGGTCGGTCCCCATCCACTCGTCCCCGGAAGGTAATAGACCGTTACGTTGCTGGAGTAATAAAACACACCATCTGCCCATGGCCATGCGGGAGGTTTGATCGCGGGGGCGTTCCCTTTGAAATAAACGCCCGCCAGGTTGACGCAGGCAGCGAATGCTCGGTCTTCGATCGTGGCGACAGTTGCCGGGAGAGTGATGTTAGTCAGGCTGTCACAACCGGGGAAGGCGTTGAAGCCGATGTGAGTGAGGCCGTCCTCGATAACGACGCTCGCGAGGCTCGAACAATCTGTAAAGGCGTAGGCGCCGAGATTGGTAACGGAGCCTGGGATCGTAATGCTGGTCAGGTTGCAGCCATCGAAGGCATAGCCATTGCCAGGGCCGAGCTGAGTGACATTGGTCCCTAGTTTGACGTGGGTGAGGCCAGCATAGTGGAAGGCAAAATCGCCGAGGGTGATGACGCTGTCGGGG